>Ga0208695_1002449_pt1 | contig 13544 bp, 12 predicted proteins | sample AD_UKC111_MetaG_FD_184449 | JGI IMG/M metagenome (GOLD analysis project Ga0208695, IMG submission 184449) | Active sludge microbial communities of municipal wastewater-treating anaerobic digesters from Hong Kong - AD_UKC111_MetaG (SPAdes)... | ecosystem: Engineered > Bioreactor > Anaerobic >... | reverse complement strand
GCCTGTTTCCGGGCTCGCCGCTGCTTGTAAGAATCTCCACCGTGTTTTCCCCGTTTTTAGTAATATTGCTTACGTCATATGTTATCCAGTAAACCCCATGGCCTGCACAGTATACATTCTCGTTTTCATCATTTATTCCGGCAAGCTGCAGATGTTCAAGCCTCTGCCCGTTAAACTCGGGCTGTACCCAGCCTTCATAATTTTCCGTACCTCCCCATACTCCTATGTACAGGTGAGCCCAGCGAAGAGTGCCTTCCGGCACATCAAATTTCTGAGAGTAAGGAGGAAATGATAGCCCATGCCCTCCGTCTATGTAGATCTCTCCTCTAAATGTGCCCTGAGCATCCGGAGCAAGGGTTCTTCCCTCATATGAGTAGCTGGCCCCGGCGAGAGGGATTGAGAGCAGGAATAAGAACAGGAGGATAAAGAGCAGGTTAGTCTTAACAGGATCTATTTTCATAGCGTTCACTTTCTATCCAGAGTGAAATATCTGACTTCAGGAGAAACCTGGACTGCCTCTGGTTTTCTATTTTGATACATTTTTCATCTCTGAAGCAATGTCCAATTAATGGACTTCATACTATCAAACAATTAACAGCAAAGTAATGGTTATTAAATATTACTATTTTTCTTTTTTGTATGAAATAATAAAAATAGCTTTCCGGACAAGGCAAATACATTGAATATATGACGGCGCATTATGAAGCAAACTACAGGAATTTCTGCCGGAATAAAATCCGGAAAATTGACAGTAATCCGGTTGGAACTGTGCATTAACAGATTATTCAGATCTCTTAAGAGACTGTTCCGTTGAAATATTACCTTAATTTTAAAATACGTAAACATAAATTTAAAAAAAGTAGCAATTAATGTTATATTAAATTTACAAATGCTTATTTTTTAAAAAAACTTATATTCATTTAATATATTTTCTATTTACTGATAACATTATCAAAAGGATTTCATAGATAGTTTGCAGGCGGGATGATGGAATATGCAGACTGGTACTACAGAGCAGAACAAACACAGATGGATGAATTATGGAATAGAGAGGGACCTTAAAAGATATGCAGGGCATAAAGCAAAAAACGGGCACAGGAGCAGAAAGGAAAAAAACTGCAGGATCAGAAATATACTCTGTCTGGCGGCAGGGCTGTGCTGCCTGATAGCAGGGTTATGCTACCTTCTGACTTCACCTGTCCATGCTCAAACCCCTGAAAATAACGGCTATGTGGCAGATAAGCCTCTTGAACTTTACAGCCATGATGCGATTCAGGGAGACCTCTTCTATACTGTGGGAAACAGTTATTACAGTGGGAAGGTCTACCCCGGAGAGGTATATTCCGTGAGCCACAATGTCAACCTGCCTGAAGGGGCGAGTGTAAAATTTGCAAGGCTCTACGTCTACTGGACCTGGAGTGCCGAAGGGGTTGAGGGGAGGTATCCTGAGATGAAACTCAGCTTTAACGGAGAAGAGCTTGAACCTGAAAAAGAGTACAGTGACAGGAAAGGCTGGGGAATTTATAATTACCCCACAGGCACCTGGGCTTATGACGTGAGTGCTTATGTTACCGGTTCGGGAACCTTCAGCACAGATATTGAAAATACAGGTCCAGATGCCTCTTATGTCTGTTTTGACGGTGCAGGTTTGCTTGTAGTATATGCGGATCCGAATGGGAAATATATCGAATACTGGGTCAGTGAAGGAGCTGATGAACTCAATTCCCAGGTGGACGAAAACGGGAACCCTCTTTATTATGCTACTCCTGACCAGACTATATGTGAACTGCTCAGACCTGCTCTGCAGCTTCCTGTCCTCAGCGCGACTCTCTGGACCATTACTCAGTCCGGAAACTGGGAGAATAATACACTTCTGGTTAATGAGGAAAAGTTTCAAGGCGTTACCGATGGAAAACCCTATCCAGATCTGGATATTGATATAAGGGAAATTAAGGACTACCTGAATTCCGGAGAAAATTCCATTCTTTTCCAGGCAGTGGGTGATTATGCGGTGCCTTCAGGAACTTTTCTTGTAGTTGAAAGAAATTCCCTTCCAGAAGAAGTGCAGACTACTTCAGGGGCGACTTTAGAGAATACCGGAGAAACAGACAATTTGAAAGACCTGGAAGAAACTTCCGGGGTCGAAACAGAGAAAGCCCCTGGATATGGATTAGTTTCTGCTCTTATCATCCTTTCAGCAGGAGGAAAACTGGCTTCAGGACGCAGGAAATATAAAACCCGAAAATAAAGAAACTTCATTTCTGGAGTTTCTTTTTTGATAGGTTCTCTCTCAAACCGGAACTGTCCCTCCAAAACCCGAATAGCTCAGATAGAGCCCGCCTGCCGTAAAAAGGATTGTGTATGCCAGGAAAAGATAATCATTACTTTTCAGCCTTAGTTCGTTTAAGCAGGTCCTGTGCCTGCTAGCCCTAAAACCCCGGGTATCGGCAGCTACGGCGAGTTTTCTTCCTGCCCTGAGTATATTGACCACAAGCGGGACAAGGATATATTTAAGGGCTTTTGTTTTGGTGCGGACCCCGCCTTTTAACTCAAGACCTCTTGCCTGCATGGCATTTAGAATTATCCCGCTTTCTTCAAGCATGGTGGGGGCAAAACTAACTGCGGAAGACAGCATGAATGCAATTTCGTAAGGAAGGCCTATCCTGTAACTTTTTCCTCCTATTCTTATTTCTAAAAAATTGACAAGCCCGGAGATAAGCTTCGAAGGGTGGCTTGTGGCAAGCAGCAGCATTGCAGCGCTCAGAGATGTCATAAAACGGAAAGACTGGTACAGTCCGTACACAGCCCCGTCCGCATAGAAATAGACTCCTCCTGTAAGGGAGCCCAGTACAGGGAAGGAAGAAGGAATGAGGGTAAACAGCGGGTCCTTTGCCCAGTAATAGAAGAGAGCCTGTGAGAAAATAAAACCCATCCCTATACTCCCGAAGACCAGAAGCATTGCTTTTATTCTGCTTTTTGAAGGTTTCAGGATGAACCAGAAAGGCAGGGTAGAGAGAAAGAGGCAAACCAGCAAATAAGGAGTACCGAGTACCACACTCAGTACAGATATCCCAAAGAGCCAGAGCAATTTTACCCGCGGGTCCAGCCTGTGAAGCAGGCTGTCTTTTTGTTCATAGCGGAAAAGCCATTTCAACTCACACTTCCTCCTTCAATACCTTTCATACAAATGAGAATAATAATCCTACTATTTCTTACTTTTCATAAATGCTTTAAGCTTTAAGGTTGTGAAAAATGACAGATATTATGGATCCTGCAACAGACCCTGCTCCACATGTCAGGCTTGAAAAACTCACATTCAGCTACCCATATTCAGATTCTTCTGCCCTGTGTGATGTGAATCTTGAACTCAAAAAAGGGGAATTCGTGCTTCTGGCAGGCCCCAGCGGCTGTGGAAAAAGCACTCTTGTGCGCTGTCTTAACAGGCTGGTGCCCGAAATTTCAGGGGGCAGCCTTTCCGGGCGCGTTCTTATCCGGGGAAAAGACCTCAAGAACGAAAAAGTCCACAGGCTGGCTCTTGAGGTGGGCATGGTGTTTCAGAACCCTGAAACCCAGCTGTTCTCTCTTACAGTGGATGAAGACCTTGCCTTCGGGCCGGAAAACCTCGGATTATCCAGGCAAGAAGTCAGGGCAAGAGTTGAAAAAGCGCTCAAAGATGTCGGTCTTGAAAGGTTGAGGAACCATTTTATCTTCACACTTTCAGGGGGGGAAAAACAGAGGACTGCGATTGGAGGAAACCTGGCAATGCAGCCCGAGATTCTTGTCCTTGACGAGCCGACCTCGGACCTTGACCCTGCAGGCACCCAGGAGGTGCTTGAGCTGCTCAGGCGGTTGAATTCGGAAAAAAAGACTACCATCATCCTGATAGAACACAAACTGGACGCCGTTTTTGAAACGGCAGACCGTATTCTTGTAATGGACGAAGGAAAAATCATTCTTGATGGAAAACCTTTTGAAATCCTTTGCTGCGAAGAAGAAAAACTCAGAAATATAGGCATTCATCCTCCTCAGTTTACCGAGATTGCCGGTTTCCTGGGGCTTGCCTCTGAGTTTTCCGATATTCCTGCCTATGAAACTCTCCTGAAACGCCTTGCTGAACCTCTGAAGGCGCATGCAGATGAATATAAGCAGAAACAGGAGGAAGCTGAATCTGAAATCCTATCTTCTCTGCAGGATTCCAGGGAAAAACTTTCCCATGTCCGGGTCGAAGATCTATGCTACAGGCATGAAGACGGTTCGGAAGTCTTTGAAAACCTGAACCTTGAAATCAAACACGGAGAGTTTCTTGCCCTTCTGGGACATAATGGGGCTGGAAAGACAACCCTGGCAGGTCATTTGATAGGTTTTTACAGGCCCGCCTCCGGAAGAGTTTTTCTCAATGGAAAAGATATAAGCAGGTATTCTACAGCACAGCTCTCAAAGCAGGTTGGATACCTTTTCCAGAATCCTGATTCACAGATTTTTACGGACAGCGTATTCGAAGAAGTCCGTTTCGGGCTCAAGAACCTTGGAGTGCCTGATGAAGAAATTAAAAGGAAGGTAAATTCTGCCCTTGAAATGATGGAACTTTCAGCTTACAGAAACAGACACCCGCATGCCCTCTCAAGAGGACAGCGCCAGCGCCTGGCAGTAGCCTCCATTCTTGCCCTTGAACCGGACCTGCTGGTCCTGGACGAACCCACTACAGGGCAGGACAGGGGGCATATCCGCAAATTCCTGGATAAGATCCGGGAGCTTAACAGACTCGGAAAAACAGTGATTTTAATAACCCATGACATGGAGCTTGCAGCGGAATATGCGGAAAGGGCTGTTGTGATGAAGAAGGGAAAAATCCTGCTGGACGGCACGACAGCAGAGGTATTTTCGAGCCCTGAAATGAGCGCAGCCGGGCTTATTCCTCCTCTTCCTTTAAGGCTTGCCCTGGATCTCAGAAAGCAGGGAATTGAAATCCCTCCGTTACTCACAGTTTCCGAATTGAAAAGCTTCATCAGGATCCGCTGTCCTGAGCTTGCCTCCTGCAGAGAAATTGTATGAGGCGAAATAAGGAATAGAAAGAACTGCAGAATAAAAAGTTTGAAGGAATCTTAAAGCCTTGCCCCGCTCATTTTTACTGCCGTATCGTAACCCAGTACCCCTCCTATAAGCCCTCCTGCACATGCAAGCGCGAGCTGGAGCCCTATATACCAGGGCGCATAGGAGATTTTCCACTCAACAGGCGCATAAAGCAGGTAAAAAACAAAGGTTGAAACCATTCCTCTTGATACTCCGTAGGTTATGGCGGTCAGGCGTCTGTCTGCATAATCCATCCTGAACAGGATGACCAGAAGATCAACAACAACCCCTTCGGCAAGATAAAAGCCAAGCCACATAATATGAGAGCCCCAGACAACCATGCTGATGAGCAGGACACATGTAAAGAGCAGGGTTGCAGTTCCAGGCTTTCGGACCAGCTGCAGGGCAACTATCATCAGGACAACCGTGGGGACTGCAATGATAAGCCCGTCAAACCAGCCCAGGTTGATCAGCTTGCTCACATACCTGAACACCACTGCAATAACTGCAGCGAGGAGTGCTATAGTTATCAAATCAACAGTTGTAAACAGGTCAAGGGCACCGGAACGCTTTACAGCAACCATTATGCCGATAAAAAGAAGGAGGCTTGCCAGGATCGTGAAATAAGTAAGCCATGAGGGCGGCGGTACGATGCTGACCTTATAGCCGCTTTGATCCTCCCCTCCGGCATAGGCGGTGTGAACCGTGAAATAAACCTGTTTTTTGAACTCGACAGAGGCGGGAGGTTTTATGTCCAGGAAAACACTTGCACTCTGTCCCGGGTCCAGATCCCCTATTTCAGCCGTAATTTTCTGTCCCTCTTCTGTTATGGGATACTTCTGGGGAGATACGGCAGCTTCCAGTTGTTCCGGTACTTCGATGAGCACGGTTATGTTATACAGGGTCTCAGTTCCCGGATTCTCAAGATTTAACCGTGCTCTTTCCCAGGAGCTTCCAGCTACAAGAGTATCAGGAGCCTGGTTTTTGTCAAGGGGAATTTCCAGGCTGCACTTGAGGGAAGAGGAACCGGAAGCTTCTCCTGCTGCAAGAACTCCCTGGGCAAAGGAAGCAGTCAGGATAAGCATAAGCATTACCTGAAGAATCCATTCATATTTCATGTTTTACCTCATCTTCATCTATTTCTTTTGAGTTCAGGTCAGAGGAATCTTTATTTCAAATCTTTCTCTTCCTGAACCTCAGAAAAACCGCAATGCAGGCAAGGAGACAAACAATAATTACCGGGTAAGGAACTTCTCCTCCTGTTGCAGTTTTTTGTTCATGAATTTTGAGAAATTCGCTGTCTGTCTCCGATTCGGAAACAAGGACTGCAACGCAGGGATGGAGATAACCTTCTTCACCTCGCTCAAAGAGGAGGGTGCTTTCCGTACTTTTCGGGAAGACCGAAACCGAGTAAAGGTCAAAGTATTTTCCCTGGGAGGATTTTCCCACATCGCTTCCGATGTTTTCTGAATCGAAATAGAGCTCATCCTTTTCTCCTTCGGTTCCTGCCACAAGCAGGGTATGGAGGCTTGCATTTTTCCCTGGGGATGTGCCTTTAAAGGTGCTTTCCACTCTGTCTTTTTTATTTGTATATGTAAGGGCATAATTGCCTTCGTTGATCCAGAACCTTACCGGAGACATAGAGCTGTTTTTTGAAACCACAGCAAGCGTAATGCCGTAGGGTCCCCCTCCCGGGTTTTCAGATAGGACCGAAACTTCGTTTAACCCTGCATGAAGGAAAGTGCTGGCATTAAAGCAGTAAAGGGCTGTCCCCCAGGCAGAAACGTAATCAGGTTCCAGTCTCACCGAATGTTCCTGACCGTTGACCATCAGGTGGATATTGTCCCCGCTGTCATAGTTCCAGACAGGCACATAAAGCCTGGCATACTTTACCTCTCCGGGAGGGAGCTCAAAATACTGGATATAAGGGTTCTCTCCGGTATACCCGTGCCCTCCGTCAACGTATACCTCTCCCCTTACAACTCCTTCTGCTATTGTATACGGGGGGATTCCATCTCCCTGCCATCCTCCGTTTCCCGAAAAGACGAAAAACAGGAACATCAGGGCAGCTCCGATAAGTGCTGCTATCAGGATCTTTTTTCCTGTATTCAAGGCAGCTCATCTCCTGAAATTATACCTTCTCCGTTCTTCTGCAACTGACCACTCCTTTTAAAGTTGCCTCAAAGCACTTACAGGGTCCAGTTTTGAGGCTCTCCAGGCAGGATAAAGCCCTGAAGCTATGGATACAAATAAGGAGATAAGAACCCCTGCTGCGAGAATTTCAAAGTTTAATGCGGTCAGATGCTCTATGTTTCCGATTTCAAGCCTTGAAATCAGGAGAGCTCTCCCTACTCTGTCTATAAAAGTTGAGAAGAGAATCCCAAGAATGTCTCCTAAAACTCCTCCGAGTGCACCAATAAACAGGCATTCGGCTAAAAACATCCGCAGGATATCATACTCTGAAGCCCCTATTGCTTTTGAAATCCCGATTTCCCGGGTCCTTTCATAGACCGAGACCACCATTGTGTTGACAACCATCAGCCCGCCAACAAGCAGGGAGATGCTTGAGAAAAAAGAAAGGACAAGAGTCACTCCGTTCATGATCCGGTTAACCGAGTCAATTTCGTCCTGGGCACTTGAAGAGGAGAGTCCCAGTTTATCTATCTGTTCCCTTGTTTCGTGAACGAGGGAAGAACTTTCCACCTTTATCAGTACCCCGTCATAATACTCTTTTTTGCTGAGCCCTTTTGCATATTCAAGCTTCATGAAGGCTCCTGAATCCAGTTCATTTCCGGCAGGTTTCAGGTATCCCACAGGAGTAAAGCTGATTTCCCTGTCAAGAGGCCTTCCGTCTTCTCCATAAAGGCGCAGTCTGGCTGTTACCGGGGTTCCTATCCTGACCCCGTCTATTTTTTCCAGTTTTTCCCGGAGGTCGCTTCCAAGTACAATCTGGTTCTCTTCGCTGCCAAACCAGCTCCCTTCTGCAAGCTCAAGCCCATTTGCAGTCCTGTAATCTTCCTGTACCCCGAATATTTCAAAATAAGTGCCAGAAGGGCTTACATAGGCATCTTTTACATAAGGGCAGACGACTTCCCAGTATTCATTCATTTCCTCTACTTTTGAGTCGCTTATAAGGACAAGTCCGTTTTCCCTGAAACCCGGAGAGACATCTATCAAGGTCAGATCCCGCGACTTCTGGATCTCTTCTATTGCATTGATGCGGAGCCCTTCTCCTAATGAGACAACGGTTATTACTGTTGCCACCCCTATCGCGATTCCCAGGAGAATTAGCAGTGTTCTGAGCTTCTTAAGGCGCAGCTGTCTTATTGCCATTGCGAACTCTTCAATCAAACTGTTCACCAATCCTTTTTCCAGTTCCTGCAATAGGAGCAGGGGCCATATCACGCATATTAATTACATAAATACAAAAGATGAGAGAAATAAATCAGAAAATTACACTATTTAATGCTACTATATTTAAATTAATTAACATAAATTCTGAATATATAACTTTTTTGATTTTTAGCGATACTTTTTGAAGTATATCACTGCTCCGGACACGAGTGCAGAAAGTAATACCCCGTATATTCGAAAAAATGGAAAAATTATTAATACAAAATTAATTCGATGAGTATAATTAGTTTGACTATATATGTTTTACACGTATGCAGATTGGAATTGTGATTCATAACCTCCAGCTTATGGATTCCCCTCAGACCGTAAAAAACATTCTTACGCTTCTCTCCAGGGAAAATTGCATAAATGCCTGTCTTTGCGGTACTCTGGGAAAAGTTGCGGCAATTGATGCCGGCCTTGAGAACATGATCGAACTTGATCAGGTCCTTAAACCCAGTGCCTGTATCGAGTCTCTTTTCAGGTCAAATGACCTTGTATGCCTTCTGAACCACGGGCGTGAGCTCGAAACAGGCCGTACTTTCGGAAGGATCGTGGTCTCACATATAAAGAATCCTGAGGAAAAGCCCCTTATCCAGATAGAAAGGCCGGGCTGTCTTGACGGTGAGCTTATTCCGTGGAATGGGGCTGCTGATCCTTATGTTAAAAAGCTTTCAGGTCTTCTTAAACTGAAAATTTCCCAGCCTCCGCTTCCGGTCAATTCCATAGAAGTTAGCAAGCAGGGGAGGCAGGTCCTGAGACGAATCTCAACTTTTCCGGGGGCGAATATAATGGTTGAAGGGATTGTGGTTGGAAAAGCTACTTCTTCTGAAGTCGCTCTCATGTCCGAAGATGGTTTTCTGACTTCTATGGAGGGAGGAATCATAAAAAAGCAGGGTATTGAGATCCTTCACAAGTATGAGGAAAGAGTGCCTGTAGATCTTTCCACTGCATGGGTAAAAACAGCAAGTTCCCGAAGGAATCCTGGAGTCTTTGAAAATCAGCTGGAAAATAAAAATAAGGGGATAACAAAAAGTATCTCTTTAAAAAAGAGTTTTTTACCTGAGAACGTAGCTGATAATAGAACCAGGGTTATTCTTATAGACCACTGCGCTGAGCGTTCACTTGAGATGCTGGAAGGGGCAGACTTTGCCATCACTGTTGGGGATGACACTACAGAGATTGCGGGAAGTATTTTATCCAGGTTTGGAATTCCGGTTCTTGGGGTTACGGATGGGGATTGTGATGAACTTGCGACAGCAGTGAAATATGCCTCGGGTTCTCTGGTTCTGCATTTAAAAACCGGGAAGGATGATGAGTTAGGAAAAAACATTCGGGAGAATTTCTTTTCTGGAGGAAACTCCGCGTTTTTTAAGAATATTGAAGATATGAAACTGAAAATCATAACCCTTGCAGAAAATTTTCTGGAAAGCATTTCGGAATACTGAATCTACCGGCTAAAACTCAAAGAGAAAGTTTTCTGGTCTGCAGAGATATAAGATCTGGCTACTGAGCCTGAAGCGTAAAGGCCCGAAATATTTTTTAATATTCTGGTAAGTGAGATCTTCAAAACAATTAACAAAAATAACAATAAATAATATTAAATAAATAATATCTGTTAATAAATCCTACAAAAACAAATATTTTTAATATAAGGATCTCAAAGTCTTACTACTAAAAATCGCAGGATTGAAAGATATGTTGCAGAGTACCGGAAATCCGGTTAAGATGTAGAATCCGCATGAAAGCAAAAAAGTTTCGAATTGCAGTTATACAAGGTTTCTCTGAATGACCCTTTAATGACAGCTGCCTCATGAGTTTTACAGCCCCTGGAGTTATAGATCTATACTCCGGGCTGTACTGTCTTAAGAAGTCAACTCTTGCCCCAAATATGGAAAAAGATATCAGGGAAACAGAGTTAAAAAAATGTGATACCTTAATTCTGCATCTTCCATTATTCTGGCTCTTTTTATCAGGGAGATTGATCTTCAGGATAAGCACGTTGTGCAAACATCATGAATAAAATATTCATAAGTTATGGATCAGGAAATTGAGGTTTGCGAATGAAAGCAAAAATTGTGTTATTTATCCTTACTATTATGATCTTGGTGCAGGCGGCTGCGGCTTCTGATATAGGTGTTGGAGTAAGCCCAGGGAACTTAAGTTACAGGCTCGCTCCTGGAACTTCAGCAGAACAGTCAATATATGTAATAAATACAGGAAATGAAACTGCAACGTATAATGTTTTCTTAGACGACAATGCTTATGATAGCTGGTTTACATTTTCTATCTCTTCTTTTGAACTGAGAGCAGGAGAAAATAGAGAAGTCAAGGTAAAGCTCTATGTTCCGGCTTCGACTGAAGGGAATGTTGACTGCAAAATAAAAGTTCCATGCACCGTGCCCGGAGGAGATATTGGGACAGGGGTTATAATTCCTGTCCATATCGAGGTTTCCACCTCTGAAGGAAGTTCTTCCGGGATCAGCTCTTCAGGCGGCAGTTCTTCTGCAGGAGGAGTTTCTCCTGAACCTGCCAGTAACATAGAATCAAAAGAGCTTTCGCAGCAGTATGTCACAAATGGAAGCCGGGCAGAGTTTGATTTTACACAGAATGCAACCTGTGTGACATATGTGATGTTTGACGCCAGAAAAAGCATGGGTAAGGTCACAACAGTTGTTGAGATGCTGAAAGAAAAATCTCAGCTTACCCCTGATATTCCTGAAGGTGAAATTTACAGCTACCTGAACATATGGGCTGGAAACGATGGCGCTGCAGCTACAGAAAATATCGAAAATGCCGTAATCGGCTTCAAGGTGAACAAAACCTGGGTAAGTGAAAACAGGATTGATATCGATTCGATCACTCTGGGTTGCTACGAAGGAGATAGATGGAACTCATTACATACGAAAAAAACTGCCGAGGATGGAGAGTATATATATCTGGAAGCTGAAACCCTGTGTTTTTCTTACTTTGTTATAACAGGTGAGAACACAGACGAAGCCGGGGGGAAACTGGACATGACCCCAATCACAAGAGTTAGTGGTAAATTTAAAGAAACTGCTGAAAGCCTGGAGACAACCGCAGTTAAGAATTTTGAAGAAAAGAGTCCGGAAGTTCTGGCAAAAATTGAAGGATATGAAGAAACAGTTCGAGAATTTTGTCTTAAGTGGATTCACTTTGTGATGGATAAAGACTGGTACTCTTATGCTTATAATAAGATAATGTAAATTTGCTCCTGAATAACTCTGGAGTCCGCATGCACATGAAAACGAAACTTCAGATTAACAGAACAAATGCGGGTAAAAAACCTTTGATGATAAAGCTTAACCCGGGTGGCAGAGAGTTCTAATCTGATCCAGATCAACCTCAACTGATGCACATCTGGATATTAGCTTAAAGCTAAGGTCTCTTATCCGAATAATCGGTCATAAATAATAAAAATGTGTTTTCATTTATGGTGCTTCCGCCAACCTGAATTTTCCACAAATGGGTGTCTCCAATTATCTCTTTTTCAGGCGGAAGCAGGACTCCTTAATTAGCAATCCAAAAAACGCACATGATATTCTTCGAATAACATGCCCAAAGAATGAAAGCATCTGGAAGTACTTTCATGCCAGGGGTCTGGTTTTTCCAGTAAGCGTTAAGTGCTCCTGCCAGGTGAAAAGAACTCTGTATGATCAAGGTGTCAGAAGGGTGGCAGGAGCAAAAACAATAACAAAAACAAAAGTTAACTATTTAATTTCAATGATCGGGCTAATGATTATTAGCTTTTGAGCCAGCTTCTTACTGCTTCTCATATGCCGAATAAGTTAAATTCAGGCTTTTTGTTCTTCTTTCACGATCTTGCACAGACACCTGATCGTCCGATCTGCGCTCTTATGCAGAATGGCTGTTCCTCCTGCTTCTTCCCATTCGCGTATATTATTTGAATTATCATCTATCAGGATTCTGGAGCTTCCTGACTGAAGGGCTTTTTCCGGGCGGAAACAGAGAATTGCGTCATTTGCATATGGGTCCCCAAGTTCTTTTTTCAACCACTCTATTTTCCCTTTTCTGGCATTGGCCATAGCTATTTTTCTGTCCGGGCTCGGAAGCGCAGAAAGAATTGTAGGGTATAAGCCGGAACTTTTCAGGAAGCCGTGAAGTTCCTTCCCTCCGGTCATCCAGGGCATTTCTGACCAGAAGCCGGGTCCAGCAGCAGTAATATGTTTCCAGAATCGCTCTCTGTCTGCGGCGTACCAGATCATCATATGTTCACTTAATTTCTCGCACGCGCCTGTGAAATCCGTAAGTACTCCATCCATATCCAGAAAAACTTTCAAATCCGAATCCTGTCCTGAAGCAGGTGAGGCAGAAGGGCTGGATGGAAAAGATCTGTGGAGACTTAAGGAGTTATCCTGAATCTTAGTGCTCTGAACAGGATTATCCTGATGGAAATTATTTTTAACAGGGCTGCTCTTGACTGGATTTTTGTGATCATAGTTACCTGAGATCGAGTTAATCTTTATAGAACTTTTATCTGTAAACCTGCGCTGATCAACATAAATGGACATGAAACCCGTTCCTTGCCTTATGCGGCGGCAAATAGTTCTGGTTTATTATATGATACATAATTAAAATATTTACTCTTTCTAAATAATATAATTAACTGATGCAATACAAGAAAATATCTATTGCCTCAAAATAAGATTTAAAAGAAAAAGATGCAGGGGATGGAAAAAGAAAAACTAAAAATAAATAAAGAGATATCCGGGTTAGAATTCAGTCTTCTCTGACAATAACCGAGTTTTAGCAATTTTATCATGAATTCCCTGCTTTTTATTATCGAAAAGGATTGGCAAAAATCCTGCAAAAAAAGGCAGAGACTCCAGAATTCTTCCCACAAAACGCTTCGTTGCACGAGAGACAGAAATTCGGTTTCCGTTGAGGTCAGTTATGGCGATATTCATTGCATTCTGCTCGTTAATGACTGCTTTACAAAAGGATTATATTTATAACTGTTCAAAAACAATTCGGGTTGATGAAAGGAAAAATAAAAAAGTACCTGAAAATTACAGTTTATACTATTCTAACCCTATCCA
>Ga0208695_1002444_pt1 | contig 13553 bp, 11 predicted proteins | sample AD_UKC111_MetaG_FD_184449 | JGI IMG/M metagenome (GOLD analysis project Ga0208695, IMG submission 184449) | Active sludge microbial communities of municipal wastewater-treating anaerobic digesters from Hong Kong - AD_UKC111_MetaG (SPAdes)... | ecosystem: Engineered > Bioreactor > Anaerobic >... | reverse complement strand
TCATGGGCTGGCCCAGCAAATTGAAGGAGGCGATGATGGTGGTAATGATAATCAACACCAGGACGGGGCGCAGGAGGGGCAGGGTGATGTAGATGAAGCGCTGCCAGGCGTTAGCGCCGTCCACGCGGCCGGCCTCGTACAGGTCAGCGGGGATGTCTTGCATGGCCGCCAGGAAAATGATCATGTTGTAGCCCATCGTCCACCAGACGGTGGCCACGACGATGGTGATCATGGCATAGGGCATGGTGGAGAGCCAGCGCGGGGTGGGCAGACCCAAAGCGCCGAGGTAGTAGTTGAGCAATCCCCCCTGGCTCTGAAAAATCCACCACCAGATAAGCGAGATCACCGCGCAAGACAGCACCCAGGGGGCGAAATAGATTGCGCGGAAGACGTGGGTGCCGGGGAGTTTTGTGTTGAGCAGCGTCGCCAACCCCAGCGGGATGAGAATGAGGAAGGGCACGCTGGAGACGACGAAGACCAGCGTCACCCGCATGGAATTCCAGAACTCGTAGTATTTCACGCTGCCGGGTCGGAAAAGGTCCAGGTAATTTTGCAAGCCCACAAAGGTCGTCGCCTGCGGACGCAGATAGTCGTAGTTGAAGAAACTGATGTACAGGCCGTTGAAGAAGGGGTAGCCGACAAAGACGATGAAGAAAATCAGGTGGGGCAAGATGAACAGGTAGGGCACCCCATTGAATTTGCGCTTGCCAGTGACCATAGAGACCTGCCTTTCGTAGCCCTTGGGGGTGTTGCTGCGACACGAGGTGATGTCGCAGCAACACCAGGAAAGCCTTTTCTGCTAAGGGGTTTGAGGAGCCGCGCCGTAGGTCGTGCGGTTCTGTGCCAGGATTTCGTTGGCGCGTTGTGCCGCGTCATCGAGCGCGCCCTTGATGTCAGAAGTCGTACCGTTCATCACCGCTCCAACGGCCTCGCCCAGGGGTCCGAACGCATCGGTGATGCCGGGAACGGAGGGCGGGAAGAAGGCGTATTCGACCGAAGGAGCAATCGAGGCCTGCGGCTCGATGACCTTGAACTCAGCGCTCGCGCGCACCGATGCGGCGGCGGGAATCTGTCCGCCCTTCGCCCAGGTCACGGAGTTTTCCACCAGGTATTTGATGAAGACGGCAGCGGCCTGATCCTTGCAGGGGTCCACCGTCTTGTGGACGGGGAGGGTGAGCTGATGCGAGCCGGCCCACACTGCCATCTGCGGTCCAATCTGCGGGACGGCGGTCGCCCGCCCATCGAACTCGACGCCGTCGCCGGTGATGTTGGCGATTTGCCAGATACCGTTCCAGACCATGGCGACGGTGCCGGTCTTGAAGGCATTCAGTTCAGCATCTACTTCCAGATTGGGCTCGGAATATTTGGCCTGCATGTCCTTCATCCACTGCAGCGCCTTGACGCCGGCCTCGCTGTTCCAGGTCGCTTCGGTGCCGTCGGCGTTGAATTCGGTGCCACCAAACTGGTGCAGCATCTGCTGGAAGATCTGCTGGACGGGGAAGCCGCCGGTGATGTCGAAGCCCTGGAGTCCGTTGCCGGTCAGCGCGGCAGCGATGGCCTCGAACTCCTCGGCGTTCGTGGGTGGGGTCTCAAAGCCGGCGCTCTTGAGCAGGTCGGCGTTGTAGAACATCGTCATGGGATGAATATCGAGCGGGATGGAATAGCGGTGACCGGCGACCTCGCCGGCGTTCCACACTCCGGCGGGGTAGTCGCTGGCACTGATGCCCATCTCAGCGACCAGGGCGTCCATCGGCCGCAGGACGTTGCGGAATGCCTGGGTGGGGACCTGATCGGCGTGGACGATGGCCACATCCGGCAGGGTATCGGCAGCCGCCGCGGTGGTCAGCTGCGTGTAATACTCTCCCTGGCTGGTCATGGTGACTTTAATGTCAGGATGGGAGGCGTTGAAGGCGTCCACCATCTGTCCCATGAAAGGGCCATCGGGCCCGGTGAAGGGGTTCCAGTACTGCAGTTCGACGACGCCGCAGGCATTACCTGTTGTCTCGCTGGTTGGCGTGGTGGCGCCGCCACAGGCAGAGAGGAGCAGGCTGACAACCAACAACAGAGCGCATACAGTCCACAAACGCGATTTCATGATTTCCTCCTCGATTTTGAAACGGACTACTGGATCGAACAACACTGGATTGGCAAGGTGGCTGATGGATCTTGAGCCGGGCACCTCCTGTCACGTGAAGTCGGGATACGGGTCCACGTCGCGCCGTCGCAATTTGCAACATATAAATACGTTTCATTCATAAAAACCGCTGCGTAATCCGCAGAAAAAGAGGAAAATCCATGCCGTCAGAGCGTTTAGTTCAGAAATTGACGTTATATAGTATATATTACAGCATGTTATGGGATTTGTCAAGAGGGCAAAGGAGGAAAAAGGGCAATTTCGCGGAAAAAAGGGACATATTTGACAAGCTTCCGGCAATGCAGTATATTGGTATGAAACATAACGGCATGGAATGCATCCTTCGCCAGCACGGGAATTGAGCGGTGAAGCGTGAGCTCACCGGTTTGGCTGGGGATGGAATCCCCAGCCTGACACGAGCCAACCGTGCTGAAGCGCGTTGTTTGGGGACCTGTCAGACCCGGAATTCATTCCGGGGCGGGGCCTGAGAGCGGCTTGAAGCTCATGCACCCTTTGCCACGCGAGTGATTTTTTCGCTGATTCGCTGATTCGCTTTTTCGCTTATTCGCTTTTTCGCTGATTCGCTGACGGCTGACCGCTGATCTCTATTTTCGAAGGAGACGCCATGTGCTGGCGCACACCATCCAAAAATGAAAATGTGCGGTGGCTGTTCAGCCTGGCGCCAGGTGGCTAGCCGGCGATGGATGCACCTTTGTGAGCTGTAGCTTTTGCCCCACCCCCTGCCCCCTCCCCAACGGTGGGGTTGCCCCATTTCAGTGGACACATAGTTAAGGGATATTCGCCGCCTCAAAGGCGGCCGGGCTGAGATAGCCCAAAGTCGAATGTAGGCGTTCACGATTATAGAACACTTCAATGTATTCAAAGATGACCGTACGAGCCTCCTTCCGAGTCTGGAATTGGTGACGATGGACACATTCACGCTTGAGCGTGCTGAAGAAACTCTCGGCCACGGCATTGTCGTAGCAATCGCCCACCGAGCCCAGGCTGGCCAGCAAGCCGTGCTGTGTCAGCCACGCTTGCACTGCAGCGCTGGTGTACTGGGTTCCGTGGTCCGAGTGATAGATCAGTCCCTCCGGCAAGGGGCGGCGCGTGGCTGCCATCTCCAGGGCCGTGAGGACCAAGTCGGCCGTCAGTTCAGTCCCCATGGCCCAGCCCACCACCAGCCGCGAGTACAAGTCCAGAATTACCGCCAAGTACAGCCAGCCTTCAGCCGTGGGGATGTAGGTGATATCCGAAACCCACTTGCGGTTAGGCGTAGCTACCATGAAATCGCGTTCCAGGCGATCAGGAACGTCCAATCGCGTGTCGGATCGCTGCGTCGTACAGTGGAAGCGGCGCTGTGGCAGCCCTTGCAACTGTGCCTGACGCATCAAACGTGCCACACGATGCCGGCCACAGGGGTGGGTTGCCCGTATCGTGTGCCAGATTCGCGGACTACCATAAGTGCCCCGGCTCTGAGCATGCGCCTTGCGAATTGCCACCAGCAGCGCCGCATTGGCTTGGCCCCGCGCACTCGGGCGACGGTGCCGCCAGGCATAGTAGCCGCTGCGCGAGACTCCCAAGACTGCCGCCAACACTTGCACCGGATAGGTCTGGCGTTGCGTTTCCATCCACTCATACCGCTTTATTCGACTTGGGCGAAAATGCTCAAGGCTTTTTTTAGGATATCACGCTCCTGGCGTACCCGCTCCAGTTCACGGCGCAACGCGGCGACCTCCTGTTCATTTGAAGGCAGGGTGCCATGTCCTGGAAACGCAGCGTCGCCGCACTTGAGCAATTCTGAGCGCCAGCGGTACAATAACTTCTGCGCCAGCCCCAACTCCTGGGCTACTTGCCGAATGCTCTTCCCAGAGGTCTCACTTAACTGTACAGCTTCACGTTTGAACTCTGCTGTATATTGTCGTCGGTTGGCCATGATCTTGCTCCTTTCCACGTCTGGTATTAGTATACTTTACCCTTATCTATGTGTCCATTTTTTCGGGGCAAGACCACGGCGCAGACGCCGTTGGGGAGGGGGAGAAAAAAAATAAAGGGTTTTTGCAGGCGGGCGTAGCCCGCCTGCAAAAACCCACAAAAAAAAGTTCCCCTTCCCCCCGCGCCGCGCGGGGGGAAAGGGGCCAGGGGATAGGGGGTAAAAGTTGACACTCAATCTTCAAAGGTCGCCAGGAAATCTTGCGTTTTTCAGTCAGTGGCGCCACCTTTGTCACGCAAGTGATTTTTTCGCTGATTCGCCTTTTCACTGATTCTCTGACGGCTGATCGCTGATCTCTATTTTCCGAGGAGGTCTTATGACAGTACCCTCCCATTCCGAAGGGCGCATTTTGCGCGTGAATGCCGACAATCCTGAAACTGCAGCCGTGTTGAAAGCGCTGGCCTCCGAGCCGCGTCAACGCATTCTCAGACTGCTGCGCGATCGTGTGTACAATGTCAGCGAGATTGCTGAGGCGCTCGGCTTGCCACTCTCGACGGCGACCCTGCACATCAACAGCCTGGAAGAGGCCGGGCTGTTGAACACGGAGCTGCAGCCCGCGGTGCGTGGCCTGCAGAAAATCTGCGCCCGCGCCTACGACGTCGTGGTGATCGAGCTCCCGCGCGGCGAGGTGCCGGAGCAACAGCTGGTGGAGATTTCAATGCCGGTGGGGGCCTACGTGGATTGTCAGGTCACCCCGACCTGCGGGCTGGCGAGTGAAACGGGGATTATCGGGCTGTTTGACGATCCTGCCTCATTCTATGAGCCGGACCGGGTGCAAGCGCAGCTGCTATGGTTTCACTACGGCTATGTGGAATATCGCTTCCCCAATCGGTTGCCGCCCAGGGTGGCGCTGGAAAGTTTGCATTTCGCCCTGGAAATCTGCTCTGAGGCGCCGCTGCATCACGCCGATTGGCCTTCAGACATCACGCTGTGGATCAACGGGATCGAAATTGGCACATGGACCAGCCCGGCGGACTTCGGCGGGCAACATGGGGTGCTCACCCCCGCCTGGTGGGAAGACTGGAATTCACAGTATGGCTTGCTGAAGGTCTGGCAGGTCAATGGCGAAGGGAGCATGATAGACGGCGTGCGTATCTCCGATGTCCGGTTGGAGGATCTGCACATCATCGGCAACCCGTTCATCTCCGTGCGTATCGGCGTCAAACCGGAGGCGCAGCATGTGGGGGGGATCAATATCTTTGGGCGGCGCTTCGGGAATTATCCTCAAGACCTGGTGTTGCGGTTGCGCTATCATTAGGAGGGAGCGGCTGGACGCAGATGAACGCGGATGAGAAAAGAATCTGCGAAAATCTGCGTCCCATCATTCGCCGGTGTTGATTGGATGCAAAAATGTGTGAACGTGTTCACGTGTGAACGTGCGAACGTGTCCACGTGTAAACGCAAGTGACTCGCTGATTCGCTGATTTTCTGAGAAGTCACCATGTTTCTGCAGCACGCCACCGCAAATGAAAATAATGGCCTGAGCGCAAACTGAAGTTCGCGCACCCTTTGCCACGCAAGTGATTTTTCTCGCTTTCTCGCTTTCTCGCTTTTTCGCTGACTGCTGATTGCTGACTCGCTGACCTCTATTTTCGAAGGAGCAAGAATTATGACCCAACATTATCTCCTCGGTCTCGATGCGGGCGGCGGCGGAGGCAGCTGCCTGTTGCTGGAGGTGGAAACCGGCCGGGTCACCTCGGCTTCACGGTCATGGCGTCATCGCGCCGCGCCCGCGGCCGGCAGCTGGGCTTTGGATCTGGATACGGCGCTGATCTGGCGCACGCTGGGGGAACTGACCCGCGAGGTGTTGGCCCGCGCCGGGGCTCAGCCGGCGCAGGTGCTGGGCCTGGCCGCGACCAGTATGCGGCACGGCCTGGTGCTGCTCGATGCGGAGGGGCGCGAGTGTTTTGCCGTCCCCAACCGTGACGCGCGCGCCGCGTCCGAGGCGCTGGAACTGGCGCAGGAGCGCGGTCCGCAGCTCTACGCGCGCACCGGCCATTGGCCCGCCCCCATTCACCTGCCGGCGCGCCTCCTCTGGCTGGAGCGCCATGCGCCGGAGCTCCTGGCTGCGGCGCGACAGGCGCTGGCGCTGAGCGATTGGCTCGGTTTCCGGCTCACCGGCGTCAGCGCCGCCGAGCGCACGCAGGCCGGGGAAAGCCTGCTGCTCGACCTGCGGAATCGCGCGTGGGCCGAGGACGTGATCGGCGAGCTGCGGCTTCCCCGCGCGCTGCTCCCCCCCTTGCGGGACGCGGGCGCCTTGCTGGGGACGCTGGTCCCCGCAGCGGCGGCGCATCTGGGCCTGCCGGAGGGTCTCCCCGTGGCCGTGGGCGGCGCCGACACGCAGAGCGGCTTGCTGGGCGCCGGGGCGTTCGCGCCGGGACAGCTGGTCGCCATCACCGGGACGACCGCGCCCGTGCAGCTGGTCGTCGCCGCGCCGCTGCTGGATGCTCAACGGCGGCTGTGGACGGGATTGCACCTCCTGCCGGGGCGTTGGGTGCTGGAAAGCAACGCCGGCAGCATGGGGGAGGCGCTGGACTGGTTCGCGCGCGTGCTGTACCCGGAGGCGCCCCTTCCGGCGGCGTTGCTTGCCGCCGAGGCGGGGGAGGCTCCGCCGGGCGCGGAGGGGCTGTGTTCGACCATCGGCGCGAGCGTCTTCAACGCGGCGCAGCTCAGCCCCGCGGTGGACATGCTCGCCTTTTCGCACGAGCTGTTTGCGGCCCCGCACGGGCGCCCGGTGGTAGCGCGCGCCGTGCTGGAGGGGATGGCGTACGCGCTCAAGGCCAATCTCGCGCAGCTGCGGGAGGTCGCCGGCGCCTTGCCGGAGGGGATGATCCTGAGCGGCGGGATGGCGCGCAGCGGCGTCTGGGCGCAGGTGGTGAGCGACGTGCTCGACATGCCGGTGGAGCTCGCCGCGACGTCGGAGAGCACGGCTTTGGGGGCGGCGCTCTGCGCCGGGGTAGCGGCGGGCGTCTACCCGGATCTGGAAACTGCCGCGCGGGCCGCCGTCCAACCGGGGCGCCGGCTCCTTCCGACCCCCGAAGCGGCCCGCGTGTACCGGCAGGGATACGCCGATTGGATGGAGTTGCGGGCGCAGCGTGCGGAGGGGGATCTCACGCTGGCCCATCGCCTGGTGGAAGCCTACGCTGCCCATGTGCCTGCGGCGACGACGGTGGAGGCGCGCCCCTTCCGCCCGCGCCTTTTCGTCACCGCCGCGATGGATGAGGCGGCGCTGGCGGCGCTGCGGGAATTGGGGGAGGTGGACTACGTCAGCTACCGCGATGAGCTGCGCCTGCTGAGCGGCGATGACCTGGTCGAAGCGCTGCAGGGCTATCACGGCTTCATCACCGAAATTGATGTGGTAGACGCCGACGCGCTGCGGCGCCTGCCCGAGCTGCGCGTGATCGGCGTGTGCCGGGGGACGCCCGTCAATGTGGACATCGCTGCCTGCACGGCCTGCGGGATCCCGGTGCTCAACACGCCGGGGCGCAACGCCGACGCTGTGGCGGATCTGACGGTGGCGGCGGCGCTGATGCTCCTCCGTAAATTGCCCGAAGCGATGGCGTTTCTGCGGGAGCCGGGCGGCGAGGCGGGGGACATGAGCCGCATGGGGATGGCGTTCACGCGCTTCCAGGGGCGCGAGCTGTGGCGCAAGACGGTGGGCCTGATCGGCCTGGGCGCGGTGGGACGGCAGGTGGCGCGGCGACTGTTGCCCTTTGGCGCGCGGTTGCTGGTCTACGATCCTTATCTCAGCGCGGAGGAGGTGACGCTCGCCGGGGCCGAGAAGGTGACGCTGGAGACGCTGCTCGCCGAGAGCGACATCGTCAGCCTGCATGTCCCCGTCACCGAGGAGACGCGCGGCCTGCTCGACGCGGCGGCCTTCGCCCGCATGAAGCGGGGCGCGCTGCTGATCAATACGGCTCGCGCCGCGCTGGTGGATGAGGAGGCGTTGCTCGAGGCGTTGCGCAGCGGGCAGGTGGGGGGCGCCGCGCTCGATGTTTTCAGCGCGGAGCCGCCCGCGGCGGACGATCCGCTGCTCGCCTGTCCCCATGTGATTGCTACGCCGCACATCGGCGGCGATACGGTGGAGGTCGCCGCGCATCAGGGGCAGCTCCTCGCGGCGGATCTGGCGCGGTTGCTGCGGGGCGAACGTCCACAGCACATCCGCAACCCGGAAGTCCTGCCGCAGTTCAGCTGGACGGCGCCGCGACGGGAGCTGTCGCGGGAGGCGGTCAGGCAGCTGGCGAGCGGCGCCGGGCCGGCGGTCACCGATCTGGAAGCGCAGGCGGCGGCTCCCGCGCCCAAGCGGGGCGGGATCCTCACGGGGTTGCGTCGGGCGCTGGGCGGGAAGGGGCCGACGTCCGCCGCTCCTGCCGCACCGGTCATGGGGGAAGGCGGGGCTGCGCAGCTGGCGCGTCTGCTGCAAGCTTTCACGGAACGCATCCGCACGGATCCGGGGATGCACGCCTTCGCGGAGGGGAAGCACGTGCTCATGCATTTTCTCCTGAACGATGTGGGGGCGAGCTTCTACCTGAATTTTCAGGATGGCGAGGTCGAAGCGGCGCCCGGCGATCCGCCGGTGAAGCCCGATGTGACGTTGAAGATGAGTGCGGAGACGCTCGATGGGGTGTTCCGGGGGCGCGTCAACGGGATGCGCGCGGCGATGAGCGGCAGGCTGGCCTTCAGCGGCGACACGACAAAGGCGATGGCGTTCCAGCGCATCCAGAAAGACCTGGGCGCGCTGTATATGGCCGCTTCCGAGGCGGTCGGCGGGCCGGGCGAGCTGACCGCGCCGGTCGCGCCGGCAGGCAGCGCAGCGCCGGTCGCCGTCTCGCCAACGGTCGTCTCGCCGGCGGGGGATGTGCGGGACGAGCTGCTCGCGGTGCTCAACGAGCTCTACGCGCAGGGGCTGATCACCGCGACGGGGGGCAATCTCAGCGCGCGGGTGGAGGGTCGAGAGGGCGAGGTGTGGATTACGCCGAGCCAGAGCTTCAAGGGCGCTCTGCGGCCGGAGATGCTGGTGCGCATGGACCTCGAAGGGCAGCCGCTCGACCCGGAGGCGCTGGCGCCTTCCAGCGAATGGCGGGTGCACACGGCGATCTACCGGCGGCGTCCCGACATTCAGGCGGTCATTCACACGCACGCGCCGCAGGCCATTCTGTTGGGGCTGACGGGGAAGCCCTTTTTGCCCATTTCCACTGAGGCGGCCTTCATCGGCGAGCTGGCGCGGGTGCCGTTCATGATGCCGGGGACGCCGGCACTGGCGGAGGCCGTCGCCGAGGCGTTGGGGACGGGGAGCGCGGTGCTGATGGAGCATCACGGCCTGGTGGTCGCGGGGAGCGGTCTACGCCGCGCGGCCAACGTCACCGAGATCATCGAGGACACGGCACAGAAGATTCTCACCTGCTACATGCTGGGTCAGCCGCCGGCGACGCTGCCCGAGGATGTGCTGGCGCAGTTGCGCGAGGTGGGGACGCTGATGGTGTAGCGGGGCGGGGATGGATGAAGATGAAAAAATAAGAGGGCCCACAAATCAAACGCCCCTTGTCTCCGGTTGAGACAGGGGGCGTTTGAATTGGATCGCGCCGATGGTCGAGCGGCGTCAGCGCCGGTCAGAGCAGGAAGGAGCAAGGCGAGGCACAGAAATTACCAGGAGAGCTGCTGCACATCGGGAATGTGGGAAAAGTGGGCGTCGCGTGTAATTAATGTCAATTGATACTGCCTCGCAAGTGCAGCAATCCACAGGTCGTTTTCCGGCAAGGGACAACCCTGGCGGCGCAAGCGGTCTTTAAGGTATCCATAATGACGCGCCGTTTCCACATCGCAGTCTAAAACTATGTTTCTGGCCGCCAGCTGTTCAATGCGCGCCAGATTATCCTGGGCGCGAGTTGAGCGCAACGCGCCATAATACAACTCACCGATGACAATGCTGGGAATAAAAACGCGAGGGGCTTGACGCAAGTTCTGCACGATCGCCGGATCTGCTGCAAAAAGACCGATGATGATGTTAGTATCGAGCAGGCAATCACCATTCATGCGCGTCTATGGCCTCGCATTCCGTTTCGATGGCTTGCTGCATCAGCAGCAGGTCGGCAGCAGAAATGGTTCCGGAGAAGGGCAACAGTTGCGTGCCAGGGACGCCTTTATGGGCTACGGCAGCTTCCGCTAACCGCTGCGCTATTTCGGGGTCCTGGCTGTCGGCCCGATCTTCGAGCATGTCCAGATAGTCAGCGTATTCTTCGGGCGTCAGCAGGTACCCCACGAGACGCTGGCGAGCATCCACTACATAGCGAGGGCCAGCTTCCCGCAACGTTTTGGTGATCGCATCTTCATCGCTCATGGGGAGATCCTTTGTATCTGTGACTCTGCTGGTTTTATTATACCACTTTTGCGGGGGGCCGCCGGGAGTTCGCGTCGGAGGGGGGAGACATCCTGCGCAATCCGAGATGTGAGCTCATCTTTGTCAGATTCTACAAATGGAGATAAACTAAGGGCATGAGCGAAGCAACAAAAACTCCAGGATAGTGGGCCACGGAGTTTTCTGGGGGAATCTGGCATCTTTCTGTTCTCAAAAAACGAGTGGGAACTGCAAGGTTCCCACGGGTGGGATAGACTGAGAGCAAACTGGACAAGGAGGATGCGGATGGTAGATCAATTCAGCAGTTCAGGACGTGCTGAAGAGACCAAACGGGTGGCGCGAATTCTCAATCTGGTGCAGATGATTGCCAGCGCGCCGCGGCGGTATTTGCGGCGCGACTTGGCGGCGCACTTTGAGGTGACAGAACGGATGATCCAGAAAGATCTGGAAGTGATCCGGCACGGGCTGTTGCTCCCCTTGGAGCATGCTCCTGAGGGGTATTTTTTCGAGAGAATACCGCGTTTGCCTACCCTGCAATACACTTTCGCCGAGGCTCTGGCGTTGCTGCTGGCGGTGCAGGCGGCGCAACAAGTCTCGGGTATCGGTTCGGTGGATCTCGCAGCGGCGGTAGCGCGGTTGGAATCGCTCTTCCCTGCCGAGTTCACGCCGCTGCTGCGCCAATACGGTCAACGTCAACCAATCACCGCACAGGGAGAGCACCGCCAACAGATGCTCACGTTGCTCAACCGGGCGTTGGTGGAAGGGCGGAAGGTGCGCATGGAATATGAGACGCGCTCGCGGGGCGGGGAGCGCAATGAGCGCGTGGTGCGACCTTATGCGCTATATCCTTACGTGCGTTCCTGGCAACTGATCGCCTATTGTGAACGACGGGAAGCGGTGTTGATGTTCAAGGTGGATCGGATTCACACGGCGACATTGTTGGACGAGCATTACACCATTCCCGCCGATTTCGATATAGAGGCGTATCTCGGCGATACGTGGGGGTTGTTGCGCGGCGAGGGCGGTGAACCGGCGGAGGTGGTGTTGCGCTTTGCCCCTGATACCGGACAGCGCGTGGCCGAGGAACGCTGGCACAGCAGTCAACAGGTCGAGATGACGGCGGATGGCGGGGTGCTGTTCCGGCTGCACATTGCGGTCACACCGGAGTTCGTGAGTTGGGTGCTGTATTATGGGAGTCAAGTGGAGGTGCTGGAACCAGCGAGATTGCGGGAGCGGGTAGCGGAGGAACATCAGCGGGCAGCGGAGGTGAATGGGCCGATCAGTAAATGACGAATGACGAATGGCGAATGGCAAATAAGCGAATGAGCAGGGAGGTGCAAATGCTGAAATATACAGGGCATCCGTTGGTTGATGTCGGCGTGGCGACGATCACGGCGTTTGCGGGGAAACAAAGGCCGGAGGATCTAACAGAGGCTGATCTGGATAGCGTCGCCGATTATATCGCGCGAGAGTACGTGCGGCAACCGTTGCTCTCTTTCCTTACGGTTGCTTTTCCAAACTCTGGCTTCACCCAGCCAGCCTATAACAAGCAGCCGGAGAAACGCCAGATTTATGCCGAGCGGGTCCTTGGGGCTTTTCGCGCAGAAACAGCGACCTCGGGAGAAATCTGTGTGTTTACGGGTGAACCGGCGGCAGCAGTGTCTTTCGATGTTACAGGGGAATTACAACCCGGACGCGCTTTCCGACAGCATATTCCGTTGCTCACGGGCGAAGGTCTTATCAACTTTCACCCCTATGGGGATGCGGGTGTGCCGGTATCAGGGAAAGCATTGCTGGCAATCCAGGCATTTCCTTTGGGTTGCGCCAAGTGCGGTGGATGGTTGTTGGCGGTGCATTCTGATAATCCACGGCTTACGTACCATTTTGCGGCTGAGTTTTTACTCGAAAATCGCCGTGCTGTGCAGCTAGCACAGGAATCCGGCAGCAGCAAATTGCCAGAAATGAAATTCTCTCAGCGCACTTTGCTGATTGATGTATTGCTTCGGGCGCATGAACTGCAACGTGAGGCGCGAGAGGACGAGGCGCTGTTTTCACTCACTGCGTATCATTTGACCAATAGTGGGCAAGGAGCGGATCTAGACATTTATCACTTGCCCATGCAGATCATCAGCTTTCTCCGTGAAATGTACGCAGCGCCTTATGCAGCACAATGGGGAGCCATCGTCCGCCGGGCGTGGGAGGTACCCCCCAAGGGCAAGAAAGACAGGGAAGATTTTGAGCCGCGTAAAAACTGGCTCTATGAAGACTTATTCGACTTGCCGCAAAACGCAGCGCGGTTCATCCGAACCTACTTTCGGCGCGTGGCGTTGAGCTATGCCCAGAGCAAGACTGACCCGCGTGCCACCTATTCATTGCAAAACGAGGCTGACCTGGTCTCGTGGGCCATTACCACAAGTTTCTTAAGGAGGATTTTAGGTATGGAAAAAGAGCGTGTTGAGCAAATCCGGCAATTGGGTGATGCCCTGGCGGATTATGTCGCCGGGCAAAACGACCGACGTTTCTTCCGCGATTTCTTCATGGCCCCCCGTTATGATTATTTCCGTAGCGCGCTCATCAAGGCCAATTTAGCTTACGTGCGGAGCGGAAAACCACCTTTCATAACGTTTGATCCTTACATCGCAGTTTTTGAGGAGGGCGACAGTGTAGCACAAATTGACTGGCGTCTGGCTCGTGATCTGGTGTTGATTCGGATGGTTGAGCAGCTCTATCAACGCGGCTGGTTCCAGAGCAATATAGATGTGCTGCCCGAAACGTCTGAAAAACCTTCAGAAGAAGAATTGTAGTTTTTAGCTTGTTCTACCAATTGTCTATCATATTCAGGAGGATAAGACCATGGCTTTCGTAACCGGTTTGTTGTTGATTGATGCGCCTGCTTCAGCCTTGAATAACCTGGGGAGCATCCCCGGCGCGCCCACATACAATAACCGTGATTGCTAGTTTGCCAAGATCTGCGTATGCCAGAGCGCGATTAACGAAGCCTGCACCTTAATATCAAACCCCGCATTGGTACGGGCGTGTAAGCGATCCAGCGCCATGCTCTCCAGTTGACT
>Ga0208695_1002442_pt1 | contig 13561 bp, 12 predicted proteins | sample AD_UKC111_MetaG_FD_184449 | JGI IMG/M metagenome (GOLD analysis project Ga0208695, IMG submission 184449) | Active sludge microbial communities of municipal wastewater-treating anaerobic digesters from Hong Kong - AD_UKC111_MetaG (SPAdes)... | ecosystem: Engineered > Bioreactor > Anaerobic >... | reverse complement strand
TATCGGCTTGTGTTGTAAGTGTTGAGGAACTGTCATAATAAAATGGGTTTTGATGAATTTCTTTTTAAACGAAATGTCTGTAAAGGTGACGCACAACGGGTCGGGTATTTATGAAGGACGGGAAATCGAAGCACAGAAGTTCAACTCTGCACTACCGTTCTATAGAAGCACAAATGTTGATGTTATAACTTTCAGCCCGTCTTTCATAAATACCATGTTAGCGGTTCGTGCCTTGTTAGGTGTTCTGTTTTTCAGTTTTTGTAGTTACTTTGCGTTTAGAAGTCTTTGAGCGTTTTTCTTTTAGTTGTTTAATGAAGTTACTAATCTCAAGTGCTTCTTCTTTTGTCAATGGTTTGTCTTGTCCACCGATAAAATCTACATCCAATTCTGTTAATTTATTTTTCATTTCGGAAAATATTTGTCGATTAATTTTAATGCTGAAATGGTGTCAATAATCATAATCCTTCCTCCAACATGCATTGCTCCCAAACTGTCAATATAATGTTGGACAAGTTGCGTTTTTGAAAAGAATGAAATGTTTCCTTCATGTCCTCTTTGAAATGAAAGTTTACAAGCAAAAGCCACTAAATTCCCTGGAACTCCTGCATACATTTTATTCTTTCCCTTATTGAAAGGTGCACTTTCAACGAGATGCATATAAACATGGTCAGGCCTGATTTCTAGGCTTACCAATCCTTGAATAATTTGTTGATTATTCACGATTGTCAATTTATAAACATCTCTTTCAGGTTGTTTGTATTCAAGCTTCCAATCGAATTCCCAATTATTCTTTTTAGTGATTTGTTTCAAGTCCGAAAGTGAAACAATAGAAATTTCAGTTGCAAAACTATCTCCGGTAACAATATTTTCAATAGAGTTGGTCAGTTTGTCAATCTCAAAATCAAGTCCTATTTTTCGCATCTTTTTCACTCTACGAATATACAAAAAATATGTCTGTTTGGCAAGTTGTTTTTGTCGGTTGCAGGGTTTCGTTGGCATGACCGCTAACGTTTTGGGACTTTGCGAAGGCTGGGATTAGAAGCACAAATGTTTAAAATTTGCACAAGGTTCATTAGAATTCCAAATGTTTAATTTAGTACTGAAGCCCAGCTTTTGCAAAACCCTTGTTGTGCGTAGTTTTATTTTATTATTTGTTCTATCCATTTTATACAGTCGTTGGTGTCTATAATTGACCAAGAATGTGGGTGTCTTGTTCCGTCAAGTCTATAGCCTTTACCAATGGAAGATTTGAATTCAGCATTATTGTTACCATTCAAAGTTAAAAAATTTATTAATGCAGTTTGGTCTGAAGCATTAATGTGATAGTAGTCTCTTTGTCTATTTTTTAAATGCCAATTTATGTCCGGGTCACAGTAAATTTTTATTGGTATAGTTAATAAATATTTTGCGTTTCCACCATTTTTGTCTGTTCGTGTAAATGGTGAGTGTTGAATATATTTGTCAGGTACTTGCTCTGGTGAACCTCCATATATTTCTTTAAAGTCTGCAACAAGCATTTTACCTTCCGCTAAAGCATTTTGTTGCCCAATACTTAGATTTGAACTGTCAGGTTGATATAGATTTACTTCGTCTTGTGCTCTATTAAAAAGTCCCATTTCGTCAACTGGTGGGTCAACTCCAATAACTGCAATTGGTTTAATACTTGTGTTGAAATTTTTGTCTTGTGCTATTTCAGTATATCGTAAAGCATTCATACCACCTAACGAAAGTCCACATAAAATAAATTTGTCTTTGGGTGCATTATATTTTGTTACTAATTCTGTAAATGTTGTATTGATAAATTCAAGTGCAAATTTGTCAATGCTCAAACTTCTATTAAAATTTGAAGAAAGTACAACAATCATAATTCCTTTGTCAAAACTTTTTTGAATTAAACTTTTATTGCAACTTATCACACTTTCACAAGTCTCAAATGAAGAAGGAAATAAAACCAAAACGGCTTTAGCAACTTTTGGTGTCAAGGTATAATAAAAAAGGGAATTACTTTCTCCGTCTCCTTGATAAATATTTTCAGTATCAATTAAAGAGATAGTGTTTTTTTTGAGCAAACCCAAATATGGTTTATCTAAATCTAACAAATTCCCATTTACAAAATTCCCTTTTAGTTTTCTACCGTCTGTAAAATTAATTTCGCCTTGTCCATTTAAAATACCATTCTTAAAGTTGCCAATTTGCTTTTGACCAAAATTAAAATATTCGGCACTACCTTGTCCATCAAGTTGTCCGTTAAGAAAATTTCCCTGTAATATGCCGTAGTCGTTAATTATATATTTTCCTTTGCCGTTAGGATTACCTTTTTTCATTATGCCAACATAAGTAGCAACTGGTTTTTGATTCTGAAACCAAGTCAATGTACCAAAACCGTCTGCATAGTTTTCTTTGCAAGCTCCCTTCCAAGTTATACTGTCATTTGGTGAATAATTGTCACTCCAAACCTGACAACCTGTTTTAGCATCTTTCACAAATTGTCCAATGTTTTGAGCAAACGAATTTGTGGTAAATAATGTCAAAACTCCAAATAATAATAATCTCATTTCTTCTGTCGTGTTATGTTTGATTGTCGCTGAAAAATTACGCACAACGGCTCGGGTATTTATGAAGGGCGGATTTAGAAGTACAAAAGTTAAGTTTTGAACTACCGCTCAATAGAAATCCTGTCGCTGAAATTATGCAGTTCAGCCCGCCTTTCATAAATACCATGTTGGCGGTAGTGCTTTTATTATTTGCTTTCAATGTCATTAATAATTTTCAAATGGTGTTTAGTATGAGTAACAGTATAATCAATCGTTTGCATTAATGTGAGTTGTCCAAAAACAGGGTGGTCAACATATTTGTCTTTTGGTAGCGTTTCCAATTTTTTTATTTTCTGCTTTGTTTCAGCTAAATGCGTGATTAATCTGTTTTTGTCTATTTGAATGACATCTTTTGGCAACATATTTTTAGGCGATTTTCCATACTTTCTCGGAATAAATTTAGTTGCTAAAACGATTAATTTAATAAAGTTGAATTTCCCTTTGTAATTTTTCGGATTCGAGTTCGTCAAGAAGTCAATATATTCGTCAAACACCATAAGAGAATGTTCGATATGCCAACCTACATTAACTGCTGAAATTTTTGGGTTCAACATTTCATAACGCTCAATTTTTATTTCAAGTCGTTTTAAAACCTCGTCAATTTTTGTCAAATAATTAGATAGTTCTTTAGTCATAAAAGTTTTCAAGAAAAAAATGTTAGCGTAAGTGCTATCACAATAAACAGAGTAAACTGATAAGCAATATTTATCCAAGTAAGTTTTTTAGGTTTAAGTTCAAATGTATTATTGGTCATTAAGGTTGTTGCAGAAAACGAAAGCCAAATAATGCTACTTATTAAAATTGAAAAAATGAACTTGCTCAAGTCTGATTCGGGTTGAAGTTGATTAAGAATAAATCCCATTCCTAAAGTTGTAATAAAATTTGAAACAACTAAAATTAATATTGGTGTCTTCCCTGCTTTTTTTGAATCTGCTTCAGTTACTCCCGTTAATTCTCTCCATGATTTTCCAAATAGTTTACTATACCAAATTCCGGCAACAACTGTCCCTGCGATTGTTGCTGTTAGTATGGCTATCCAATTAAATTCAATATTCACTATGATAAATTTTTAAAATTTGGTTTATTTCCTCAACTTTTGTAAGGTGGTCGCTTTTTGTAGCATTACAGCCAACGGTTTGGCTAAACGCAGTAGGCGAGGAATCGAGCCTATTGCCGTTTTAGCCTTTGTTGTGTGCTGCTATTTATTAATTCGAAAGTAAATTCCAAATCTTTGTCTTTTTTCTCAATGATATAATCGATTTTAGGTTTAATGTAATAATCAGGAATAACACTATGAAGTAGGTTATCTTCGTTTGATTTAATCATAAATTGTAATCTCGGCAATTCGACTTGGATACCAGTATTGGGGAGTGTAATGTTTTTGGGACTCCCACATAACACATATTCGCTTCCACCAGTAGGCTCTCCAATAAAAATTGCCCTTTGATGTTTTCTTAAAACAGAACAAAATATTCCGGAATTCGAAAAACTACCACCATTTATTAAAACATAAATATTTCCAGTAAAATTATTTTCCATAGGATGATGGGTACCGCCCTCAGGACCAGTACATTGTATAATGTTTCCTTTTTTCTTTTTATAATATTGCTCTACTAACACAAATGGTTCATTCAATAAGTATGAAAGCAAATACTCAGAATATTTTAATCGTCCTCCTTGATTATCTCTTACATCTATAATCAAATCTTGAATGTTTTCACTTTCGATCTTGTTTATAACCTTTTTTATTTCTGAAATAAATTTTTGTTTATAATACTTTCTTAATACATCGGTGTGCCAATCTTTAATAGTCAATACACCGACATTTCTTTCTTTGTCGATTTCGAGACTTATTCCTATATCAGCACCTATTTTGTTGCTTCTTATAATTTCAAAAAGTTTTGATTTGGCAATGCCTTTGACAATTATATCCTTTTCAACCCCTCCAATGTTTAGTTTTATAATATATTCCTTACTGCTACCATAAAAATAACTAAAATATTCGTAGAAAAATACATTTAATACCCAAGTTGAATAATTGTAATTATTACCATCGTTCATCATCTTTTGCTGCATTTCAAGAATTAACTCCGAAGATTCAATTCCATTTATTGAAACAATCTCTGTTCCTATTTGCAAATCATCTGATGAACTATAATTTTTTGAAACATATAACTTGTTACCGTCCCAAAATGGCTGGAATGGTATAAATAACCCGTTCAAATTGTTATTTTTTATCCATTTACTACTTGGATAAAATAATGTATGGCCATCTTTGATAACTTTGTTTGAAGTAGTTATTAAATTATAGGCTTCCAATTCAGTCAAGCTATCCGGGATAGATATATTTTCAAAAAAAACAGAAAACTCTTCTTTTGATGTATAAATGTGAATGTTTGGATGTTGGTCAATTAGCTTTGATTTAAGGAATTCTAAATCTTTAACCACCTGTTGTTTACTATATACCTTATTCTGCCCGAGAACTACGGTTGGAATAAGAATAATGTAGAAGAATATTTGTTTTAAGTAAATCATTTTGTTTTATCTTTATTAATAGCACACAACGTTTGGCAAATTGGCGATGGAGCCGACTTTTAGCACAAATGTTGAATAGAATTACTAATCTTCAACATTGCACAAAAGTTCAATAGAAGTACTTCACCGGCTCTATTGCCAATTTGTTTGTTATGTGCCGTTTTATTCCATTTTATACATTTAACAATTGCTGAAACGTAAAGTCGGGTTTAAACATTTCAATTTCGTTTTGAGTTGATTCTTCTTGTGCTTCTTTGCCATAGATAAACATTTGCTGTTCATAATTTTTAACAGCCTCTTCAATGCTATTAAATTTTCCATCGGCTAGATTATCAGACAATATCAAGGCATCCACCAACCCACTATTTACTCCCTGCCCTGCAAAAGGCGGCATCAAATGTGCGGCATCCCCAATCATTGTTATGGGTAATGGGCGCTTGCTTTTCCAAGGCTTTTCTAAAGGAAATATCCGTGTAGCCAATCCTACAAATGACAACGTCGTATGAATCAATTCTTTGTAGCGTTCGTCCCAATCGGAAAATTCTTTCAGAAGAAAATCAACGACACTATTTCTGTTTTGAAAATCTACCTGCGTTTGGTTTTTCCATTCATCAGGTGTTTTAAAACTTATTCCAAAATGCAATGCACCATTATTATTGGGGTTAGCAAATAATAAATTACCTTGGTGAGATGCCATTAGCCGGTTTCCATTGCATAGCTGAAAAAATCCAGGACAGTTTATCTCTGGTTGATGAATATCGGCTTGTATATTGAAAGTACCTGTTTCTTCAACTTCCGTGTCGGTAACAAATTTTCTTACCTTGGACATCCCGCCATTGGCAAGAATAACCAAATCTGCTGTTTCACTCGGTTTATTCTCAAAAGTTAGTGTCCACTTCTTCTTACCAGGTTCAAGCATAACAAGTTTTCTATCCCAAATAACCGTGTCGTTTTCTAAACTATTCAACAAGATAGCCCTTAAGTCATTTCTGTTTATTTCAGGATTGTCAAATCGATTTTCGGGCTTTACATTTTTTGTGGATAAAATATTGCCTTTTTCATCAGCAATATTTACACCCATTGGTAAGGCTAAGTCATAATAAGTTTGTAACAATCCCGCTTTTTTCATTGCTTCCTGACCTGAACCTTTGTGTAGGTCAAGGGTTCCACCAAAAATTCTTGCCTCTCGGTCGTTGTCTCTTTCGTAAACTGAAACGTCTATGCCGTTTTGCTGTAATAATTTTGCCATAGTCAGTCCAACGGGTCCACCACCAATTATTGCAACGTTCTTATCACTAAGTAAATTCATTTGTTTGTCTGTATCTATTCGCATTGTCATTCAAAAATGGCACATAACGTTTGGCGGCTTTGCGATGGCGGGGATTTTTAGCACTAAAGTTCATACGAAGAACAAATGTTGAACTTTGCACAAACTGTCATACGAAGCACGTCAGCCCCGCTATTGCAAAACCGCTGTTACCTGCTGTGTTTCTTTGTCTTTACAGTATTCGTCAAGCGTTTTTTCTAAGTTTTTTAATGTCAAAATAAATTTATCGAGTTCAATATTTCCGTCATTGTCAACCGTAAAAGCGTTTTGAACAATTGCTAATGTTGATGTCGAACCTGCTCGGTATTTGTCAGGTTTAGTAATTGTAAGTCCGTTTTTTTCTGCGTATGGTTTTATTTCATTTAATAAACGATACAAAGTGTCTGTGCTTGGTTCCCAGTCAGCAATTTTTATTACGAGTTTGATGCCATATTCAAAAGCATTTTCAATTTGAATATAAATCTCACCAATTTCATCAGTTCCTGTCCAGTGATACCAAAAGCCTAAAAAACCGCCCATTTGATTGGCAACATATCGCCAGTCTGTCCATTCGCTTATATGTTCTTGGAGCTTAATGTAAAAACCTTCACCTGCTTTCCATTCTGAAGTGATGTTGTCAAACTTGGTGAATGAGTTTGTTGCATTTTCAATTACGGTCAAATAGTCTTTGAAGTCATTAAATATTTCATTTGTTACTGGTCTTTTGTTTAGAACACTTAAAATGGTTTTTCTGTCAACAGTTGAGTAGCCTTTTTCACCGATATTTTTGAGAGTAGATAAACTTTCATTGCCAGTTTTGAGGTAAACAAAAACAAGTTTGTGATTTTTGTCTTTGTAGTGATTGGTAGCAATGTCCTTGTAGCGTTCCAATTGTTCGGAGTGTTCCCCAGTATTTGTTTTGTCTTCAATACCGATGAAATACTCATCATTAACTTCTGCCCAAATGTCAATGTTGTTCCATTGTCTGCCAGCTTCAACTTTGTTGACTTGGTAGTCAGGTGTCTGCCCAAGTAACAACCTTACAAAGTCTTTTGCCGTTTCATTTAGATTTTGGTCGTGTTGTTTATGGTTGTTGTCTGCCCACTGTAAAAGCCAAGTAAAGAAGCCGTCTTGCGACAGCTCCTTTGTTGCAAGTCTAAATATGTTTGGTTTCATTTTACAGTTTTGTCCAAGTGTGCATACTGCCAGAAGGGCAATTAAATGAAGATGGCGAATTTTTGGATTTTACAAGCGTTCCGCACTTTTTACATTGATAGTTGTTGGGTCCGACTTCTCCCAAGTCTGTCCAAGTGTGCATTCCACCACCTGGGCAATTAAAACTGCTTGGTGATTTGTCATTAGTAATGTGTGTCTTACATTTTTTGCATTGGTAATTTTTCATTTTACTTTATTTTTTGTTTGTGCTTACTCTGGTCGGTTTTCAGCTTCCCCGTTTTCTGCAAAGTTAGTTTGTCTGTCCGCCAAAGTATGTCGTTGTGAACGGTCGTCCTAACATAGCAGGTAACGGTTCGGGTATTGGCGTAGTGGCGGATTTTTAGCACACAAGTTGAATAGAATTATTACCGTTCAAACTTGCACAAATGTTCAATCGGAACCGTTCTGCCGCCATTACGCCAATACCTTGTTGGCTGCTGCCCTGCTTGTTAGTCTTTTTGTTATAGTTCAATTAATGTCATTTTTGTTAATGGTAAAGGTCGGTAAATTGTGTCACCAAAATGATTTATATATTCGTTTTCTTGTTCGTTCCAGTTAAAACCCGGTCTTGCTAAACAGTATTCATTTTGTTTTGTAGCAGAAACCACATAGCAATAACCTACACCAGCGATTGAAGAATAAATAATTTGTCCTTTGTCTGCTCTGTCAGCAAATCTTCCGCTTTCTCTGTTTTGGGTTGAACGTCTGAAAGCATTACAAACTTGATTGGCAAAATAATCTAATTGAGTTTCTAAGTTTCTTGTTGCTTGTTTTAGATTTTTAGCTTTCTCTTTCACTTGTGCAATTAAAGTGCTTAGATTTTCGTCAATGTCTGTTGTAGATGTCCAACCTAAATAATGTAATGCGTTTAGCAATAAAGTTTTTAAGTATGGTTTTTCATCTTCTTTCCAATGAATATTTGAAATGCAGACAATCGTGCTGATTAGTGCATCTCGTTGTATTTGCTCAAACTTTTTTCGTGTGTAGTCAAATGTATATTCCTTAAAACTGTTTTTTGATAATCTTAAAAAGTCGCCAACAATGTTTAAGCAACAACCTTTTACATTATCGTTCTCGTAATTGCCAGTTACAGGCAAATAAGTAAAGAAAAGTTGTTGTTGTTCATCTTCTATTTTCTCTGACTTTCCGCCAAATTCGTGTATAAGTTCTAACGCAATTAAATACTTTGTTATGTCTGTTAATGTCAATTTGTAGTCAGATACTTTTGTGTCTTTAAACAAAAGGTCGTGATGAAAATAGCCGTAAAGATTTTTGAAAAAGTTTTTAAGTTTTCGTTTGTCAGCTTCTAAAATTTTTAATGGAACGCTTTTTTCTTTTCGCACTTCGTTTTCATCATTGCCGCTTATGTTACTAATATCTTCTTCCTGTTCGTCCGTTCTTATGTCGGCTTCTAAATCCAAACTTTGTGTATGAGCCAATTTAAGAGCATCTAAAACACGAAGCGAAGGCGACAAAAGCAAAGCGTTTTCGTGTAACTGCGAATTGGGTTCTATCGGTTTGTAGCCTGATAAGTCATAAAGTTGTGATTGGTCGGCTGTTTTCTTTTCTTCTTTTTCGTTTAATTTGTTTTTTGATGTATGGATAACGGAAGTTCCGTCTTCTTTTTCACTTTCGTCAATAATGGCGTAATGAATTAAATCAAGCACATTCCGTAATTCGCCACTTTGAAGCTGTCCGCATAATCTTTCAAGTTCTGCATTTTTCGGGTTTGGGTGTGTCTTTGCAATAGTGAAATAATTGCTGACAATTATTTTGTTTGAAAGATTTTTATTGCCGTCTATGCTTTTTATTTGCACATACCGAAATTTATTTTCGTCAATATCAAAATTTATTTCGTGTTGTGGTTTCAGCAATTCTATTTCTGGGCTTTTAATAAATTGATTGTTGCTGTCATACATTGCAATAGAAACAGGTTTGTCAAATCCTTTGCTTGTGTAGAGTGTCAAGGTTAAATAATTGATTTCGGCTGCTAATAGCTTTATTGGGAATTGATTGTTCTTGATGATTGCCTGTTCTATTGAAATTTTGTTGTTAGCTGTAAATTTAGAAAGTGATTTTTTACTGTTGCCTTTCAGTTTTAAGCCAATCTTCTCTAAGATATTTCCTTTGTCAGATTTGATAAACAATGAAACTTCTGCGTTTGCTGAATTGGAAATTCCTAATCCTGCTGAAGTAATATTTGCACTACCAAACAAACAAAATTCTTTGTTGTTTTTGGTTTTGAAATGCAAAATTTTTGCGTGTAGTTTTGATTGCTGTTTTGCCCCAATATTTCTGCACAAATCCAATTCTTTCCAATCGTGAAAAGTATATTTTTTACTGTCAGGCACTTCCGTAGGGATTGTGCCACTTTCATCAATTACTACATTGATTTGTGCATTAGGAAAAGTATTTTTTATTTCTTCTAATGCTTTTCCTTGTTTGTCATAATAAGGTGAAACGGCAGTAATTTCAGTTATTCTTTCGTTTGCTGTAAGCTGTTTAATCTGTTGCCAAATGGTTGTTTGTTCTGTGTTGTATAAAAAAGCTGCTTGTTCGTTATTGGGTAAATCTAAAAACTGAAAGTCTGCGGCTTTTGGCAATTCCATTAACCATTGAGAATGTTCCGCAACCCAACGTGTTGTTTTTTCGCTTGCTATTCCTTTTGTTGTTGCACTAAGTTTTGAAATATAACTCCACGCTGCGGAAAATACAGGTGCGTTTTGCGGTTGTTTAATATCAAAATGATAAGCACCCCAAATTTCATCATTACTGCCATTGCCCGAATTGGTAAGATTTCCAGAGCCCACAAGTAATAAACCTTCATTTTCGCCAAACAAAAACCAAATTTTCGGATGGAAAATATTTTTTTCAAAAATAGGGTAGAGTGAATATCCTGTTGCCAATTTCATTTCATCGCCTGTTGCTTGTTGCATTAGTTCAGAATAGAAATGCCCGTCAATAAACACATTTACATTTCTAACGCCACAAGAACGTAACCACTTCATTACTTTCATTTCAAAGAAATAAAAGTCAAAACTGAAAGTCGTGAGTATACAAGAATGGTATCGTCCGTTACCAATAAGAGAAAGTATATTATTTCGTTTGATAGCCATTATTGGTAAGCAATTTTTTTGTGTAAATCTGTAATTATTCCTTCGTCATTGATTACCTGCAAATCAAAGAGCAAATTTCGCAATGCGTTCATTCGTGGCGAAGTCCAACGTGCAGGAAAAATATCAATGAGGCGTATCATTTGTTCTTCAATGATAAATTTGTTGGTCGCCTGTGTTCCGCTTCCCATTTTTCGTAATGCAACCATTTGGTGGCGATAAATAATGTTTTTGTGAATGAAGAATGTAATAAAATCTTCTACATTATTTTTTAGATGACCAGTAATTGCAAATAACCCGTCAACCATATTTCCTTCTCTGATAATTCCATTTCGGCTCATATACTCTTTTAGCTGCGGTAGTTGTTCCTTGTTGTTTTGATAAAGTTTTAAAAGCAAATTAAAACCAATATTCGCATTTTCTTGGGCTGTGTTATTTCTGTCGATTTTTTCTAACAAATCAATTTCAGTTTCATTAATTCTTGTAATATAATTTTCAAGAATTTCGGTTTCTTTCTTGATCAGTTTTGAAAAGTCACTAATGAATTTGGGCAAATATTCTTCTGTTTGTAAAGTTTCCAAATATTGAAGCGTTCCGTAAAAAATTAATCCGCAGGCAAACTGCCAGTATTCGTTTAGTTGGTAGCAATACCAGCCAATATCGGTGCTTACTTTGTTTTCAAATTTCTGTTCGTAACATTCGTCAAGATACATATACCAATTGTATTCCTGACTGTTTTGGTTTGCTGTGGAAAGTAAAGAAGTGATTGTGTTTCTTCTATGAAACGTAAATTCTTCTTCAATTTCTTTGCTCGGATAATCCTTATCTAAAAGCATTTCAACATACAATTTCCATTCTGTGCTGTCAGGATTTACTTTGTCAATAGCAAAGTAGTTAATCAGTTCGGGAATGTCTTTATTTGATAGTTTACCTTTTGTTATGCAGTTATAAAAAAGTGCTTTTATCTCTGCTGTTAGTCCTTCGTCAAAAGCGTCAGCTAATTGTTTTCCAGAAACTTTTTGTCTTGGGTGCGGTTGTGTGATGTTAAAAATAATATCACCTTCATCATTCTCGTAACGAACAACTAATGAAAGTGCGGACATTGCACCAAAGTAATATTGTCCGAAAGCACCTGACGGATATTTCCAGTAAGTTTTTTCGTTTCCGCTGTCTTTGTCTGCTCCTGCGGCTAAATCAAATGTGTTTGATGTTGCGTTGTTAATGAGATTGGAAGCGAAGTCGCTGCCTGTAATTTGTGTTATACCTTTTCGTTCATTTTGCATTAAAAGGGCAATAAGTAATTCAGCTCTACGAATGAAACGATATTGTTCTGTCTGATTTCCTTTCTTCTCTTTTTTGAAGTAGAAGTCAATAAGCCAGCAATAAAAACCGTAATAGCGAAGTCGGTTAGTCAAGTTGGAAAGTCCTGGCAACATTGTTGCGTAAGTCGCTTCCGATGTTACTTGAAGTCCCAAAGGATCAAGTCCTGTAATTAGGTTTACATTTTCTCCCCAGAATGGATATATGGAATTTCCTTTTTGTAATACAGCCATAGTAATGGTTCATTTTTTAGTCTTTCGTCCTGTCCCCCCCCCCAAAGTTGCAGGGGTTGTCGGATAGGGTTGCAGCCAACGTTTCGGGTATTGCCGAAGGCGGGGATTTTTAGCACCCAAGCTCAATAGAAATGCCAATGTTCAAATATAGCAAAAAGTTCATTAGAATTCCGTCAGCCCCGCTTTTGGCAATACCTTGTTGGTGGCAGTTTTTATTTTGTCGTGTAGTTGTCCCAAGTTGCTTTAGTTATGTCTGCTATTATTTCTTCGCCGTCTTTAAATTTTTCAGTCGTGTTATGAACAAAGATAGAAATGATGAAATACTTCCCATTAGGAAGTCTCACAATTCCAATATCATTTATTGCTCCCGTTAGTCCTGCATCGTTTGTAAAAGAACTACCTGTTCTATGAGCAACTTCAGTGTTTGTCGGCAATTTTCCTTTAATTCTATTTTGTCCAACCGAAGTTGATACCATTGTTTTATATAGAAATTTTGTAGATTTCTTTGTCAATAGTTTGTTTTCAAGAAAACGTTTTAAAAGTTGATTTGAAAAGTTCGGTGTCGTTGTGTTTAAAAATTGTGCGTCCCAATTTTGGTGCATTCCTTCTTCGTCATTTTTAATTATGAAATCAGCACTGTTTATAAAATTGTCAACTGTTTTTACACCTCCAACTAGTCGAATTAATATGTCACATAAATTATTGTCACTTACCGAAATTGTCCATTGTAAAGCCTCTTTGAGAGTAATTGAAACATCTCCGTTTGGATATTTCTCTCTGAATGGACTCCAAGTATTTTCTAATAATTCGCTTTTTTTGATAAAAAGTTTTTGGTTTAATGAAAGTTCTCCTTTATCAACTTTATCCAAAACAGTTAGAGCAATATGAAATTTAAAAGCACTAATCATTGGATAATGTTTGTTTCCATTAAAGCTCAAAGTGTCCCCATTTTCTAAATTCAAGATTGAAACTCCTACATCGGCTTTTTTTGTTGATATAATTTGCTCAATTTTTTCTCGAAGGTCAGTTTGTCCAAAAGTTTGGGTGTAAAAAACTGTCACAAAAATTAGTAGGAAGAATTTTGTCATAAAAAAGTTTAATATGTTTGTTTGTTTTAGTTGTCGGTTTGTAAAATTGCCACCAACGGTTTGCGGCTTGGCGTAGTGGCGGATTTTTAGCACAAAAGTTCAATCGAAGAACTGCACTTGAACCTACCACAAAACTGTCATACGAAGCACTGCACCC
>Ga0208695_1002439_pt1 | contig 13570 bp, 10 predicted proteins | sample AD_UKC111_MetaG_FD_184449 | JGI IMG/M metagenome (GOLD analysis project Ga0208695, IMG submission 184449) | Active sludge microbial communities of municipal wastewater-treating anaerobic digesters from Hong Kong - AD_UKC111_MetaG (SPAdes)... | ecosystem: Engineered > Bioreactor > Anaerobic >... | reverse complement strand
CCGGACTACAATAGTTTTGTGGCGGAGAATATTTTGTTGCGATAAAATTCCGCAAAGATTTCACCTCCCATTTCCGCCTATCTTTTTCGCTTTTTTAGTATCATTGTCCCACAACATTTTTCAGCCTTATAAACGACAACGATGCCGGAAACAGCCCTACACATTTTTAATACACTGAGCAGACAAAAAGAAAAGTTCGAAGCTATTAATCCGCCTTTCGTGGGGCTTTATTCTTGTGGTCCGACCGTGTATAACGAAGTGCATTTGGGCAACCTCCGCACCTTTCTTACGTTTGATATCGTACAACGCTATCTTACGCACTTAGGCTACAAAGTGCGCTACGTGCGCAACATCACCGATGCAGGTCACCTTACCGATGATGCCGATGCAGGTGAAGACAAAATCGAAAAAAGAGCAAAGCTAGAGCAACTAGAACCCATGGAAATTGTGCAGAAATACACGAACTCTTTCCATGAAGTATGTGCTATTTTCAACCTTACTCCACCTAGCATTGAGCCAACGGCTACCGGACATATTGTGGAGCAAATTCAAATGGTGAAACGTATAATTGCCAATGGTTACGGCTACGAATCAAACGGTTCGGTGTACTTCGATGTGAAAAAATTCATGGAGAAACACGAATACGGCAAACTGAGCGGACGTAACGTTGACGATCTTTTGGAGGTGACACGCGATTTGAGCGGAACCAGCGATAAACGCAATTCGTACGACTTTGCACTATGGATTAAAACACCAGAAGCTGCTCTGCAAAAATGGGATTCGCCATGGGGCGAAGGATGCCCGGGTTGGCACTTAGAGTGCTCAGCCATGGGAACAAAATATTTAGGTAAACAATTCGATATTCATGGTGGTGGTTTTGATTTGAAATTCCCGCACCACGAATGTGAGATTGCACAGAGTGTAGGTGCTGATGGGGTTACACCCGTTCGCTATTGGATGCACTCGAATATGCTAACGGTAAACGGCACAAAAATGAGTAAGTCGTTGGGCAATTCCTTTTTACCGAAAGAACTGTTCAGCGGTGCACATCCGTTATTGGAGAAGGCATACAGCCCAATGTCGGTGCGCTTCTTTATGTTGCAAAGTCATTATCGTTCTACGCTCGATTTTTCAAATGCTGCACTACAAGCGGCTGAGAGAGGCTTTTTGCGTTTGTTGAACAGCTATAAGTCTTTATCAAAGTTGGAGTATAAAGCCGGAACGGTTGACGCACAAGAAGTGCTTGACGTGAAACAGTTGTGCGAAGCTATCTACGCTAATATTAATGACGATTTCAATACAGCCGAATCGATTGCTGTATTGTTCGATATGAGTAAAAAAATTAACGCTTACAAAGAAGGCGTTTTATCGATTGGAACGCTTGATGCTGAAACATATGAATTGCTGAAAAGCACGTTTACTGTATTCTTCAGAGATATTCTTGGTTTGGATAAAGAAGAAGAACAAGACAACAATGTAACCGAAGGCTTAATGAATTTGATTTTAGAATTGCGCAAACAAGTGCGCGCCAATAAAGATTTCGCGAGCTCCGATAAAATCAGAGATGCGCTAAATGAGTTGAACATTAAAGTGAAAGACGGTAAAGACGAAACTACCTGGAGCATTGAACAATAAATCAATCATCAAAAAATAAAAGAACATGGCGTTACAAGATTACACCGACCAAGGCGGAAAAGACACACGATCAGGATTTGGCGTTGGTATGTTGGAGTTGGGCAGAAATAATCCGAATGTGGTGGCACTATGTGCCGATTTACTCGGTTCGTTAAAGTTAGATGATTTTGTAAAAGAATTCCCTGAACGTTTTGTGCAGTGTGGTATTGCCGAAGCGAATATGATTTCGGTGGCTGCGGGTATGACCATTGGCGGAAAAATTCCTTTCGCTACTACCTTTGCCAATTTCGCGACCGGGCGAGTGTACGATCAAATTCGCCAATCGGTAGCGTATTCAAATAAAAACGTAAAAATTGCTGCATCGCATGCTGGGCTTACGCTTGGCGAAGATGGCGCAACGCATCAAATTTTAGAAGATATCGGTTTAATGCAAATGCTTCCGGGCATGACCGTAATTAATCCATGCGATTTTAATCAAACCAAAGCTGCAACATTAGCGTTGGGCGAACATGTTGGTCCTGCTTATTTGCGTTTCGGTCGTCCGAAATGGCCTAATTTTACACCCGAAAATCAAACCTTCGAGATTGGCAAAGCCGTTTTAATGAACGAAGGAAAAGACGTCACCATCTTTGCTACCGGACATTTGGTTTGGAAAAGTTTGGAGGCGGCTCGCCAGTTGGAAGCTGAAGGCGTTTCTGTTGAACTCATCAACATACACACCATTAAACCTTTAGATGAAGAAGCGGTCTTACGCTCAGTAAGCAAAACCGGATGTGCTATAGTTTGCGAAGAACACAATGTGATTGGTGGTTTGGGAAGTACTATCGCAACTTTATTAGCGAAAGGAAAACCAACACCTACCGAGTTTGTGGCCGTAAACGATTCGTTTGGCGAAAGTGGCACACCCGATCAATTGCTGGCTAAATACGGATTGGAAACAGTAAACGTGTACCAAGCCGCAAAAAAAGTGTTGAACCGAAAATAGAAGATATGACCGATAGTGCTTTATTAGAACTCTTTCACAATGGAGCTCGTGAGCGCGCGTTTAATTTGTTGATGGAAAAATATCAGCAAAAACTATATTGGCATATTCGAAGAATCGTGAATAATCACGACCATACGGGCGATGTGCTCCAAAACACCTTTATTAAAGCGTGGCAGGGCTTAGACAACTTTCGTGCTGAATCGCAGTTGTTTTCGTGGTTGTACAGAATTGCCACAAACGAAAGCATCAATTTTTTGAATAAGGAGAAGAAACATTCTTCCATTTCTTTTGAGGGTGGTTTTGGCTTAGACAATGAGGAAGAGGGCAATTCTTCTGCTCCACAAAACTATGTACAAAGCAGTGGAGCCGATATTGATGGCGATAAAATTCAGGCGAAATTAGAGAAAGCGATTGCTGAATTGCCGGAAAAACAGCGCATTGTTTTCAACCTCCGTTACTACGATGAAATGCCTTATGAACAAATGAGCGAAGTGCTACAAACCTCTGTGGGCGCTTTGAAAGCATCGTATTTTCATGCGGCACAAAAAATTGAAGCAGCGCTTTTACGTGAAGAATAATTTGTAAGCAATTAAACCTTTTGCGTTTTGAACGGTCATAACGACACGAAAATGAAAACAGAGAATACCATACGAGAAGAATTAAAACACATTGCTCCTATTTTGGCCAATGTTGAGAAACCAATGAACGATGAAGTTCCGGCTTCTTTCTTTTCTGCCATGAACGAAAACGTAATGAGTGCTATTCGCGCAGCAGAGAAGCAAAGAGAACTTCAACCTATTGCTCCGTTATTAGCTTCTCTTGAAAAGAATAAAGAGTCCGTAGTCTCCGATGCTTTCTTTGCACAAATGCAAGCAAAAACTTGGAAACAAATTCAAAGCCAATCATCAACCACTAAAAAGCAAGTGTCGGAAAAAACAAATGCTTTGGACCGATTGCTCGAGTTACTTTTCAGACCAAGTTTTGCCATGGGTTTTGCGGCTTTTTGTGCGTTAATATTTTGTGGAACGTTCTTTTTGTCGAACAATTCAACGCAAGAAAACACAATCATTGCAAGTGCTCAACAACTCACTAATAGTGAAATTCAGGCCTATATAGCCGAAAACAATGACGACTTTGACGAAGCAATATTGACAAAAGATTGGGAGACTATAGACAACAAAAGCATACTCGAAAATTCAACGCTTAATGAAGAAGAATTGAATGCATATTACAATAGTGAACTAAACAACGAAAAAATATAACATGAAAACGCTAATCAACATCTTGCTTTTAAGCCTTGCGCTTTCTGCAACAGCTCAACAACCACAAGATAAAGGTCGCCACGAACGTGTAGAGTCTTTCCGTATCGCCTATATTACCGAGCATTTAAAGCTTACACCTGAAGAGGCACAACGTTTTTGGCCGGTGTATAATGCTTATCGTGCGGACATGAAAACGCTTCGTCAGAATTTTAAGGCTGATGACAAAGACGGAACTCCGCTTACTGCCGATCAACAATTAGAGTTCGAACAAAAGAAGTTGGATTTAAAGAAACGCTTTAAGCCTCAATTTGAGCAAGCCATTGGGAAAGAAAAGTTGAACCTGCTCATGCAAGTTGAAGAAGACTTCAAGCGTGAGCTGATGAAGGCCATGCAAGAGCGCAGAGGCAGATAAAAATGGCTTTCTAGCGTGAACCTAAAGAGGTATGCTTTCAACTAAAACAGCCTTTCCGGAAAGTTCGAAATAGGTACAAGTTTTCGCGGCAACATCAACTATCCATTTGTTTACACCTGTCTTTGCACAATCAGCACAGAAAGTAAAAAAGTCAGTTTCCCCGCGTTGATGTCGCTTCAAATCAGCTTGAAACTGCTGCGCATTATGAGTTTCCGCAATTGTCAATGCTGGATATTTCAAAGCGGCTGTTACAGCATGGCTTCCTTCACCATGGAAAACAGTATTGCCATCTACGACAAAGGTTTCCAAGCGAAGCACTCCTATTTGAATGAGTTCTTTCATGTAGTTCGGAAAATCTGCCCCGCTTTTTACTTTGGCCTCAGCGGCATTAAGTTCTTCTAATGTGAATTGTTCCATCATTAATCTTATTGAATCGCTCCGGTTAATTTCATGTATGAACGAATAAACACCGCACCAACGTTTTTGTGTGGTGGAATATAATCTACAAATCGAATGTACGATTCTGTGCCTTTCAATTGCTTGTCGAGATCGGTCCAAATTTGCGCCCACTCTACATCTCTGCCTTCTCTGACTGCATCAGCAATGAGTTTCAACATCGGGTTATTAACGCCCTGTACACCAATTTGTTTCGATGAAATAATATGTGCTTCCGGTGCACGTTGAATCACTCCCGAAAGGTTGTGATAACCTCCACAAGAGCCCAACACAAAAAGTTTTGCTGAAGGCTTAATTTTCTCAATCGTTTTGGAAGCATAATAGCTATGTCCACGGTGAATCAACACATCCGGTTGAATACCTGCACTGTCCAATATTCGTTCAAGATAGGCTTGTCCTTCATATTCCGCCTTTGGCTTATTCGCATAAATCACTACGGGTTGACCATTCACCGAGCGAATAACCACATGCAAGGAGTCTTCTTCTTTTACAGCCCAATTCTTATCTGCAAAGGTATTCATGAACGACTTAAACGAAGCGCCACCATCTTCATCATCATAAAAATACATGTGCCAAACCGACTCTTTGTTTTGCTGGAATAACGTTGCGTTTTTCAACATGGTAATATCAGGAATGCCGTATTTCTCTGAAATGTTTTCGTACCAGTCTTCATTGAACTCTCGTCCGCTATTGAAAAGGCTAGTTAGCAATCCATAAATCGCCATTCCTTCGCGCGATTTGGTTTGTTGTGAGCGCTTGTATTCTTCGCGAATATTTTTGCGAATAAAGGTCAATAGCGTTTCATCGCTGATTCCTGTGTAAGTATCGGCCACTTCAACAGCCTGATCTATGCTTGTATTCGCATCATCTAATCCGCAAACAAACATTTTCAGTAATGCTTTTTGTTCATCAACGGTCATCGTAGCCATGAAATCATTCAGCTTTCCAAAAGAAGCACACTGTTTAATAAATGTTCGGTAACGATTCATACCTACAGATTTCAAAAATGTAAACCCATTTGTTTTGCCCATTTTTGTTAGGAATCGTTTCAACAAACCGTTAAACGAAGAGGTAAACACTTCTTCCTCACTATAAACGATGAGGGTATACAATTGCTCTGGAGTAAAATTGTCGATGGATGCAAATCGCTTGCTATCGGGCTCGTTGTGTAACTCGTTCAAATTTCTAACAAATTTCAACGATTGAATTTCCAATTCCTTTTCTAGTGAATATTCACCAATAGGATCTTTTTGCATTCGAATTTGAATCATTTTCTTAAGAAAGTCAACCGGCTTTTGTGTAGTGAAATCTGCTGAAGCCAATGTCATTTCGCCTTTCACGATGGGGTCCATCAAAACATAAGACGGTGTGCGTTTTCCAAGGGTTTGGGTGATTTTCAGAATTTGCTGTACGGCCGGCTCTTTACTTTCTTTGAAGATAATATTGATAGGGTTTCCATCGAGTACGTACTTTTTCATTTCGTTTGGCGCCACTATACCCACGCGTTCCACTATTTTATTCCGATATGGCCGATCCCAATATTGGTGGTAATTTTCAACTACCGCCTCCGGATAGTTTGTTGCAGCATATAATAAAAACGGTTCTGTCTCTGGTCGGAAACTATATAGCGAAACCTGTTTAATCGAAACAAGAATGTTCGTTTTAAGTGCGCTGAATAAATCGTTTTTGTAAATACCATCTAGAATATGAAGGATGTTTGTAATCTCGCGATTGTCTTTGTCCAATGCATTTACATTTAAGTTTCGCACACGTGTCAATGTATAATACAAGTAGTAAGCAATTGAATCGCGTTGTCCTTCGTTTACGTCCACCTTCAACATTAATCGCCAAATCGAGTCCACCGTTGTGAAATAGATTTTATTGGCTAATGCTGTTCGAGTCGAATCTGCTAGCTTCAAACACCCATCGAGCTTACCGTCTAGCTTATCAATTCTATTTTTTTCCTTTATCAGGTAAAAAATAGGATCGTTTTCTTTCTGTGCATAGCAGGCTTGCGATAGAGCAAAGAGCAAACAAAAAATGGTTAGTGCTTTTGTCATAGTTCTATAGTCCAAATGTTTTATAATAAGCTCGTTGAAATAATGACTCTATGTTTTTGTGCGGTGGCACATAATCGTAGAATAACGAATAGTTTCCAAGCTGTAACTTTAATTTCTCCCAAAAAGCAGGCCATTGTATATCTTGGCGCTGGCGAAAGGATTCGTTGATTGAAAAAATTATAGGATCGTTGATTTGTTGAGTTCCAATTTGGCGAGTAGCAATAATATGGGCATCAGGAGCATTTTTGATTGCAATAGAGGCTTTGTAAAATCCGCCACACGATCCAATAAAAACAAGCTTAGCTGAAGGCGGGATTTTTTCCAGTGTTTTTTCCGTATGAAAACTATGGCCTCTGTGAATAATAATTGCCGGCTTATATCCTCCTTCTGCAAAAATTTTGTTGATGTTTTGTTCTCCACTCTCTTCGTACGATGGTTTGTTGGCGAATATTTCAATGGTTTTGCCAACGGTGCTGGTTACTTTAACATAGCTGTAATATTCTTCCAGCTTCCAGCTTGTAGAACTTCGGAAAGAAGATAAAAAGCTCATGTACGAATCTCGTCCATCGGGATCATCATAAAAATACATGCGTTCGATAATTTTTTCATCGGCATCCATGATTTTAAACTGAAGAGTCGCTAATTCTGAAGCTTGATATTTTTTAGACATGGTGTAAAACCACTTTTTGTCGAACACTGCTTTGTCTTTGCAGAGTCCGGCTAAAATTCCGTATATGGCCATACATTTTGAATCTTTTAAAGAATCACATGTAGTGTATTGTTGTTTGATGTTTTTTTCAATAGCTGATAATATTTCATCGCTATTTGTGTTCGCTATCGTTTCTGAAACCATTACAGCATCATCGAAAGAATTATCGCTTTCGTCTAGATGCGATACAAACTGGCGTAAAAGCACTTCTCGCTGCCCATTTGTGAAATACGATAACAGCTTCGACAACTTATAATTTGTAGCACACAATGCAACAAAAGTTCTCAATTTGGGCAGAGCTAAGAAGCGTTGAAACGCATTGTCGTCCATTTGTTGAAGAGAACTTTCAAATCGAGCAAAAATGCCAAGAAAAGTGCTATTAAACACCTCTTCGCGCCCATATACTGTGGCATAATATAATTCGTCTTTGGTTAAATTATCCAATGTTGCAAAACGAATATTATCGGGTTGGGCTACCTTATCATTGATATCGCGAATAAACCTTAATGCGTAATAAGAAAACTCCCTTTCAATACTGTTTCGCCCTACGTAATTTTTTTTAGCCACTAATTTTACTAACTCTTTGAACAAACGATCTTGATTGTTACAAATAGTCAAAGCCGTTTCAATGGTCATTTCGTTGTTGGTAAGCTGGTTAATCAACAAGTATGGCTTAGACTTAAATCCGGTTGCCATGTTGATTTCCACCATTTTCTTGATAAATGGATTTTCACTCTTAGTAAGAAAAAACGTAACTAAATGATAGGGATTAACTAAGTATTTTTTTGCCGATACAGGGGCTTGAAGCGCTGCTTTTTCCAGCACTTCCTGCATGAAATATTTTGATTTGAACTTTTCTGCTTTTTTAAACACCTCATCCGGCTCTATTTCAGCGGCATACAACAAAATTTCTTTGGCAAATGGTTCATTTATAAATGCGTCTATATTTTGTAACGAAGCGTATATGTTTTTCTTGTAAATGAGCTTTAATTTTTGCTCATCTGTAAAATCGAAGTGAACAGGCTCAACTATCTCCTCTGTTGGTTCAAGTAAAGGCTTAATTTCCTCCACTTTTTGATCCACTTTTATTCTGTCTTCAATCTTGGCCAAAGTCAAACTAACGTCTTCCTTTTTTATTGGTGCCACCTCTTCTTTTCTGCGCTGTGGAACAGGAACCGGTTCTTCCTTTGCAATAATAGCCGCTTTTATAAGATCCGGTGTTAAATCGTCTTGCGGCTTTTCATATGAAAACAACGATTTTAAATAAAGGCTATTTTGCTCTCCTGAAATTCGGATGAAAGACTCTAACTTATCCTCCTGTTGTAGGAAACGAACAAATTCAGACAGGCGATGTTTAGGAAAGTTTTCAAAATAATTTGTTTCTATCGGCACGGTTCCTTTGCGCAAAAGAATACTCATCATGTTCGAAAAATCGATTGGATACATTTCTTTGTAGCCATAAATCAGCACAGCGATGATTTCTTCTTTACTGTATTCTGTAATTTGATAATAATTTACAATAGCAGCATCCGACTTCAGCGAGAGACCCCGTGCAATATCAACAGCCATGTAATCCAATTCTCTATTCACTGAATACAAGCCAATGGCCTGTGGTTGTTTCATAACATCAACTAGAGCCGAAAACGTTCTCTCTTTTGACAAAGTAAGTGTGTCGGCACGAAAAACAGAGATTCTCTTTTTTATAATTGGATCAACTAAAAAATAGGCTTTTGTTCTGGCCGGTAATTTGGTGTTAATTGCTCGAAGTGTCTGAAAAATTGCAGTAGTATCGTTAAGCAGAATGTCCTTTATTTTTGAAGAACCGGCAAAATAACGCTTCGCAGATTCAGGGGCTACAACAGCAATTTTGGCAATAATTTTAGGCGCATACCAGAGCGACACAAAAGATTCGCTGTTACGCAAAATTTCATCAGGGTACCTTGAGGCCATAGAGTCTAAAAAAGTATATGCAGCAGTGTCCATGGCAAATAATCGAAGCGCCTTTATGGATAGCAATGGGTATTGAACTATGTTTGTATACAGCTCATCGCTGTTTTTCCACTGAATTAGGAAAAGATTATAGCGCAGTAGAGAGGTATATTTTCCGTTCTTAAAAAACTCCGGTTCTTTCGTGTTTTCCAAGAAAAAGGCAAGCCGTTGTTGAAATTCAATTCTTCGTTCAACGCTAATGGCGCTGTCGTTAATGACATTTAGGTTTTTCTGTAACAATGAAAAAAAATCGGAAGGCGCTTGTACTTTTTTCTGTTTTATCGCATCTATATCTGCATTAATTCTAGCGGTGTTCAGCTGATATGACTCTTCTGAGTTTTGCTGCGCCCCCATTTTATTCGACACCAGAAAAACCAACAAGAACAACCAATAAAAATATTTGCGACCCATTTCCATGAATCGTAATATTATTGGTTTTTAGGGAGATTTTTGCTTAAGATTTTCAAAAAAATATAGGCATATGGCATTTCGAGAAAATTGCATTAGCCCAACTTTAGCGCAAAGCTGAATGTAGTACCAACTCCAACTGTGCTTCTAACGTTCACAACTTGTCCGTGTGCTTCTAATATGTGCTTTACAATAGAAAGACCCAAGCCGGTCCCTCCTTTTTCTCTTGAACGAGCTTTGTCGACTCGATAAAATCGCTCAAACAGGCGGGAAAGGTGTTCTTGGGCTATTCCCATTCCGTCATCTGCAATTTCGGTGAGGACGGTATTTTCAGTTTCCGAAAAGCCAACAAAAACATTGCCTTTTTCACGTCCATATTTTATGGCATTTGAAATTAAATTATTGAGCACTTGAGAGATACGCACTTTATCTGCTTCTACAAAAAAAGGAGTGTTGCTTTCTCCTTTAAACGACAAAGTGATTTGTTTGCTCTTAGCCTGATAGCTTAGCGCATCAAAAATATCTTGCGTTAGCTGATGGATATCAAAACGCTCAATATCTAAAACTAATTTGCCCGATTCGTACTGCGAAATTTGTAATAAATCCTCCACTATGCTAGCCAAACGATCTAAGTTTTTGGTGGCCTTCTCTAAATAGTCTTTATTGATTTTGGGGTCGTCTAATCCTCCATCCAAGAGCGTTTCAATATACCCTTGCGTATTAAAAATGGGCGTTTTCAATTCATGGGAAACGTTACCCAAAAAATCACGTCTGTATTGTTCTAGTTTTTTTAACTCTTCAATTTCGGCCGATTTACGCATCGAAAAGTCAATGACTTGTTTTTCTACATCGTCAATAATATTGGCCGATTGCTGCTCGTTCACCGGATAGTCTTTACTGATTTTGAGTTGATTAATCACCGAATAAATCGTTCTTATTTTTTTAAAAACATATTCCTCTAATATCAAGTAAGTGACAGCATACGTAAACAGCAAACTACCAATGGAAAGCACAGCTAGCTGTGTCACTGCAATTGAATCTTGTTTCATCCAAAGAAAAAAACCGGTTGCAGCCAATACAAACACAGCGACTGCAGCAGCAATCATAAATGCAAATCGTTTTTGTGCCGGATTCTTCACTGTTGTGTTACTAAATTTGAAAGACTAACTTAAAAAAAAACAGCAACGATATGTTGACTGCAATGTTAAGCGTCAAATTTGTAACCGATGCCTTTTATAGTTTTGAAACAGTCGTCTCCTATTTTTTCGCGTAATTTTCGAATGTGTACATCTATAGTTCTATCGCCAACTATGGTGTCGTTGCCCCACACACGACTTAAAATTTCTTCTCGCTTAAACACTCGTCCCGGCTTTGAGGCCAAAAGCGTCAATAGTTCAAACTCTTTTTTCGGCAAAGTGAGCTCTTCGGTTTTGGTTTTTACAATATAGCGCTCACGGTCTATTTCTATGTCGCCTACTTTTACTACAGTTGGGGTTTCCTTTGTTTCTAATCTCCGCATCAATCCTTTAATTCGGCTCACCAACACCTTTGGTTTGATTGGTTTCGTGATATAATCATCAGCACCTACTTCAAAGCCGGCAATTTGTGAATAGTCTTCATCGCGAGCGGTTAAAAAAGTAATCAATGTGTTTTTAAATTCAGGCATTGCTCTTAACTCGCGACAGGCGGTAATACCGTCCATTTTGGGCATCATTAAGTCCAACACAATTAAGTGAGGCTTTATTTTTTGCGCTAAGTGAATACCGTCTTGTCCGTTTGAAGCTGTATATACCCAAAACCCCTCCTTCTCCAAGTTATATTTCATGAATTCCAACACATCCGGTTCGTCATCCACAAGCAGCACCTTAAAATCATTAAACTCCATATCCCGTTTTTGTTTGTGCAAACTTAATATAGTCAGGTTAAACTAATGTTAAGTATCGTTTAAGTAATCAACTTTTATTTTCAAGCCCAACATTACGGCCAAGCTATTATTAACTTACTGATAACATAGCCTTTACAATTTGCTCTTGCTCACCCTTTAGCTTTGTGAAAAATTTAATTGCTATGCGCTTATCCTTACTTACAGTGTTACTACTTTTCATTTCTTCGGCCTTTGCTGTTGAGCCTGGAAAAGGAAGTATCTCCGGTAAAATTGTGGATGCAAAAAATGCCGATGTTTTGATTGGTGTTTCTGTTTTTATTGAAAATACAACCGTGGGGTGCGCTTCCGACATCGATGGAAACTTTGTTATCATAGGCTTAAACGAGGGAAAATACAATGTTGTTTTTAAATACATTGGCTATCAGCAAAAAATTGAGCGTGATGTAGTGGTAGAAAGCGGCAAGGCAACATCCCTTAACATTTCTATGAAAGAAGAACAAGTGAACCTAACGGAAGTGGTGGTGAAATCCGACATAGTGAAACACGATAACGCCAGCGCTATTTTTGTGATGCAGAAAAACAGCACTACAATTTCATCGGGTATTTCTTCAGAAGACATCAAAAAATCTCCGGATAGAAACTCTGGTGAAGTGATCAAACGTATGAGTGGCGCTACCATTAGCGAAGGCAAATATGCCGTGATTCGTGGTTTAGCCGATCGTTATAACTTAGCATTGGTGAACGGACAAGTATTGCCAAGTACAGAACCCGACCGTAAAACGTTTGCTTTCGATATTTTTCCGTCTAATCTTTTAGAAAACTTAATCATCTACAAAACGGCTCAACCCGATTTACCATCAGAGTTTGCGGGAGGAATCATCAACATGAATACACGCGATATTCCGGAGAAGAGCTTCTTCAGCGCTAACTACGGCATTAACTTCATACAAGGTTCAGCATTCAAACCATACACAACCTATGCCGGTGGTAAAACTGATTTTCTAGGTTTTGATGATGGAACTCGTGCTCTGCCAAAAGATTTTGCCTCTTACGATTCGCTCGAAACATGGAGTAAATACGATAAACGAAAATATGCCGAAGCGAAAAAGCTATCGAATAAATGGGGAACCAAACAACAAAAAATGGCTTATCCAGGTCAAAGTTTGCAACTCAGCGGAGGCTTTGCAAAACGTTTCAAAAAAGCAGAGTTGGGTGGCGTGTTTTCTGTGAACTATTCTAACAACATTAAGCGTAACGACATTTTGAATCGCCAATCAATAAGTGGGGTGAGCGATACAGATTGGGTGTATAACGATGAACGATACATCAATACTACTCAACTTGGTGCATTAGCCAATGTGGCCGCTGTGTTTAACGGAGTGCACAAAATTAGCTGGAAAAACACTTTCAATCAAAATGGCGAAGACATAACCACACTTCGCAAAGAACGCGACATCAATACCGGATTTTTATATGATCGTGAGATTTATCAGTTCACGGCCACAACTTTGTATTCAACACAACTTACAGGTGAACATTTTTTCAAAGGTCCGGATATTAAATGGCGCTGGTATGGGGGCTATGTTCTTACAAAAAGAACACAACCCAACACGCGCGGAGTATCGCACTATTCCTTCAATCGCGAAGATGATGATGCCGATACGCTTTCCCATTTAGCGGCAATTTCCAGCTCCTATTCTCCTCTTCAAGGCAGTATGTTTTATACCGATTTGCGCGACAATAACTACAATGCAGGAACGGACTTAACC
>Ga0208695_1002438_pt1 | contig 13574 bp, 7 predicted proteins | sample AD_UKC111_MetaG_FD_184449 | JGI IMG/M metagenome (GOLD analysis project Ga0208695, IMG submission 184449) | Active sludge microbial communities of municipal wastewater-treating anaerobic digesters from Hong Kong - AD_UKC111_MetaG (SPAdes)... | ecosystem: Engineered > Bioreactor > Anaerobic >... | reverse complement strand
TGGCGATTCAACCGCCGCTCCAATTTAGCGGCCATGCTGCCTCGACTGATCCACGCCGCCGTAGCAACCAAACCTTGGCCTCAACGCAAAATAAGACTCTCTGAGCCTCCTTGCTAATCAGGAGTCAACTTGTTGGCGATTAGCGCTCTGAGCCCCTATTGAATGGGCTTCTCCGAAAAAAGCTGATTCGATCTCACAACGTTGGCTGCGTCGTCCCCGCGCCCTTCAATCCCCGTCCACCCAACGCACCGCCCCAGCATGGCCCACACCCCGATGATGCAGCAGTACCTGGCGCTCAAGGGCGAGCACCCGGACAAGCTGGTGCTGTACCGGATGGGCGACTTCTACGAGCTGTTCTTCGACGACGCCAAGCGCGCGGCCAAGCTGCTCGACATTACGCTGACTGCGCGCGGCGAATCGGGCGGCGCGCCGATCCCGATGGCGGGGGTGCCGTTTCATTCGCTCGACACCTACCTTGCGCGGCTGGTGCGGGCGGGCGAGACGGTCGCCATCGTCGAACAGGTCGGTGTGCCGGGCCTGACCAAAGGCCCGGTTGAGCGCAAGGTGGCGCGCATCGTCACGCCGGGTACGGTCACCGATTCCACGCTGGTTGATCCACGCAAAGAGACGCTGCTCGCCGCCGTCGCACTGGACGCGACGCGGGTCGGCGTCGCCATCGTCAACGCGTCCAGCGGTGCCGTCTCGCTGCGCGATCTGCAACAGAGCGAACTCGCCGCCTATCTCGCCCGCAAGGCACCAGCCGAAATCGTGCACGCCGAGTCGGCCGCGCCTCTGTTGCGCAGTATGCTTGGTGCCGATGCCATGCTGCGTGCGCGGCCCGACTACGAATTCACCAGCGTCCGCGCCACTGACGAACTGACCCAGGCGCTCGGCACCGCCACGCTGGCGCACCTGGACATCGAGCGCGCCCCGCTGGCGCTTGCGGCGAGTGGCGCCGCGCTGGCTTTCGTGCGCCTGGTCAACGGCGGCGCCCGCCTGCCGGTATCGACGGTGCACATCGAACGCGCCAGCGAAGTGCTGGAGATGGACGCCGCGACGCTGCGCAATCTTGAAATTGTGCAGACGCTGTCGGGCGCTACCGAACCGACCCTGCTCTCCCTGCTTGACCGTTGCGAAACTGCCGCCGGTTCGCGACTGCTGCGCGCCCGTCTCAGCGAACCGCCGCGTGATCCGGCTGTCGCCACCGCACGGCACGCCGCCGTGGCCTCGCTCGCCCGCGACCAGTCGGTGCCGTTTGATCGCGTGCAGGATGTGCTGCGCGGTCTCTCCGATATCGAACGCATCGCCAGCCGCATTGCCATGGCCAGCGTGCGCCCGCGCGAACTGGCCGGTCTGCGCGCGACGCTGGCCACGCTGCCCGTCCTGAACGACGCACTCGGCGCGGCGGACAACCCGTTGCTGCAGCACATCCGTACTGCGCTTGCCGTCGCCCCGGACTGGCATGCCCTGCTCGCCTGCGCCATTGCCGACGAGCCCGCGCTTGCCGTGCGTGACGGCGGCGTGATCGCCAGCGGCTACGACGCCGATCTGGACGAGCTGCGTGCCATCCAGAGCGACAGCGGCGCCTTCCTCGCTGCGATGGAGCAGCGCGAGCGGGAGCGCACCGGCATCCCCAACCTGCGCGTCGAATACAACAAGGTCAGCGGCTTCTACATCGAGATCACGCAGAGCTACGTGGCTCAGGTGCCGGTTGAATACAAGCGCCGGCAGACGCTCAAGAACGTCGAGCGCTACATCACGCCCGAGCTGAAAACTTTCGAGGACAAAGCGCTCGCCGCCAGCGACCGCGCACTCGCCGCCGAGAAGCGGCTGTTTGAGGAACTGCTGCAGAAACTCGCGCCGGCGCTGGATTGCTTCCGCAAGGCAGGGGCGGCGCTGGCCGAACTCGACGTGCTCGCCAACTTCGCAGAGCGCGCCGAAACGCTGGCGCTGACGCAGCCCGTGTTTACCTCTGTACCCTGCCTCGAGCTTTCCGGCGCACGGCATCCGGTCATCGAATCGCTCGTGGATCAGTTCATCCCCAACGATCTGCGGCTCGACAGCAGGCGCAGTTGTGTGATCCTCACCGGCCCGAACATGGGTGGCAAAAGCACGTACATGCGGCAGGCCGCGCTCGCGGCGATCATGGCCTACGCCGGCTGTTTTGTCGCAGCGTCGCAGGCAACCATCGGTCCTATCGACCGCGTGCTGACGCGCATCGGCGCATCGGACGACCTCGCCTCGGGCCGCTCCACTTTCATGGTCGAGATGACTGAGGCCGCCGCCATCCTGCAACGGGCTACGCCAAACTCTTTAGTGATCGTTGACGAGATCGGCCGCGGCACCTCCACCTTCGATGGCCTCGCGCTGGCCACTGCCATTGCCCGGCGGCTGATCGTCAAGGCGCAAAGCCTCACCCTGTTCGCCACCCACTACTTCGAGCTGACCGAATTGGCCAATGACTTCGCCACCTGCGTCAACCAGCATGTGTCGGTGGTGGAACACGGCGACCGCGTCGTCTTCCTGCACGAAGTCAAGGCAGGGCCCGCGAGCCGCAGCTACGGGATCGACGTCGCCAAACTCGCCGGCATGCCGGCCGAAGTCATCCGCGATGCCCGCCGCGAGCTGGAGCGGCTGGAGAAAGAACGCACGCACGCCGTGCCGCAAGCCGATCTGTTCGCCACAGTATCAACGCCGGGCGAATCGTCGGACGCGACCGTAGCGTCAACACTGCTTGACGAACTCGCGCAGCTCGATGCCGACGATATGAGCCCCCGCGAGGCGCATGCCAAGCTGGCCGAGCTGATTGAGGCTGCTCGTAAACGCTGATCGTCCGACCGCTTGCGTCGTCCTGCATCCGGACAAACCTGAGGCCAACACGCCCCAAGTAAAAGAGCGGCCTCGGCCGCTCTTTTTCATCGCTGCAATTTCACGCGACTATTTCCAGCCCACGCGGTTGACGATTTCCTGCGCCAGGCGCTGGTTCTTGCCGAGGGCGATCATATTGATCGAATCTGGCTTGAAGACACCCATCGCATCGAGCGCCGGGTTCTTCACCTTCAGCCCGCTGACAATCGGCCACTCGTTGTTGCCGTTGGCGAAATAACCTTGTGCTTCGTCGCTGACCAGATACTCCATGAACTTGATGGCGTTGTCACGGTTCGGTGCGTACTTGAGCACGCCGCCGCCGGACACATTCATGTGTACACCGCGCCCGTCGGTATTGGGCCACACGATACGCACCCGTTCCATCGCGGCGCGGTCGTCAGCCTTGTCCGACTTGATCATCCTGGCAATGTAATAGGAGTTGGATAGCGCCACAGCACACTCGCCCGCGGCAACTGCCTTGATCTGGTCGGTGTCGCCGCCCTTGGGTTGCCGCGCCAGGTTGGCCACCACCCCCTTGGCCCACGCCTCCGCCTTCTCGGCGCCTGCGTACTCGATGATCGAAGAGATCAGCGACAGCATGTAAACGTGTGAACCGGAACGCGTGCAGACCTGTCCTTTCCACTTTGGGTCGGCCAGATCCTCATAGGTCGCAATCTCACCGGGTTTGACTTTCAGCTTGTCCACCACCATCACCCGCGCACGAGTGGACAGGCCGTACCAGGTATTGCTGGCCAGCCGGTAGGCAGCCGGGATACGCTCGTTGAGCACCTTCGACTGGATGGGCGCAAACACGCCTTCCTGATCGGCAATCCACAGGCGGCCGGCATCAACGGTCAGGAATACGTCGGCCGGCGAGTTGGCGCCTTCGCTCTTGATCCGCTGCAGCAGTTGGTCCTCACCACCTTCGAGGCGGTTGATCTTGATGCCCGTTGCTTTGGTGAAGTTGCTGTAAAGCGCCTCGTCGGTGCTGTAGTGCCGCGCCGAATAGAGATTGAGCACCTTGTCTTGCGCCTGCGCGCCGTACACCGCAATCAAAGTAGAGACGGCGGCGGCGAACAGCGTGCTGAAACGAGTTTTCGTAATCTTGAGTTCCATTGGGTCTGCCTGTTGACGTCAGCCCGTGCGACCGGCCAGGCACCGGGACTACGGAAATGACGAAGAGAAGTTGTAAACGCGAACTATTCTCAAATGCTATCACAATGCGAACCATTCTCGTTTGCATTCATTGATGCGCATCAACCCAGCAGGTAATTTCAGCCATGGGAGAATGCCCGGACGCCATCCGCCGTACGTGCCCAGCCACATCCGATGAATGCAACCGTGATCCACGCACTGCACGACTGGCCGTTCGCGGTCTGGCTGCGCTCCGCGCCCATCGTTTATCCAGCACTTGAAACCCTCCACATCATCGCGATTGCCATCACGTTCGGCTCGCTCTGGATTGTCGACCTGCGCCTGCTCGGCGTACGCCTGTTCGGCCTCGGAGCGCTGGATGTACGCACGCTCGCCGGGGCAGCGCTGCCCTGGGTGCTATTCGGCTTTGTTCTCGCTGCGGCCGCCGGCAGCCTGATGTTTCTGGCGCGAGCGGGCGACTTCATCGGCAATCAGGCGTTCCTGCTCAAAATCCTGCTCCTGTTCGTGGCCGGTACCAATGCCGCCATATTGCACAGCCGCGGCCCTCTGGATTCAAGCAGTACGGCAACCCGGCTCCAGGCGGCCTTTTCTCTGCTGATATGGATCGCTATCATCATTTGTGGCCGCTGGATCGCCTACGTCTAGCGAAACGCGCAACCGCCTGACGTGAGCAGGCCATGCCGGATTCGTTCGCCGTTGCCCCCACTTCACCTTTCACCGCATTTGTCAGGCCCCGTTTCTAGGAGTCTCCATGTTTCGCAACTCAATCGTCGTCTCACTGGTTGCCGCGACCTCGTTGGCGTTTGCCCATCACGGCTGGAGCAGCTTCGACGAGAGCAAGCCGATCTATCTGGAAGGCGTGGTGAAAGAAGTGAAGTGGCAAAACCCGCACGCCGAGGTCAAGCTTGAAGTGAACGGAGCGTCTGCGCCGGCTGCACTGCCCCGCTTTGCAGTGCCGAAGCAGTCCGCAGCCGTTGATGCCGTCACCGTGCTCGGCACAGCGAAGCCGCCCGTGCGCAAGGACAAGGTCTGGGAAATCGAATTTGCGCCGATCGCCAGAATGGATGCCTGGAAAGTCGTGGCGCCCAAAGCGGGCGACAAGATTGCGGTGGTGGGCTACACATTCAAGGATGAGAAGGGCGAGGCAATACTGCGTGTGGAGTTTTTGATCGGCAACGGCAAGGTGACGCCTTTGCGGTCGTCGCCGATGTAGTTCGGGGCGCAAGAGCTTCGAGTCACATTCGGCAGATCGCGCCCGATAAAATCAACGGTCTGATCCACTGAGTTATCGCGTGAGGCAGCGCCTCTCGCGAGGTGTTGCTTTGCCCACTTTTTCGCTTCTTCCCCCGATTCCCCGCGCCGGTGAACGCGCGCAGACGGCCCGTCCGCCCGGGGCAGCGACCTCGCTAGCGCTCGCACGCCTGACGCAATCGCTGCGCGACGCAAAGCGCACGCTGATCGTCACCTGCGCCGATGCGCAGGACGTGCATCAGCTGGCGCTCGAGATCGCGTGGTTCGATCCGGCGCTGCGCGTACGCGAATTCTCGGACTGGGAGACGCTGCCCTACGATCACTTCTCGCCGCACCCCGACCTCGTAAGCGACCGCCTGCAAGCGCTCTATGCGCTCGCCAACAACGCGTGCGACGTGATGCTGGTCGCCGCGACTACCGCCACCCAGAAGCTGGCACCGCGCAGCTATGTGGCCGCGCGCACCTTCGCGCTCAGGAAGGCACAGAAACTCGACGTCGACCGCCTGCGCCAGCAGATGACACTCGGCGGCTACACGCACGTCAACCAGGTCGTATCGCAGGGCGAGTTCGCGGTGCGCGGCGGCATCATCGACATCTTCCCGACCGGCGGCACGCTGCCCGTACGGCTCGACCTGTTCGACGACGAGATCGAGTCGATCAAGACCTTCGAACCCGACAGCCAGCGCACGCTGTATCCGGTCAACGAGCTGTCGTTGCTGCCAGCGCGCGAGTTTCCGACCGACGAGGCGGGCCGCACGCTGTTCCGGCAGCGATTTCGCGAGATGTTCGAGGGCGATCCGTCACGCGCCGTCGCCTACAAGGACGTGTCGAACGGCATCTTTCCGGGCGGCATCGAGTTTTATCTGCCGCTGTTCTTCGACGCCGCCGAGACGCTGTTCGATCATGCGCCGTCCAATGCCGTGTTCGCGTTGATCGGAGACATCCACGCGACGCTCAGCGATTTCGAGAAAGAGACGCGCGAGCGCTGGGGACTGCTGCGCGGTGACAGCGCGCGCCCGCTGCTGGAGCCTGCCGAGCTATACCTCGCCCGTGACGACTTCCTGCATGCCATCAAGGCCTATTCGCGCTACGAGCTGAAGGCTGGCGACTCCGAGGTGGCGCGCAAGGTACCGCCACTCGAGATTGACCGCCGTCTGGCGCGTCCACTGGGGCCGCTCGCCGACTTCCTGGCCAATGCGACGCAGAACGGCGGTCGCGTCCTGCTGTGCGCCGAAAGCGCGGGCCGGCTGCAGACGCTGCAGGAGATGTTCGTCGAGCACGGACTGACGCCACACAAGCTCGACGACTTCGCCGCCTTCGCTGGCGCGCGCGAGCCGTTCTGCGTCACGGCGGCGCCGCTGTTCGCGGGCAGTATCCTCGTGCAGGAGAAGCTCTCGTTCGTGACCGAGGCCGAGCTTTACCCGAGCACCACGCGCTCGGCGCGACGCAAGCGCGCGAAGACGACCAACGTCGACAGCATGCTCAAGGACCTGTCCGAGGTCCGCGTCGGCGATCCGGTCGTGCACGAAGAACACGGCATCGGCCGCTATCTGGGCCTTGTGTCGCTCGACCTCGGCGACGGGCCGACCGAGTTCCTGCACCTCGAATACTCGAATCAGGCCAAGCTCTACGTGCCGGTGTCCAACCTGCACCTGATCTCGCGCTACAGCGGCACCTCGCCCGAACATGCACCACTGCATACGCTGGGCTCAGGCCAGTGGGAGAAGGCCAAGAAAAAGGCGGCGCAGCAGGCGCGCGACACGGCGGCCGAGCTGCTCAACATCTATGCGCAGCGCGCGGCCCGTGTCGGGCATTCATTCAAGATCGACTGGAGCGACTACGAGACCTTCGCCTCGGGCTTCGGCTTCGAAGAGACGCCCGATCAGAGCGCGGCGATTCAGGCCGTCATTCAGGACCTCGTCGCGGCAAAGCCGATGGATCGACTCGTGTGCGGCGACGTCGGCTTCGGCAAGACCGAGGTCGCGCTGCGTGCCGCCTTCGTCGCGCTGATGGGTGGCAAGCAGGTCGCCGTGCTGGTGCCGACGACGCTGCTTGCCGAGCAGCACTTCAGTACCTTCAAGGATCGCTTCGCGCCGTGGCCGATCAAGATTGAGGAGCTGTCGCGCTTCCGCAGCACGAAGGAAGTACGCGCCACGCTCGACGGCCTCGCCGAAGGCAAGGTCGACTTGGTGATCGGCACCCACAAGTTGATCCAGCCCGACATCAAGTTCAAGAACCTGGGGCTGGTCATCATCGACGAAGAGCACCGCTTTGGCGTGCGCCAGAAGGAGCAGTTGAAGAAGCTGCGCGCCGAGGTCGACGTGCTGACGCTCACCGCGACGCCGATCCCGCGCACGCTGGCGATGAGCCTTGAGGGCATCCGCGACTTCAGCGTCATCGCGACGGCGCCGCAGAAGCGGCTGGCGATCAAGACCTTCGTCGCCAAGGGTGGCGACGGCATCATCCGCGAGGCCATCTTGCGCGAGCTGAAGCGCGGTGGGCAGGTGTATTTCCTGCACAACGAGATCGAAACCATCGAGAACATGCGCGAGCGGCTCGAGGCGATCGTGCCCGAGGCGCGCGTACGCGTCGGCCACGGCCAGATGGGCGCGCACGAGCTCGAGGGCGTGATGCGCGATTTCTACCAGCAGCGCTTCCAGATCCTGCTTTGCTCCACCATCATCGAGACGGGCATCGACGTCGCCAACGCCAACACCATCCTGATCAATCGCGCCGACAAGTTCGGTCTCGCGCAACTGCACCAGCTGCGTGGCCGCGTCGGCCGTTCGCACCATCAGGCGTATGCCTACCTGCTGATCCCCGGCGAGGATGCGATCACAGCGGACGCCAAGAAGCGGCTCGAAGCGATCACCCAGCTGGAAGACCTGGGTGCCGGTTTCTACCTGTCGATGCACGACCTCGAGATTCGCGGCGCCGGCGAAGTGCTCGGCGACAACCAGTCGGGCGAGATGCAGGAGATCGGGTTCTCGCTGTACAGCGAAATGCTCAATCAGGCCGTGCGCGCGCTCAAGGCGGGCCGCGAGCCCGATCTCGACGAGCCGCTGGGCGTCACGACCGAAGTCAACCTCCACATACCCGCGCTGTTGCCCGAAGACTATTGCCCCGGCGTGCACGAACGGCTGGTGATCTACAAGCGGCTCGCCAACTGCGAGACCGAGGATGCGCTGGAGGACCTGAAGGAAGAGCTGATCGACCGCTTCGGGCTGCTGCCGCCACCGACCGAATCGCTGCTGGCGGCGCACCAGCTGCGCATCGCCGGCAAGTCGCTGGGCGTCAAGAAGATCGACAGCGCGCCGGAGCGCACCATCATCAGCTTCAAGCCGAAGCCCGCGTTCGAACCGATCAAGCTCATCCAGCTCATCCAGAAGGACGGCCGCTACCGGCTGCACGGTCAGGACAAGGTGAAGATCGAGCGACCGGTGCCCGCACTCAACGAGCGGGCACGCATGGTGCGCGAGTTCTTCCATGCGCTGCGTTGAACTCACCGCCGGTATTAAAAAACGCAACGTTTGCTGATACGCTCGCCGCGCGGAGCGACCACAAGTACGCTCCGGCTATCACGTTGTTGATCCATAGTGGATCGGGGGAACGCGATGATTATCTGGGGAGCAATCTGGGGCGCGATACTGGGCATCATCTTGCCGCGCCACGAGGATGCATGGACACTGATCGCTGGCGGCCTGATTGGGGCGCTGATTGGGCTTACCCTGCGCAAATCGGTGCGCAGCGAGTTTGCGCGACTGGCTGAGGCTCAGACAGCAACGCAGCAACCGGCGCCGAAGGCTACGCGGGCCACGGTCACCGCATCGCCTGCGAGCACTGTGGACGCAACAGCGGAAATCGCTGCGAACGTTGCCCCCCCCATCTACACAGCGCCTGTCGCACAGGATTCAGTTGCAGCTCAAGTGCGACCGTTGGCGCCCGAAGCGCCGGTCGCTGCCGATCAAACGCAAGGGCTGACGCAAGCACTGCCGACGGAAGCAACGGCGCCCGTCGCGACCACCGCGTCGCCCAAGTCGACACCGGCACCGCTCGGACCGGACCTATCGCGCGAACCTGACCCCGTCGAAAAACTCGTTGGCCGCGCGAAGGCGTGGCTGCTCGGCGGCAATACGGTGGCGCGCGTCGGCACCGTGGTGCTCTTCATCGGGCTGTCGTTCCTCGCCAAGTGGGCTGCGGACAACGCCCTGTTCCCGCCCGAATTGCGTCTTGCTGCCGTCGGCATCGTGGGCATCGCGCTCCTGGTGCAGGGCTTCCGGCTGTCGCGCCGCGTCCCGGTGGGTGACAACGGCGACGAGATCGCGGCGCGAGGGAACTATGCGTATCTGCTACAAGGCGCTGGCGTCGCAGTGCTTTATCTGACCATTTTTGCTGCGTTCAAGCTCTACGCGATGATTCCGGCGCTTGCGGCCTTCGTGCTGATGGCGCTGGTCTGCGCGTTGTCAACACTGCTTGCGCTGCTGGCCGACAAGCAGATGCTTGCCTTTGTCGGCTTTGCCGGCGCTTTTGCCACGCCGATTCTTGTTTCCACCGGCAGCGGCAATCATGTCGCGCTGTTCAGCTATTACCTGCTGCTCAACATCGCCATCGGCATCGTCGCCTGGCTGCGCGCCTGGCGGGCGCTCAACCTGCTCGGTTTCTTTGCAACATTCGGGGTGGCGACGCTGTGGGGTGCACTCAAGTATGTGCCAGAGAACTACGCCACCACGCAGCCGTTCCTGATTGCCTTCTTCGCAATCTATGTGCTTATCGGTTTGTTCTACGCGCTGCGCCACGCCGGCGATGGCAAGCGGGTGCTCGATGGCATCGTGATTTTCGGCGCACCTATTGTGAGCTTCCTGCTGCAAACGCAACTGGTTGAACATTTCGAATACGGCGCTGCCATCTCGGCCGTTGCCGCCAGTGCGGTCTATCTGCTGCTGGCGCTGTTTGTGCGCAGCCGGGCAACCACAGCGGCCGGCGACGTGGCACAGTGGCTGACAATGAGCTACGCGGCCCTTGCGCTGATTTTTGCGACGCTGGCAGTGCCGTTGGCGGTGGACGGTCGCATGACTGCGGCGATCTGGGCAATCGAAGGTGCTGGTGTGTTCTGGCTGGCAACCCGGCAGAAGAGCCTGATCGGGCAGTTGTTTGGTGTGGCCATGCAACTGCTTGCTGCCAGCGCCTTCATCAACGGCTTTGCGCTGGTTGGTGAAACGCGTGCGCATGCGCTGCCCTTCGCCAATGCGGACTTCGTTGGACACGCGATGCTGGCATTGGGCGGGCTGCTGATCTCGTGGTGGTCGCATGGCTTGCTGCGCGTGTCGGATGACGACGCCGGCGAAAGCGCGTCAGTTGCTGAGTCACCCGAAGCGGCTGCAAAGGCAAACACACACGCCAGCAACCAGAAGCTGCTCTGGCAAGCAGCGCATGCGCTGCTGTTCGTGGCCGGCTTCAGCTGGCTGGTGAGCGGCGTCTGGGGCGAAGTCACTCGCGTGCTGCCCGGCCAGCCGGACTATGTCAAGCTGGCCTGGTTCACGCTCAGTTTCATGGCGCTCGCCCTGCTCGCGTGGACGGCATGGCGCCGCAGCGGCTGGCGTGCCGCCCGCTATCCGGCCGTTGTCACCGCGCCATTCCTGCTGGTCGTGGTGAGCGGCAACCTGTTCTTTGAACGTTCGCACCTGCTGTTCAACGTGCTGCTGTGGCCCACCTGCCTGCTGTTGCACCTGTTCATGCTGCGTGGCGTCGACGACGAGCGACCACGACGCTGGTGGCCGGTCGTCCATGTTGGCAACGTGCTGTTGATGATCCTGATGGCGGCGACCATTCTTGATCGCGCCATTGATCTTGGCCAGTTGCGCGGCACCGACTGGGCAGCTGGCATTCTGTTGACCGCCTGCACCGTGCTGCTGCTGGCACTGGCGTCCGGTCGCGTCTGGACCGATACGCCCGCAGGCTGGCCGCTCGACCGCTTCCAGCGCCAGTACGCCCTGCAGGCGGGCGGTGGCGTGGCGACGCTCACCCTAGTTGGTGCATTGATCGTGGCCTGCACAGCGCCGGGCAACGCGGCGCCCCTGCCCTACCTGCCGCTGCTTAATCCAGTGGACCTGATCGTCGCCCTGGCGCTGACCGGCGTGGCGCTGTGGCTGAAACGGGCGCGCAACTCTTCTCTGGTGGCCGAAGGCTCGTGGTTACGGTCGGTACTGCCGGTGGGCGTGCTGGCGTTTGCCGCATTCATCGCCCTGAATACTGTCTGGCTGCGCTTTGCCCACCACTTCCGCGACATCGCCTGGAACGCGCATGCGCTTGGCAATTCCTTCTTCGTGCAGGCAGGCTACTCGGTGCTGTGGACGCTGCTGGGCGTTGCTGCCATGCTGGTCGCACACAAGCGTCAGCAGCGGATGATCTGGCAGGCAGGCGCCGCGCTTCTCGGCCTGACCGTCGTCAAGCTGCTGCTGGTGGACCTGGCCAACTCGGGCGGTGGTGAACGCATCGTCGCCTTCATTGGCGTCGGCCTGTTGATGGTCGCAGTAGGTTACTTTGCGCCCTTGCCGCCGGCCGATGGCGGCAAGCGCGACAAACTGGAGACCAATCATGCGTGATGTCACCTCTCCTTCACGCGGACACGTGCAGCGCTGCCTGCTCACACTGTTGGCACTCGGCGCCACCAGCGTGCCCATCGCAACTGCGCAGACCGCACAGGACTTCTCAGTGCGCGCCACCGCGACAGTCCCAACCGGCACCACCATCGCCCGCGTGGCGCTGCCGGCTGCCACCATCGCCGCACTACGTACCCCCGATGGCGGCGACCTTCGAGTCTTCAATGCTGCCGGGCAATTGCTTCCCTATGCTCTGATCAATGCCGCAACGCAGCCACAAACCCGGCCGGACACCGCCGGCCAGCGTCTGCTGGCACTGCCGATCCATAGCGGCAGCAGCGACGCGACCGCCACCGCCGGCAACGCGCCGACACTGCGCATCATCGAAGGACCGCAGCGCCGTGTCATCGAATATTCGGCGGCGGACTCATCACGCAAGGCGAAAGCATCGCCAGCCGCTACGGAAGTTCGCGGCTGGCTGTTCGACACCCGCAGCATCGACAGTGAACTTCGTGCGGTCGAGCTGGAAGCCACGTTGCCGACCGCCACCATCGTCAAGGCGTCGCTGTCGGCCAGTAGCGATCTGAAGTCGTGGCGCAACCTGGCCAGCGATGTGCCGGTGTTCGAGTTTCCGTCCGCTGACGCCAGCGCAGGCGCCGGGCCGGTGAATCGCCGGATCAATCTGCCAGCGGGCACCCGACTGAAGGATCAGTATCTGCGCCTCACCTGGTCGGGCGCTGGCGCTGGGGCCCTGCCTGTCACGGCGCTGCGGGCGATCGGCTCGGGCGATGTGGCCTCGGAACCGCCGGTGGTGCTTGATCTCGGCCCGCCTGCATCCACCAGCGAAGACGCGGCGCAGTGGACGCTGCCGTCGGCATTGCGCGCACAGGGCCTGCGCCTGTCCACCAGCGCGACCAACGCATTGATGCCGGTGCGGATCAGCACCCGGGCCCGTGCAGGCGAACCGTGGCGGGTGGTCGCGACCAGTGTTGTTTACCGGCTGGCTGGCGCCGACGGCGTTGCCAACGTCAACCCGTCGCAGCCGCTGCCCTACGCGCTCGAACGGGAAGTGCGGGTTGAGGCGCAGCCCGGCTATAAGCTGAGCGGCGTGCCACTAACACTGGCACTGGAATACCCACCGTTGCACGCGCTGTTCGTCGCCACCGGGCAGGGGCCGTTCACCGTCGCAAGCGGCAAAGCGGGGCTGGCATCCGCCGCGCTGCCGGTGGCGACGGTGATGCCGGGTTACAAGGTTGCCGATGAGTTTGGGTTGCCAGTGCTTCAGGCGCAGCCGGAGCCCGGCTCGGTAGCGGCCACGGGTCGGCCTGCTGGCGCGGGCGCGCCGGGCGGGAACGCCATGACGACGGATTGGCTGAACCGCACCACCCTGCTGTGGGGCGTGCTGGTGCTGGCCGTGCTGGTGTTGGGCGGGCTCGCGCTCAGCCTGTTACGTTCGCCCACTGCGCGTTAGCGTATTCCTGCATCCATGATCGAGCTGAATCGGGACGTATCAGCTTCTCAGCAAAAGCGCTATTTCTGAAGGGCTCAGAACACGAAAAGTTAAAAAAGTCGACTCCTGATTAGCAAGCTGGCTCAGGAGGGGTTGGATTGGTTGCTGTATACATGTACAGTTATGGTTTGATACCCTTGAGGAGCGATGCCATGGCGATGAACCGCATCCAGTTTCAGCCCGGCCTGTCG
>Ga0208695_1002432_pt1 | contig 13599 bp, 10 predicted proteins | sample AD_UKC111_MetaG_FD_184449 | JGI IMG/M metagenome (GOLD analysis project Ga0208695, IMG submission 184449) | Active sludge microbial communities of municipal wastewater-treating anaerobic digesters from Hong Kong - AD_UKC111_MetaG (SPAdes)... | ecosystem: Engineered > Bioreactor > Anaerobic >... | reverse complement strand
GGCATTGCACGTTCGGGACTTACAGGAATGTAGTATTAATTTCCAACTAATACATATTGAACAATTGTGTTAAAACCGCAATTGTTCAATATGTATTTTATAATATAATAAAAAATTGCTTATGTATCCCAAAGACACATAAGCAATTTAAAATAATTTTTACATTATAACCGCCTTGCCGCCATGTGAAGCATAAAACCCGCACTCAGCAGGTGGGCAACGCCCCGACAGTTTCACGCTCCCTGCATCCGTTGCTCCGCTCAAGTTAAGCGGCGGGAGGTCTGCAATCCATGCCGGAGGACGAATCCCTTATATAATGTGTTGGATTATAAAAATCACACTTCATCGTACAAGGCAGAAATCTTTTCTTTTGTATAGTATATCACATAAGAGTAATAAAATCAATAGTAATTTTAGACATTATTACAAAAATAAACTTGGTTATTCTTCATCCTCATCATACATATCCTGAATACGTTCAAGGAACATATTGCCTATTCTTTCATATTCCTCATCATCGTCGATAGAAACAAGAATTTCTTCTTTATTTTCATCGAAATCAGATTTAAGAATAACAAGCTCATTGTTGCTTTCAACGGCTTTTTCAGGATTATCGAAGTACGGAACAAGAGCGTAATACTTTTCACCATCAACTTCCATAACGTCAATCATTTCAAAAGTCTGTTCAACGCCGTCTTCATCCACAAGTGTATAAAGGTCGGCAGCCATGTCCATGCTTTCATTTTTGTCAGTCATATAAAAACCTCCTGAAGTTATTAATGGATACCAACATTATGACACCCAACATTTTTATTTTACAATATATTGATAAAAAAGTCAATATGTAAAATCAACAAATACATTGCACAAAAATGTATATTTATTTTAAATAAAAACTATTGACTTTGCATAAAAGATGTGGTATATTATACTCAAGGAACAGGAAACAAACAGACTACTAAAAATAATCTCAGCTAAACGAAGAAGTTCGAAGGAGAATCATATTATTCAAAGTGTCTGGGTTTAATGTTCTTAAAGAAGTGAACTTGCATATAGTTAATCCGGAGTCCAGTTTATATAATTCGTTGAAGCAGGGGCAGGATTAAAGCAGGAATTCATAATTTTTTCTTGGAAAGGTTGGCGGGTCCGATGGAAATAAGTGAACAGCAGTTTAACTCAAAGGGTATTTTTAGCGGCTCGTTCGGCAATGAACTTTAAGAAAAACTATTAGGGAGTTTAAAAGCAGGCATTTATAAATGTCCACTCCGAGTTTCAACAATTTGTTAATTAAATTCTTAAAGCCGTTTATGAGCCGCATAGCTGAACATATCGCATATTGTTCGGTTGTACGGTTTTTTAATTTTAATACGATGCATGCCGTATATCCTTTGGGTCAATGCCCTGCAGGGCTTTATATAAAGGACTGCAGCAAAATAAGATTTGAAAGGTGATACCGATGTACTAAATAATCAAAGCTTATAATTGCTGAATGAAAAGGTGATTAAAATGTGGAGATTTGCATTCTGAAATCATTTGAAAGAAGTGATACGGAATGATTGTACAGAAAAATCGTATCGGATGGAATCCGAAAAAACTTTAAAAGGTTTGGAGTGAGTCCGCCAGTTTATCTAAATTTTAAGCAATTCCCCCAAGCAAATTAATATAATTCAGGAGAGGCGATGTTTATGCTTATTAAACGAGCTTTCCATGATAGGAATATTTATAAATAATGCAAAGGGGTGAGTCCAACAGGATAGGTAAGACGACGGCAAGTCGGTTTCGGAACAAAATTTGATTTAGGTGTGATTAAAATGGTAACAGTAAAGGCTTATTCATTAAAAATCTAGATTGTCAGGAGTGAGTCCAATGGCATATTAACAGGCTGCCATAGGTAAATTCTAATAAATTCTTGCAAGGGAAGTCTTTGAAATGAAGATTAATATTTTATCTCGGAGAGAATATGATTTTTAAGGAGTGAGTCCGGTGGCGTAACAGTTTGACCATTTGCTTATCTTGATTAAAGAAGTGATGGCTATGAAAAATGTTTGGAGATATACTGAATTCTGATGAATAGGAGTGAGTCCACCAGTACATTTACTGTTAGGTTAACAGCCATATAATAAATCTAAGAATGCTTTGCGGTGTGTTTACTGCAAGGCATTCTTTTGTTATTGTCTAATATTATGATAATAAAACGTAATAATTTTATTTTAATTGTAATTCTTATTAAAAATTGATTACAGATTATATTAATTATGGCAATTAAAAATTGACTGTGCTATAATGTTTATTGTTAAGTAGTCATATTAATATTTAGGAAGCATGGTTATAATGATTAAAAGAAATGGCAAACAAATTAACAACTCAAAATCAAAAAAGGAAAATCCTTTTGTCATCGCCTGCATTATTCCGAGTCTTGCGGGAGTGCTGGTATTTTTTGTCATACCATTTTTAGTGGTATTTTATTATTCTATGGTGGATAACCCCATAAATCATGAATTTGTTTTTTTCAATAATTTTGTCAGCGTACTGAAAAATTCTGCTTTTAGGAAAGCGGCGTTGAATACGTTTACTTTTTCGGTAACGGCAGTTCCCCTTGCAGTGGTGCTTTCGCTGCTGCTTGCGATGGTGCTTGATTACAAGATACCGTTTGTAAGCCAGTTCAGAACGTGCTTTTTAATGCCAATGATGGTTCCTATTGCGTCAATTGTGCTTATCTGGCAGGTTATATTTGATTATAACGGTGCGCTTAACGAAGCGACCTCATTTTTGGGGATAGCCCAGATTGACTGGATGAAATCGGGGTATTGCCATTTGGTTATAACAGCATTGTTTTTATGGAAAAACCTTGGATACAATATGATTTTATTTCTTTCAGCATTGAATAATATTCCCAATGATGTTATTGAGGTTGCAACGCTTGAGGGCGCAGGTCCGTTTTATAAATTTTTCAAAATAAAGCTTCGTTATCTTTCACCGACAATTCTGTTTGTAACGATTTTATCGCTGATAAACTCGTTTAAGGTATTCAGGGAGGTATATCTGCTCACAGGCGATTATCCGTTTGACAAGCTTTATATGCTTCAGCATTTTATGAATAATACGTTTAGGACGCTTGATTATCAGAAGCTTTCTTCTGCAGCAATAATTATGTCTATTGTGATGATTATGATTATCGGAGCATTATTTATTGTTGAAAATAAATATGGGGAGGATGTTGAGGGCTAATGTCAAAAACTAAAACAAATTCTTCCGTTAAAAGAAATAAGAAGCTGATAATGGCTTTGCTTACATTTATCACTGCTGTTTCGGCGATTATTTTCTTGCTGCCGACGGTCCTGACAATGGCAAATTCATTTATGAAATCATCTGAAATATCAGCAAACTATGGGGTGATTTTTTCTCAGACGGAAAGCGGCGGAAAAACATTCATATCAAAACGGGTTAATCTTAAATTCATACCTGATACAGTTTCCTTCAGTCAATATGTAAATGTGCTGTTTAAGAGTCCGGACTATCTTTTCAAATTCTGGAATTCGGTAATATTGGTTGTTCCTATTGTAGTATTTCAGCTTGGGACCGCTGTTCTTGCCGCGTATGCGTTTTCAAGGCTGAAAGGGCGGCTGAAGGAGATAGTATTTTTTCTGTACATAATTCTTATGCTTATGCCGTATCAGGTTACGCTTGTTCCGAACTACCTTGTTTCGGAAAAGCTTGGACTGCTTGATACAAGATGGGCAATAATTCTTCCGGGTATTTTTACGCCGTTCAGCGTGTTCCTGCTGACAAAAATAATGCGAAGGATACCCGCATCACTGATTGAGGCGGCAAAGCTTGACGGCGCAGGAGAAATGCAGATATTTGTGCACATTGCTGTTCCGCTATGCAAAAGTGTGCTGTATTCTGTTGCGATTCTTGTTTTTATCGACTACTGGAACATGGTTGAGCAGCCACTTATACTTCTTTCGGACAGCTCAAAATACCCGCTTTCGGTTTTTCTTTCACAGATTAATACGGGAGAGCTTGGGCTTGCTTTTGCTGTTGCGACAATATATATGATTCCTACAATTCTAATGTTTTTATACGGAGAGGAATATCTGGTTGAAGGGATAACCTATTCCGGAGGAATAAAAGGTTAAAAAACAGCTTAAAATTATATTGCTTTGGAGGATAGCGTGAAAAATAAATTTTTCACGCAGCTATTTGGTCCTTTTATGCAAAAAAGTCAGCAGAAATTTTGCTTAGCTGAACTCAGTTTAGCTTCAAGACTGGAACAAATAGCAGAAAGGAATGGGGATTTTTATGAAAGAGCAAACAGGAAAAAGAAAAGAGTGGGTTAAAAATGCAGCAATAATATTTCTTGCTGTTATGCTTGTGTTGACCTTCTTTTCAAATACTATAATGAATTATTCGCTGCCGCAGGTTTCGGCACAGTATGTTACTTCTGGAACTATTAACGAAAAAATAAGAGGAAGCGGTGCTTTAAAGGCGGCTCAGGAATATGAAGTAAAGCTGTCTGAAACAAGGGATATAAAAAGCGTTGCCGTAAAAACTGGAGATACAGTTAAAGCAGGTGATGTTCTCATGTATCTTGAAGATACTGAAAGTACGGAGCTTACTCAAGCGGAGGATAAGCTTGACGAGCTTAAGCTTGACTATCAGAAGGCATTGCTTGACTGCACCCCGGAGTATTCAACCGATAATATTGAAATAGAAACAAAGAAAAGAGAGGTTGAAAAAGCAAAAGAGGCTCTTGCAGAGGTAGGAACTAATCAGGAAAAGCTTGAGGCTGCTAAAGAAGCAGTGAAAGAGGCACAAAAAGAGGTTGATGCATTAACAGAACAGCAGAAGGAAGTCGAAGAAAAAATGTCAACAATAAGTGCAGATAAAGCTGATTATTCCGAATTAAGCGATGAATATTACAAGAAGCTAACTGCTGCAGAGGATAAGATTACTAAAGCTGAGGAAAAGAAAAACGAATGTGAAAAAGATTTAAAGGATATAGAAACAAAAATGAGCAGCGGCACAACAGCCGAAACTTTAAGCTCATTGAGAAAAACCATAGAATCTTACCAAATAGAATTGGCTGAACTGAGTTATAAGCTATCAAATGAAACTGATCCTGAAAAAATAATAGAAATTTCAAATCAAATTACTAAAAAAGAACTTGACGTAAAATATGCTCAAGAAAATCTTAATGCAGCTGTTGGCAAAACAGAAATGTCATACTCAACGGAGTATTACTCTGTTAAATATAAATACGATCAAGCAAATTCAGCATATAAAGCGGCAAAAAAAGCTCTTGAGGATTTAAAGAGAAGTATTAAGGGTACATATAAATCGGAGCAGGATATCATAAAGGATAAGCTGACAGAAGCTAATTATGTTTTAAATGATGCAAAGACTGCTCTTGAAGAAGCTAAAACTAAATATAATCTTACCGAGGATACTGCCCAGCAGGCTGTCGATAAGGCACAGGCTGAGCTTGAGGGACTTATTGCAAAATATGGTCTTGCAACAGGTAAGGCAAAGCTTGAGCTTGAAGCAAAAAAAGCAGATGTCAGCAAGCAGCAGGAAACGGTTAACAAGCTTAAAGCCAAAACTACTGATTCAAAAGTTACTGCAAAAATGGGCGGAGTAATAAAATCATTAAGCGTTGTTGCAGGTGATAAAGCAGAAGCTGACAAGGTTCTTGCTGTTATTGAGGTTAACGAGAAAGGCTACCAGCTGAGCTTTACAATCACTGCCGCACAGGCAAAGAAGGTTAAGGTCGGCGATGTGGGAGAGGTTTCATATTACTGGGGCTCTGACATAAAGGCAACAGTTTCGTCAATCAAGCCCGACACTACCGATCCGGCGAATAAGAAGATACTTACCTTTGATATTACCGGAGATGTTACAGCGGGGCAGACACTTAACATTGAGCTTGGCGGAACTAGTCAGAATTATGAAACAATAGTGCCAAAGAGCGCTATACGTAAAGATTCTGATGGTCAGTTTGTACTGGTTGTTACATCAAAAAGCAGTCCTCTTGGCAACAGGTATTATGCCGAAAGATATCCGGTTCAAGTTGTAGCCTCTGATGATGTTCAGTCGGCTGTAACCGGTCTTTACGGAAACGAATATGTAATAACAACGTCAAATAAGCTTGTGGAAGCGGGTATGCAGGTTCGTATGCAGGACGCTTCATGAGGTTAGAGCAATGAAAAGAAAAGTTATATTTACAGCTATAATAAATATAGCGGCACTTTTGATTTTTGCAGTATTAATATTAATATCAAACATAGTTAAGGACGGCATGAAGTCGCAGCAGACCGCTGAAGAATGGGCTGCTCAGGGGGATACAAGATTTTCTCAGGTATCATGCTTTACTTCTGAGTCAAGCAATCTGACAAAGGATATGCTCACTAATTCATCGTATCAAATAGATGAAAAGCTGAAGCAGGCATCTATAAATCCGTATATTTCCGAAGACAGCCGTCAGAGAATATGGACCTATGCCTATAGCAAATTAGCAAAGCTTACTGTGAGAGGTGAAACCAAATCAACTGAGGCAAATGTTGTTGCGGCGGGCGGAGATTTCTTTGTATTTCATCCGATTAAAATGCTTTCTGGGTATTATTTTTCACCCGATGACCTTATGCAGGACAGAGTTGTTATAGATGAAGATCTTGCATGGCAGCTGTTTGGATCAAAGAATGTTGTGGGTATGACGTTGCAGATAAATGACAGGACATTTCTTGTGGCAGGAGTGAGCAGCAAGCCTAGGGATAGCATTTCAAAGCTTACCTATGGCAAAGAGCCTAAAATATATATATCGTATGATGCATATGCGGATATGTTTCCTGACAATAACAGTATAACCTGCTTTGAAGCATGTATTCCAAATCCTGTGGATGGTTTTGCAAAGGATACTGTAAAGAGCACAATAGGTCTTGATGAAAGCAAAATAAAGCTTGTTGAAAATACGAACAGATACTCGTTTATAAATATGATTAAATTTATAAAAACATTTGCCAAAAGGTATATAGACGATTCGGAAATATACTATCCTTTTTGGGAGAATTCCGCAAGAGTTGCAGAGGGCAGGCTTTCACTTCTTGCAGCATTGGAAATAGTTTTTATTCTTCCGCCGATGATAACAGTGATTGTTCTGATTATTGCAGGCTGCAAAGCAGTAAAAAAGCATTGGAAAAATGCGCTTAAATGCATTTTTAATATACCAAGAAAGACCAAAAAGAGAAAGGGGACGGCTTCTGAACAGAATAAGGATGACGAAAGAAATGACGCAGATAATCAAGACGAAAAGGTTTTACTTGACAAAACATAATCAGAGAGTATGAAAGGCGGAAAATATGAATATTTTTAAATTAGCAAAAAAGGGCTTGTGCGTATTGCTTACGGCTGTAATGGCAGTTTCTTTTGCGTCATGCGGCAAGGATAGCAGCAAAGATACTCAAGTGCTGAAAAATCTTTACAAGGCGGAGGATATTACTCTTCCGGAGGATATTAACTATGTTGTAAAAACAGCTGTTGTAAAAGACTTGTTCTATATTTATGGAACAAGTAATAAGACTACCGGTGAAGGCGAAAATATGACATATACAAATACCGGAAGCCTATATATACTTGACAGCACAGGCAAGCTTACAAATACTGTTAAGCTTATTGAGTCAACTTCTGACTCTAGCGGAATGGGTACAAGCAAGGATATTTCAAATGTAGATTTTGATTCCGAAGGAAATATGTGGGGCTTTTTAAATGAAAACACTTATACAGAAACTGAATCAAAATCGGTTACTTATCTAAAAAAATATGATTCCAGTGGTAAAGAATTGTTTTCAAAGGATTTGAGCGAGCTTACAAAAGGTGATGACAATATTTATTTTAATAAGTTTGTTTTAGGCTCTGACAATAATATATATATTGCCACAGATTCTTCCATATGGGTTTTGGATTCGCAGGGCAATCTTCTCTTTAAAACAGAAAAATCCGATGCTGAAAATTGCTATATATACAATGTGGTTCGTTCAGGTGACGGAAAAATGTATGCAATGATTCAGGAATATGGCGGGGAAAAATCAAAAACCTCATTGAAGCAGATTGATCCGGCAGTAAAAGGCTACGGAACGGTTTATGACATATCTAAAAATAATTTTAACAATATTTATAATGGCAGCAGTGAATATGATGTTTATGTGGGCAAAAACGGTTCCTTGTTCGGCTACGATTTTGAAACCGGAAAAGAAACAGAAATTATTAACTGGACAACATGCGGTATTAATTCTGATTATACACAAAATATAGACATTTTATCGGACGGCAGAATAGTTGCCAGCGGATATGACTACACCTCTTTAAATTCTCGTACTGTATTATCAGTAATGAGAAAGCTTGATGAATCGGAAGTAAAAGACAAAAAGGTGCTGACGCTGTATTGCTGGGGACTTGATTGGAGCTTAAAGAGCAAGCTTGTTGAATTTAACAAGACCAGTGATAAATATATTGTTTCCGTAACGGATTACAGTCAGTACAACGATTACTCCTCTGATGATGAGAGCGCTTATACGGCGGGAGCAACAAAGCTTAACAATGACCTTATTGCCGGTAAAATTCCGGATATATTAATGCTTGACGGCTCTGTGCTGTCTGTTAAGAATTATGCGGCAAAGGGCTTGCTTGCGGATCTTGACAGCTTGCTTGAAAAGGACCCTGACTTAAAGCGTGAGGATTTTGTTGAAAATGTTTTGAAGCACAGTGAGGTTGATGGAAAGCTTTATTCGATTATGCCATACTTTAATATTATGACTATGTATGGTAAGAAATCTAATGTAGGAGATGAACCGGGCTGGACCTTTGATGAGCTTTATGCCGCTTTGGATAAGCTTCCTGACGGGGCAAAAGTAATGAGTAATATGACAAAAAAGAATACTCTTCAGTGGTTTACTTATATGAATATGGATAGCTTTGTGAACTGGGAAACAGGTGAATGCAAATTCAACAGTGATGATTTTATTAATATTTTGGAATTTGCAAATAAGTTTGAAACAGAAATTAACTATGACAATGTGGACTGGGAAGAACAGCAGATGGACATGAATAAAGACAGATGTCTTATTGAAAGTGCTTATATAAGCAATTATAATTCTGTTTCAGAGCTTGAAGCGCTGGCAGGCGGTGAGATTACATACATAGGCTTCCCGAACAGCAACGGCACAAATGGTGCTTGCATTATGGGTAATTCCGAGCTTGCAATTTCAAGCAAATCAAAAAATAAGGATGCTGCATGGGAGGTTATAAAGTATCTGCTTCCTAAGGTTGAGCCGGAGGGGACTGATTCTGACAAAAACCCATTCAGTGAAAGCGACTATTACGGTTTCCCGATTATCAAGGCTTGTCTTGAACAGAAGGCAAAGAAGGCTATGGAACCGCAGTACTATACTGACGAAAACGGCAAACAGCAGATTGTTGAAAATTCATATTCTGTAAATGGCATTGAAATCAAGCAGAAGCCTTGTACTCAGGCTGACATTGATAAAATCAACTCACTTATCGATAATGCTGCAATAGTTGTAAGATACGATCAAAGTATTGACAAGATTATTGAAGAGGAATCAGCAGCATTTTTCTCAGGTCAGAAAACAGCTAAGGAAGCCGCTGATATGATACAGAACAGAGTAAACATCTATATCAACGAATCAAAATAAGTGAAGGAAACTCACTGCAAATTCGTATAGAAAAGTATCTGTATAATAACCCCCGCAGTAGTATTACTGTGGGGGTTTGTTCGATGTTGACAAAAAAATATTATTGTGGTATAGTTTAAAAAATAATTGAATCGGCTGGCAGGGGAGCACAAAAATGAATGCTGTATTAATTTCTTTGTCTGTATTTTTGGCAGTATGCGGAGCATCTCTAATATATGCAGGTAAAAAAACCGGCTTGAAAGTGAATTCTTACCGGCATGAGGAGCTGAAATTTAAGGCTTTTGTTCTTGACGCTCATAAAGAAAAAGTAAGCAATGCAAAATTATTCAAAATGAAAAAAGCGGTTATTCTTCAGTTCAGAAATGAAGCCGCCAAAAAAACTATAATACATAAATATACAGGACTGACCTGCAGGAAATATAAAAGAGGTGACATTGTTGACCTTTTCTTTGATGAGGATAATAACACAGCGCTTATTGACGGTGATAACGTATATATTATTATGTCAAGGCTTATGTATATTTGCTCAGCAATTTTATTTGCGGCATCAGTATTAATAGCAGTAATTGTGATAGTGTCTGTCTGGAGCAGAATATGAGATATTCTTTATTTGATAAGATTGTTATTTTTATATTGTTGTCAATTAATGCAGTTACTTATATAGATGAAGAGCTTGCTGTAATAGTGCTGATGGTTGCTGTTGCGTTCAGCGCTGTTATGGAGTACATTGACAGCAGGCGAGTGAAAGCTGTACTGTTTATAGTGTATTCGGCTGTTTCCGTTTTTTTGCCTGAATTTTTGCTTATGTATCCGCTGATATGCTATAGCCTTATAGATAGGGAAGATTTAAAATACCTTGCTGCGGCTATTCCGGCTGTATTAGTGGGCTGGGACAAGCTTGAAGAAAAAGCGATTGTTTATACAGGCATTGTATTGATTGCGTCAATATACATAAAGTATAAAACAAATAAACTGAAAACCACATATAATGAGTATGTTAAAACAAGGGATAATCTTACCGAATCATCTATTATGCTGAAAAAACGTATAAAGACTATTATGGACAATCAAGATAATGAAGTAAAGCTTGCCGCTCTTAATGAACGGACAAGAATTGCCCGTGAAATTCATGATAATGTCGGACATCTTCTTTCAAGCGCAATATTACAGCTTGGAGCTGTTATTATGACAACTGACAATGAACAGACGAAGGAATCGCTTACTGTGCTGAAAGTGACGCTTGCTGAGGGCATGAACAGCATAAGAAACAGTGTTCATAATCTCCGTGATGACTCGGTTGACCTTTATATTTATCTGAAAAACATGATAAACGAATTTACTTTCTGCAAGGCACAGCTTAAATATGATGTTACGTCTGAGCTTGATGTTAAATTCAGGCTTAATATAATTGCTATCGTAAAGGAAGCGCTTTCAAATATAATTAAGCACTCTGCTGCTTCGGAGGTAACAATTTCGTTTATCGAACACCCTAAGCTGTATCAGCTTATTATAAGCGACAACGGTATGGTAAGAAGTCAGAACATTAATTTATCTTCAGGAATGGGACTTGACAGTATACGTCAGAGAGCAGAAGCATTTAACGGACTTGTTAATATAAGCTGTGAAAAAGGCTTTCGTATATTTATATCGTTTCGAAAGGACAATGCCTGATGAAAATAGTAATTGCAGATGATGATAGCCTTGTTGCAGTTTCACTGAAAACAATAATATCATCCGGAGGGATTGAAGTTCTTGCAGTCGGAAACAGCGCTGATCAGGCAGTTGAGCTTTATGACAGATACATCCCAGATATTATTCTTATGGATATAAGAATGGGCGAAAAGACAGGGCTTGACGCTGCTAAGGAAATAATTTCAAAGCATAATGAAGCGAGAGTGCTTTTTCTTACTACCTTTGAGGACGACGAATATATACTCACTGCGCTGAAAATAGGTGCAAAGGGATATATATTAAAGCAGAATTATGAAAGTATTATTCCGTCACTTAACGCTGTTATGTCAGGGCAAACTGTTTTCGGTGAGAAAATTGTTTCAAGGCTCCCCGAAATACTTAACTCAAATAAAGAAAAAAAGCTTGCTGATTTCGGGTTGTCCGAAAAGGAAGCAGAAATTATAGCTCATGTTGCAAAGGGGTTGTCAAATAAAGAAATAGCCTCCGCGATGTATCTCAGTGAGGGGACAGTAAGAAATTACATAAGTATAGTGCTTGAAAAGCTTAATCTCAGGGACAGAACACAGCTTGCTGTTTTTTATTATAATCACGTTAAATAATGGTTATTAACGTGATTAGACAATTTCTTGTAATATAATAAAAACAGCGGCAGTCATATAAAAATACGAATGCCGCTGTTAATATAACGTATTAAATCCAACAATTAGTTAAGTTCAGCAAAATACTTGATTGTTCTAACCATCTGTGATGTGTATGAGTTCTCGTTGTCATACCATGAAACAACCTGAACTTCATAGAGGTCATCAGCAATCTTAGCTACCATTGTCTGTGTAGCATCGAAAAGTGAGCCATACTTCATGCCGATAACGTCTGAAGATACGATTTCATCAGAAGTATAACCGAATGATTCGCAAGAAGCAGCCTTCATAGCAGCATTAATGCCTTCCTTAGTAACATCCTTGCCCTTAACAACAGCTGTAAGAATTGTTGTTGAACCTGTAGGAACAGGAACTCTCTGAGCAGAACCAATAAGCTTGCCGTTAAGCTCTGGGATAACAAGGCCGATAGCCTTTGCAGCACCAGTTGAGTTAGGAACTATGTTAGCAGCACCAGCTCTTGCTCTTCTAAGGTCGCCCTTTCTGTGAGGACCGTCAAGAATCATCTGATCGCCTGTGTAAGCGTGGATTGTTGACATAATACCGCTCTGGATAGGGGCATACTTGTTAAGAGCGTTAGCCATAGGTGCAAGGCAGTTTGTTGTGCAGGAAGCAGCAGAAATGATTTTATCATCCTTAGTAAGTGTGTTTTCATTTACGCTGAAAACGATAGTCTTAAGGTCGTTTCCTGCAGGAGCGGAAATAACAACCTTCTTAGCACCTGCATCGATGTGAGCCTGTGCCTTGTCCTTTGAGCAGTAGAAGCCTGTGCATTCAAGAACAACGTCAACGCCGATTTCGCCCCAAGGAAGCTCAGCAGCCTTAGCCATAGCATAAATTTTAATTTTCTTTCCATCAACTGTGATAGAATCCTCGCCAGCCTCAACAGTATGAAGGTTTTCACCGATTTTACCGCAATAGCCACCCTGTGCTGTATCGTACTTAAGAAGATGAGCAAGCATCTTAGGATCTGTAAGGTCATTGATAGCTACTATTTCATAGCCCTCAGTGCCGAACATCTGTCTGAAAGCAAGACGACCAATACGTCCGAAACCGTTAATTGCAACTTTAACTGCCATAATAAAATTTCCTCCTAAATTATAATAAACTTATCATAGCGCAGATACCTATCAAACAGCACCACGCTGTTATTATTATTTTACTCTATTTTTTTAAATTTGGCAATACCTTTTGATAAAAAAATAACAAAAAAGCCTTGTTTTGCTCCTAATTTGTTGAAATGCAGTCAAAATGCGTAAAAAAGAGAAACGTTTTTAGAAAAGTATATAAATTTTCAAAAAACTATCGCAATTTCAACACGTTTGTGTTATACTATATATACGGTAATAATGTTATTCATAATAATATCTTGCATTAAAATTTATATTATACACAACATCAAAATTCTCAAATTGTGTGATAAAAAAGAAGGGATATTTATGACACAGACAACGTTAAATCAAATTAAAAGCATACATAGCGACTCTGTTCTTCCTGTTATTGTTTGTGATGAAATGCTTAATATACTTTGGAAAAATGATGCA
>Ga0208695_1002431_pt1 | contig 13601 bp, 10 predicted proteins | sample AD_UKC111_MetaG_FD_184449 | JGI IMG/M metagenome (GOLD analysis project Ga0208695, IMG submission 184449) | Active sludge microbial communities of municipal wastewater-treating anaerobic digesters from Hong Kong - AD_UKC111_MetaG (SPAdes)... | ecosystem: Engineered > Bioreactor > Anaerobic >... | reverse complement strand
GATTATAACATGAGAGATATTAGCTTTTGAGGCAGTTGCTCCGCCGATGAGAACACCGGCAACAGCCGGGAACGCCATCATCAATGGCCCTGAATACAGCTGGAAAAAGCCATAACTCTGGGAGTAAAGAATTATTCCCAGGGCACCTAAGACTGTGGAAAGAATATTAGCTATTATTCGGTTTTTATCAATATCAATGCCTGAGGCAGCTGCAAATGCAGGATTGCTGCCACCGGCGGTTATTGCAACGCCTGTTTTCGTCCTGAAAAATAACCAGACAAGGAAGCAAAATGCAAAAAACGTCAGGAGTAAACCTGTCGGTATCTTAATTCCAATTATTTCAAAGGAAAGAAAATTGTTGATAATCTCTCCTGCATTCACTCCATCCAGTTTAATTGTTTCACGCAAACCCTTGCCCATCATCCAACCCATTTGTTTGCTCTTAAAGGGTGCCATGAGCCAAACCAGAGACATGAGAGCAACGACTGAAAAGCCGGTATAAGTTGCTATTGTCATCTCTGCGCCTTTTACCGCATTTAAAAGCTTTCCATAGAAGTAACCGGTTGCAGTCGCAAAAATCGTTGCCATTAATGCTGTTATAAGTACCAGTTTAATACCCACAAATCCCATTTCTATTCCTATAGTCCAGGCCAACAAACCGCAAATGATGCCTAAAGGAAGAGCAAAATTTGGGCCTGTTCCGGATTTAATTGCAGGAACCATTGCCAATACCAATACACCGTTCATGCCAAAACGTCGCAATATATCGCTGATGAGAATCGGCAGAGATTGCTTCAGTACGGCTGCCGTAATCATTACCAATAAGAAAAATGCAGCAATAATCAGGGTTGGCAAGCCGATGCTTTTTACTATAGGGATATCCAGGCTCTTTTTAACAGTATTATTTTGTTTATTGTCATATTTTAACATTTATTCAGCACCCCCCATTTGGGAATCTGCGTGAACGCCGGACATCATCAATCCAAATTCAGCATTTGAAGCCTCAGGAGACAGAATGCCCTTTACTTTGCCATCACAGACAATAGCTATTCTGTCACAAATGCTTCTAAGCTCCGCTAATTCAGAAGATGTCATTACTATTGTCATCCCTTGTTCCTCATTGAGCTTTTTAAGTAAGTCCAAAATAAGCTTCTTAGCGCCTATATCAATACCTCGGGTGGGCTCGCTGACCAGAAGCAATTTCGGTTTCTGGGTAAGAGCCCGGGCCATGCACACCTTTTGCTGGTTACCTCCTGATAAACTGCCTGCATGCTGCAAAGATGATGTGCATCGAATATCCAGATCTTTTATCATCTTATTTGTATGATTGCGGATTTTTTGAGAATCCATAATTCTGATAAAACCAAGATCATAAAGAAATTCCTTGTGGATCTGCATACTCGTAAAAACTGTGTTAAGCTCAATGGACTCATCCAAAAGCAGTCCGACGCCTTTCCTGTCTTCACTTAGAAAGCTTATCCCCGCAATAATTGCTCCCCTTGGGTTATTCAGCTCCAGTGGGCGGCCTTCAAAAATTACTTGTCCTCTGGCGGGGAAAATCCCCATAATACCGTTGGCTACACCAAGCTTCCCCTGCCCGGCCAGGCCCCCGATGCCTATGATTTCACCTTTTCTTACATCCAGGTCAAAACCCTTTACCTCTTCACCGGGCATTTTGACCTCGAGATTCTTGATGCTAAGTACAATTTCATCGCTGATCCGGCGGGAATCCGAATCTGACCGATCCAGGGATACCTTTCGCCCCACCATTAATTCTGCTATTTCGTACACATTTGTATCCTTTGTATCTTTGGTTACCACATGTTCCCCATCCCTTAATATGGTGACGCGATGAGAAACCTGCATTATTTCTTCCAAACGGTGGCTTATAAATATGATGCCTATTCCCTGTGCCGCTAACTTCTGAATAGCAGCCAACAGGTTTTGGGTTTCGGATTCTGTCAAAACCGCGGTGGGCTCATCGAAGACAAGCAGTTTGATTCCGGTTTTGTCGATTTCCCTGGCGATTTCGATGAACTGCATATGCCCTACCGGCAGCCCTGCCACCAGGGTGTATTCCTCTATGCTCATCCCCATAATATCAAGAGCCTTCCTGGCATCGCTATTCATTCGTTTCATGTCCAAGCTTTCATATTGTTTGCCGAATATCCTGCTGACCAGGTTTGGGTTAGTCAGTTCACGGTTAATTTTGATGTTTTCCGTAATGGTAAAACCGGGTATAAGCATAAACTCCTGATGTACCATTCCAATTCCATGGGTCATAGCCTCATGGGGCGAAGTGAACATGACCTCTTTGCCATCCAGTTCAATGCTGCCCTGGTATCCGCCGGTTTCATGAATCACCGGCATACCGAACAATATATTCATCAAAGTGGATTTGCCTGCCCCATTTTCTCCTATGAGGGCATGGATTTCACCTTTTTTAATTTCCATATTAATATCTTTTAATACCTGGTTGCCGTAAAACTCTTTTGATACGTTTTTAATAGTAAGGAGTTTGTCTCCCAAGTTAATCCCTCCTGCCACATATGCTCTTATGGGTAGCGGTTTGCAAACTTAATGAGGATGTCTCAAGCCGAACAGTATTGAAACACCCTCATTACAAGTTATACTTCAGTTGCCAGGATGCAACTTAAATCTTTATACAACAATTAGCTTGGAAGCTTTCCGTAAGTAAGGAAGTCTACCAGGAACAGTAAGTAATTGTCATAAGTAATACCATTTTCTACATAGGGGTTCAGAGAAATATCCATTCCTGCATAATCAGACATGCATTCTGCCAGAACTTTTTTGTCAAACTTGCCGTCAGTTTCACCATTCAACCACTTAACAGCATATTCGGCGCCTGCAATAGTAGCCATCATAGCTGCCGGTACAGGCCAAGTGGAGAAGCGGCCGCCTAAGCCTGCATCTTCAATGATCTTCGTGGTCTGGTTAATAACATCCTGCAAACCGCCGACTATATCTTCAGGAACGGTGAGGCCCAGAGCTGACGGGTACCCATGGTATGGTGACGGGCAGCATGGCTGTGTATAGATTGCACCTGAATCGAAAGCTGCCTTGATCAGAGGTACCTGCATAGAGCAGTTTGTGGAGAAGAACGATGTATCTTTTCCGTATTTCTTTACCATCTTCGGTACGTCTTCCAGGATGAACTGCTGAGCACCGGTAACGCCAGCTTCACTGGTTGGGTCCGGAGCTGTAGCATCTACAAATTGAAGACCTATCTTCGCACATTCAGCTTTCATGAGTTCACGTCTCTCCGCAAGTATCGGAATAGACATATGTCTCGGGAATGAATAATGTACAAATGTCTTGGCGCCCTGCTTTAATGCCTGGTTTGGTATTGCCGAGCCCATGGACAACTCGTCGGGTTGAAGTATGATGTCAGCACGGGCGGATACGTCCGGAGCATTTTCCTGAGGTGAAGCATAAATAATAAGTACTTCATCCTTATTTCTTGATTCCAGGAACTTGTCAATTGCCGGATTAGTGCCAGGTACAGCCTGGTTAATGACTACAGCTTTGATATCAGGATCTGCAGCGATCTTAGTCAATACACTAATCATCTGTTCTTGTTCAGTCATGAAATTGTCCGGCCAAAGCTCATGGACAATTTTATCCTTGCCGTATTTCTTCTGTACAAACTCGGCTGAACGATACTCTTCTTCATTCTGAGAAACAGTGTTGGTGACTATTGCAATTTTCCAATTGTCCTTAGTTTCCTCAGGTTTAGCTTCAGTAGCTGCAGGTTCTGCTGAAGCCGCAGGCTCTGCTGGTTTTGCACATGCTGTAAAGCTCAAAAGCATCACAACTGCCAGCATTAATGCTAATGCTTTTTTCATTTCTTCCCCTCCATTAATATTAATTTTTTATTAGACCGGATATATATCTATTTCCGGGTACTAATCCCTATGGCTGAAAGCAAAAAATTATAATATTACATTATTGTTTTCTAATATAATGTATATTGATTATTCTTTAAATTATAAATAAATCCTTTTTTTATAACATATTTCTCTGGGATTTTTTTATGGCATTTATTAAAGCAGCTTGTATTTATTTTTCGGCCTTCCCAATTGTCCATATATCGGAACTATTTCTATCCTTTTCTCTTCAAGGAGATAAGATACATATCTATGCACCGTTTGGTACGCAAGATTCAGCCCGTTTGCTATATCATCAATCGTCAGCCCGTCTCCCTGCTCCTTTAGGTAATCAAGTATTATACTCAGAGTCGCAGGGCTGATTCCCTTATCAAGGTAAACCTGCTGCTTATCCGATATATATTTTTTTTGAATCTCATTTATTTTTAGATTTATTTTTATCCGCGAAATCAAGTCCGGTGATTTAATAGGCTTTATAGCAAAGTCGGTTGCGCCCGCAGCAATAAACCTTTCGGCAGTCTCCTGCCTCTCGTCGACAGTCAATACCAATATTGATATGGCATTGTCCATCTCCCGGATTCTTTTCACAGTTGTCAGCCCGTCCCAATCCGGCATATGATAGTCTACTATGGCCAGACTGGGCTTGTGCATCCTGCACAGCTCATACCCCTTCCTTCCATTGGACACGGTAGCAGCTTCCCAGCCTCCATACAGGCATATTTCTTTGATGGTATAAAGAACATCGGGTTCATCATCTATTATTACAATTTCCGGCGTAATGTTTTTTTTCAATTTCCTCGCCCCTCCCATAATCTTCAAAGTTATCAGCTGACGGCAGGAAAATAGTTACTGTAGTTCCGTAATCCCTTTGGCTCACAACTTCTATTGTTCCTGCATTATCCTCTATAATTCGCTTCGCAAAAGGCAGACCCAATCCTGACGTATTATTACTTGAATAGCCTATCTCCCATATTTTCATGAGGTTAGACTCTTCTATGCCGATTCCGTTGTCCTTTACAATTATATTGATGCCCTTTTCAGCATGCCTCACATCAAAGTTTATCAGCTTATATGAATGTTTGCAGGGAACAACTATTGCATTTTCAAGTATATTTATTACAGCCCTTGCTATTCTGATCTTATTTATATATATATCCGGAAGATCCTCCTCAATATTGATTGAAAATCTTATCTTTTCATCTTCCAATGGAAGCTGGGCCCTTATGTAGCTGATAAGGTCAGCTGCCTTCAGCTTCTGGCGTGAATACTCATAAAGGAAGCTGGATATCATGTCACTCATTTTAGCTACTGAGTTTTCTATACGTTCACTGTATTCTCCCAGCTTTCCGTTTGCACTTTCAGTAAGCGTCAAGGAATTCAAACCGCGAATAGTAACCAAAGGGGTCTTCAAATCATGGACCAGGGATTTAACCTCTTGATATATCCTGTTTTCGAGAGCCTTTGCCCTCATATCCCTTATCTCATTTTCTTTTATATGATTCTCCCTCATCATTTGAATGTTCCGAGAGTAGCTGATAAATAATGTTGCAGTAATGAATGCCGATATGATAAAAGGTATAAAAAACGCAAACCCTGCGAAATTCAGTACGGTATCAGCATTAAGATATATTCCCGATATTTTCACGCTGTAAGGAACATCGCTTTTCCCAAACCAGTATGGTGAAAAGCAAGGCATTATATTAAGCCATTGGAAAGCAAAAAAGACTTGTACCGAGACTATGAAAACCTGTATAAAGCTGTAAGTTTCAACGAACAATTTCTCGAAAAGAAACAATGAAATAATCAATGCCAATAGGGTTGACACAGGTTCCCATGGCATTTCAAATATCAGCGAATCCATCCAATGTAAAAATACTATACTTATTAGCGATACAAGAAATACATCGAAGGATTTTAAGCGGCTGCTAAGTTCCGTATTAAAAATTAACAGTATGGTTCCCATAAATAAAACGGTGCTTTGAATTGAACAAAGGCTGTTCAATGATGCAGATGCAAGTATAAGATGCCCGCTGTCTCCGGTGGTTATCGCTTCTCTGATCTTCATAATAACATTAAACCAGGTGTTTTGAAAAAAGGCAGGAAACAGCATGCCTGTAATAATAAGCAAAACCCCTCCTGCAGCAATGGTCTTTGAATATAAGCTTTCATTTATTTTCCTTTGGCTGGCAGTCATAGTAAAAACCTCTCACAAATATTATCCTCTATCGAAAAGCCGAAGCGAAAGGCACAGATATGTCCTTCACTTTTCTTACAAGAGTCAGGGGTATATTGCCATTCTCCGCCAAATCGGCAAGTAATTCTTCACTGCTTGACCCCTTCAGCCCTATGATATAATCTGCTTTGGCACCAACGAGCCTGATAATATTCTCATTTCTGTCGTCGTTAGGCTGTTCACCGCCTAAAACAACAGCTATGATTGTCAGTTTATTGTTCTTTGCCATATTAATAAGCTTCTCAATACGTGTTTTTTCATCTTCGTAGCTTAGGCCCTGGAGTTTTAATCCCAAAGAACTGTAACCCACTGCAAAAACAATTGAATTCATATCTTCTATATCCTCAGCTTCAGCCTGGGGCATGAAGAAGCTTCTTATCATCAATTGGTTTGAAATATCATTAATTATGTATGTATCGGTACTCTGTCCGGCGGATGTAATTGCAGCCGGGACTTTAGCAATAGGCCGGGGCAGCCCCGGAAGAGTAAAAGCCATTGACTCAGCTTTCTTCGTATAAGGCATGTTTACAAGAACAAGCAGTAGGGCAAGTATAATAATAAGTACAACTCTGAATGCATTTCGCTTCATTTATTCCATCCTCTACCCTTCATCACTCAATTTCAAGTGAGACTTGTTCCAAGGACTCAATACCGGTCATGTGAGGAGTATACCCCTTCACCGACAACCTGGCAGCAAGAACAGGCATTGTATGTACCATCGGTACTGAAGGTATGTCATAGTTCACAGTTTCCTGAATCCTTCTATAAAGACTTCTTCGGAATGACATATTGGTTGTCTGCCTTGCTTGTGCAAGCAGTTGATCCACATCCTCGCTTTTATAAAAGGAATAATTGCCTGCGAGCCCAGGCTTTGCATTTTCAGAAGCCAGCATTGTGTAAAGGAAATTGTCCGGATCGGCATAATCTCCCGTCCATCCTATTAAAGCAATTTCATGCTCTCCATTACGTATTTTTTTCAAGTATTCATTCCAGTTGAATACAACAATTTCTGCATTAATATTTACCTGCCGCAGATTTTCCCTTATAAACTGTGCCGTTTTTACAGGGTTTGGCAAATATTCCCTTGAGGCATTCATTACCCATAATGTCGTGTTGAATCCATTGGGATATCCTGCTTCCGCCAGCAGCTGCCTGGATTTTTCCGGATTATACTCGTAGATTTCCAAGCTTCCGTTGTATCCCCAAAGAGATGGGGGTATGAAGGTTACCGCAGGCTTTGCAAGATTGTCAAAAACATCATTTATAAGCTTGTCCTTATCAATGGCGTGATTAATTGCTGCTCTTACCAAGCGGCTGCTGAATGGAGATTTCTCGTTATTCATTGCCAGATAACCAACATTAAAGCTTGGCCTGAAGTACAAGTACAGATTCGGATCATACTTTATATCTGCTATATCATTAGGGCTGAGATAATCAGCTATATGAATGGTACCCTTCCTCAATTCTTCCAATCTGTCCTTATTCTCAGGTATAACCTTGAATTCAACCCACTTTGCTTTTGCAGCATCATTCCAATAGTTGTCGTTGCGCTCAAGAATAATACTTTTATTTCGCTCCCAGCTTCTATAGACAAAGGGGCCTGTACCTACCGGGTGTTCAGACAAATCCCCCTGATACTTTTTTATAGCTTCAGGGCTTGCTATACCGAATGCCGGCATTGTCATTGCATATAAGAAAGGAGCAAAGGGCTTGTTCAGTTTTATTTCCACCGAATAATTGTTTAATGCCGTGACACTTTTTACCAAGCCCGGGAAACCGCCGAATATATAATTCCAGTAATTGAATGTTCCTTTATGATAGGGGTTCTCCTCATACATCCACCGGTTAAAATTAAATACAACTGCATGAGCATCGAAAGCAGTTCCATCATGAAACTTTACTCCCCTGCGCAGGTTAAATACCCATTTCAAGCCGTCCTCACTTGATTTCCAGCTTTCTGCAAGGAGAGGCACTACCTCATTTCCCCCGTTTTCACATTTCACCAGTGTTTCCAATATGTTAACAGTTACTTTGAAGGAATCCATTTCGACAGTACAGGAAGGGTCCAGAGTAACTGAGTCATTTGCACGGCCTACAATCAGCCTTTTTTCGGTATCATATGAATCACGTGCTGCATCCTTCAAGGATCCGGACATGACAGCGATAATAATTGCCAAGGCTGATATTATTATCAATGTTTTATTACCGATTTTCATGACTTCACCTCCATGGATAATTTCGACAGTGCATTTCTGTTAATATGATTGTAGCCTAAAATCAGATAAAAATCAAAGACAGGTAATTAACAATCAAATATTGATTTTACCTGCCTTTATTTATGTTTTTGATTCTTGTATATTCTGCTTACTTGTTGATTTTATTTTTTATTTCATCTTGTATTTTAGACAGGAAATCTTCAAATTTCATAACGCCTTTGTCCCCTTCTTTTCTGTCCCTTACCGATACGGATCCGCTCTCCATTTCCTTATCTCCTACTACAAGCATGTACGGAATCTTTTGCAGTTGTGCTTCCCTGATTTTATACCCTATCTTTTCACTTCTCAAATCAGCTTCAGCACGGATATCCAGATCCTCCAGCTTCTTATTAAGCTTCTCGGCATATTCCTTCTGCTTTTCTGACACCGGAAGTATAATTACCTGTACGGGAGCAAGCCATACCGGAAATGCGCCGGCATAATTCTCTATCAATATCCCGATAAATCTTTCTATGCTTCCGAATATCGTCCTATGGATCATAACGGGCCTATGCTTCTCACCATCTGCACCTATATAAGTAAGGTTGAATTTTTCAGGCATCTGGAAATCCAATTGAATTGTTCCGCACTGCCAGGTACGCCCGATGCAGTCTTCAAGATGGAAATCTATCTTTGGGCCATAAAAAGCGCCATCCCCTTCATTAATTTTATATGGCAGGTTGGATGCTTCCAATGCATTCCGCAATGCCTCGGTAGCATTCTCCCAATCTTCATCACTGCCCATTGAGTTCTCAGGCCGTGTTGAAAGCTCTACCCTGTAATTAAACCCGAACAGCTTGTAAATGTAGTCTGTCAGGCTTATTACTCCCAGGACCTCTTCTTTTATCTGTTCAGGCGTCAGATATAAATGTGCGTCATCCTGGGTGAAGTTTCTTACGCGCATCAATCCGTGAAGAGCGCCTGAAAGTTCATGCCTGTGTACAAGGCCAAGCTCCCCCATCCTGAGAGGCAAGTCCCTGTAGCTGTACATTGCATTTTTGTATATAAGTATCCCTCCGGGACAGTTCATGGGTTTAACTGCATAAGTCTTTTCATCAATCGTAGTAAAATACATATTGTCCTTATAATGATCCCAATGTCCTGACTGATGCCACAAATCCTCATTCAATATTACAGGAGTCCTGATTTCCTTATAGCCATGTTTCCTGTGTATATTCCTCCAGAAGTTCTCAAGCTCATTCCTGATTATCATTCCCTTGGGATGGAAAAATGGAAAACCTGGGCCTTCTTCATGGAGGCTGAAGAGGTCAAGCTCTTTTCCCAGCTTTCTGTGGTCTCTCCTTTTAGCCTCCTCCAGCATGTTCAGGTATTCTTCCAATTCACTCTTTTTTGTATAAGCAGTTCCATAAATCCTTTGAAGCATCTTGTTCTTCTCATTGCCTCTCCAATAGGCCCCTGCCACGCTTAGAAGCTTGAGTGCCTTTACTTTTCCTGTGGAAGGTGCGTGAGGCCCGGCACACAGGTCTACGAATTCTCCCTGCTTGTAGAAGGATATAACGGCATCCTCAGGAAGGTCGTTTATAAGCTCAACTTTATAGCTTTCACCCATCCTGCCCATCATTTCAAGAGCTTCACTCCTCGGCAGTTCAAACCTTTCAAGCCTTAAATCCTCTTTTACAATGTTCTCCATTTCCTTTTCTATAGCTGCAATATCTTCATCCGAGAAAGATTTATCCGAATCAATGTCATAATAGAAACCTGTGTCAATAGCCGGCCCGATTGCAAGCTTAGCGTCGGGATAAAGCCTCTTTACAGCCTGGGCCAGTATATGAGATCCGGTATGCCTCAATGCCCACTTCCCATCGGCATCATCAAATGTCAGAACCTCAAGGCTGCAATCTTCATTTACAGGCGTACGCAAATCTACGACCTTACCGTTCAGCTTTGCAGCCAGGGCGGCCTTTAAGAGCCCGCTTCCTATGGAAGCAACAATTTCTTCAACTGTAGTCCCTTTCTTATATTCCTTAACAGAACCATCCTTTAAAGTTATTTTCACCATACTGTATACCTCCTTTGATTTTCAGCAAAAAACAAAAACTCCCGTCCCTAAAGGGGCGGGATATTTTCCCACGGTTCCACCCTGATTTTTAACTCTGGATTGTAACGTAATCAACGTCCGCGAATACTTAAGCTTTAGCTTGTTCAACACGGCACTCCAAGGTGGTTTTCCAGCAGATAACCCAGGAAATGCTTCCAGTCTGCGACATTTCCTCCCTTTTGGAACCCTCTGCTGTACTCGTCCTTATCATAGCAATTAAGTATATTATTTGTATTAGATTATACATTATTCAAATAAAAAATGCAACAAAGGCAGTTTTGGCATCCTATTATAAAAATCTTATTATAACTGCCTGGAGAAGTCCTATTATTCCTCCCAGCACCCCACCCAGCAGCTCAATGTATTTCAGTTCTTTTGAAGTAAGGCTCAATATCAGTCTTTCCATGTTTTCCAGTTCCAGCTCGTCTATTTTTTCTTCTACCATCTCTCCTATCTTTACTTTATAAGCCGTATTGCTGATTATTCCGTCAACGGAGCTGTCAAGAATGGACATTGCATCCTTGTTTATTTGTTCGTCGAAATAATCAATAATCCTGCTCTTTATAGAGTAAGGTATAATTGCCGGAATCTTATAGTCAATTACCTTAAGCAGTTTCTCCTTTATAATAGCTATTACTTGCTGCTTGTTTTCATCCGTTATCAGCCTGTCAAAAATCTCATTTATTGAAACAAGTTCCTTCTCAACTACATTCCCTATGCTTTTGGCAATATCATGCCTTCTTTTTGGAATAAGTCCTTGTATTGTTACATTCAACAACGGAATTCTAAAAGGCTTTATAGGCCTGAAAAGCATTTTTATAGCAAGTACGTTTGTAAGCCAGCCAATAATTGCTCCAACAACTATCAGAAAAAGTGCCTCGTACATTTGTTCGCCCCCTAGCTGCAAAGGAACATACATTCCCGCACAATAAAAAAAAGCGGTATAATATGCTTTTACGCTTATTATACCACAATTCTCAATCACAGGCTATATTTGTTTGTTTCGCTGCTTTCCTGCAGGCTGCTGCATAAATCGCAGCTGCTGCATAAGGTTATTCTTTCTGCAAATACATTGGATATGGTTTGAATCAGTTCCTTATTCTTAAACTCGTCTATATCATGTATCAATATTTTGTTTGGAGAAACAGTGATTAATGTGCTTATCAGCAGATCATCATAATTGATTGTGTCGTCCAGTATTTCCGAACGCAGCTCATCAAAGTATTCGCTGCTTATGCTGTTCTTTTTATCATCGTACAACAGATATCTGCCATCCCCGGATTGAAGTAAATGAACAGTATCTATCTTGCATTCCTGAATTTCAACAAAATACCTCAGCAGTTTGATAAACTCGTTATATTCCCTTTCAGCGACAAAAATCTCCAATGCCCTTTCAACTGTTTCATTCAGCTCATTCACATACATGCTAAGGCGGAAATTAATAAACCCTTCTATATTCAATACTTTTTCGGCATCCAGGTATTTTAGTATTTCTCTCATGATAATACTTTTTCTGTCGGCTTTGTAGAATCCTCCCGGCTGAACCTTATTTTCCTGTCCAAGGAGCTTACATGCATTATCGATAACAACTGCCTGTTCTTTTCCATTCAGATAAAAGAAGTTTTCTTTTACAATTTTCCTGATAAGCTTTAATTCATAATGTCCGATGATCACTTCAGCAAGAATATTTGAAAGAATGTATTTGAATTCCTCAAGCTTGTCTTTTATGCCGCAGCTTATGAATAGTGTACCTCCAATCTGATAATCCTCGTAAACTGTATCAATGCCTTCCAGTTTCGCATTTTCAAATTGTCTGTATATCTCAGATTTAATTATTTCATAATCGACCCAGGAACCAATTGCTACAAGAAACATTTGTTCTACTCCCTCCTTGCTGGATACTGCAAAACATTAATTGGACAGAGAGTATCCATAAAATTACAGGAATCATTAAATCGTCTTTCAATGATTAGTATTTGCCTAAATATTTCTTGTATTCAAAGCCAAGTGACGGGTTAATTTTCACAAAACACTGCCGCACTTTATTTTCATGAGTTTTGCGTACTATCATTATACTTGGTCTGTAAATGTTTCAATTAACGGCATTTCAAAGGCAGAATAGAACCATAATCCATAAGTCTTCCCTTTGACAAATGTACAATTTCAAAGCCTTTTCCATATATATAATCAATAAGTTTGCTATTGTCTTCAAGAGTATAAAGACTTCCTGAAAATGCTATTTTCTTTTTGGATACTAAGCCGCTGGCACCTCCAAGAAAGCCATAATTTAAACCTTTAAGATCGATTCCTCCCGGTTTTATCAAAAAGCTTTCTATTCCGTTTTTTTCTGCAATTTCTGAAATCTTTTCATCAGAAGTGATGATTGTTTTGTCATCTAAAATACATACGGAGCATTTAGTATAGCCCTGATTTACATTCAGCATTTTCACATTTTCCTTTTCCAGGGCTTTAATTATTTCCTCATCGGTATACCTGATATTATGAAATGCTATTTCCCCAACTCTCAATACATTATATGCGATATTGCCCGGATAGTTTCTAACCAGCCAAGTTGCACCCTTTGTCACTGCAAATCCTTTTTTCTCTAGTATTGGTGCCATCTTTTCATAAACATTGGGAGCCAGTACTATCCTGTTTCCTCCTATATGGAACATCAGCATGTCCGGATGCCCGTCAACCGCATCATACAGGTCAGGGCATCTTACTGTCTTTATGCATTCTATTCCTATTTTATTAAGTTTTTCTTCAATCTCAGGGCTTATCCGGTAATCAACCATTGCAAGGCTTACGTCGGTGTCGGGTATAAACGGGGTTTTCAAAAACTTCATATGTGATCAGCTCTTTCTTGAATAAAATATAACAACCTAAAACTCATACAAAAAAACAAAAAAAACTTATTGCATTCAATAAGTTGAAGGTACATATGGAGGCGACACCCGGACTTGAACCGGGGGTAAAGGATTTGCAGTCCTCTGCCTTACCACTTGGCTATGTCGCCATAAAAATTTGGAGCGGGTTACGAGATTCGAACTCGCGACTTTCACCTTGGCAAGGTGACACTCTACCACTGAGTTAAACCCGCATTGTATGGTGCCTTGGGGCGGAATCGAACCACCGACACGAGG
>Ga0208695_1002428_pt1 | contig 13609 bp, 10 predicted proteins | sample AD_UKC111_MetaG_FD_184449 | JGI IMG/M metagenome (GOLD analysis project Ga0208695, IMG submission 184449) | Active sludge microbial communities of municipal wastewater-treating anaerobic digesters from Hong Kong - AD_UKC111_MetaG (SPAdes)... | ecosystem: Engineered > Bioreactor > Anaerobic >... | reverse complement strand
TAATTTTAATAATTTTAAGGTATAATTTCCGTGTGGAGGGGTCGCATAGCGGTCTAGTGCGGCGGTCTTGAAAACCGCTATTCCCGCGAGGGAATCGAGAGTTCGAATCTCTCCCCCTCCGCCAGTGAGAACCACTGTTGCTGTTTGGAAAACACCACAGACATTCAAAGAATCTTGATAGAGATTCGAATGGCGCAGGCGCGACGGCGCCGAGCCGGGGTCGACGGTCTCGCCAGCAGGCGAGAACCGGTGTTCTAATCCCCATCTTTCTTGTGCACTTACAAATTAATTAGATTATTCTACGTTTCTCCCATTTTCTTATGGTAGAATAATAAGGATTTTATTCCTGCGTGTTAGTTTGGAGTTTTGTCGCCCAGGGATATGAAAAAAATAAATGAAAAAAAAGCACTGCTTATACTTTTAATCTTCTGCTCCGTACTTCTGCGCCTGGTAAATTTGGGATATTCCGATTATCAGGGAGATGAGACGCAAGCTTTATATAATCCAAAGGGTCAATCTTTTTCTCAATTTATTTTTTCTCAAAGAAGAGCACCTATTCAATTTGTTATCACCATGTTGGTTCGTGGAGTTTCAAATGGCTATCATAACGAGTTTATCACAAGACTTCCATTTGCCATTTTTTCAATTGCTTCCTCTTATGTTTTTTATATTTTTGTCAAAAAGTTAATAAACGAAAAAGTCGCCTTTTATTCTTTAATATTTTTTATTACAAACGGATTTTTTGTTTCCTTTGGGAGGATAGTTCAATATCAGTCTTTGGTGATCTTTTTAATGCTTCTCGTTTTGTACCAATTATTGCTTTTATCGGAGACCAACGAGATTAAGCATCTGTATTTTGCAGGAATCCTTTGGGGATTTAGTTTTCTGGTTCATTCCGATTCTGTTTATTTTTTTCCAATGGCGTTGTTAATTCTTATTGAGTGGGTAGAAAAGTTTAACATGAGTTTTAAAACTACACTAAAAAAGCTTTTGCCTCCCTTAATTTTAGGGATAGGAATTCTTGCGGTTTTTTACTTGCCGTATTTACTTAATTTGCCTTCTGATACTCTGAATTATTGGAAAGGGCGGGTTGAAGGCACTCATCAACCCAATGTTGTTAGTAATTCAAGATATTTATTTGAGGTTTATCAGCCGATATACGTTTCTCATTTATACATTTTTTCTTCGTTAATGGGAATCGTTTTGTTGTTGAAAAGCGGTAAGACTATTTCAAGAGAGAAAAAAATAGGCTTGATTTTATGGTTTTTGTTTTCATATTTGTTTATGGAATACGCTGTTGAAGTGCCGGGAACCCATATTTATAATTATATAATTCCGGCATTTATTTTTATGGGATTGTTCTTTTCAATTTTAGACGAGTTTGTTGCAAGTCGTTTTAAAAAAATCTACCCTGTTTTTTTGTCAGCTGTTGTTATTATGTTTTTATTTTTATTTTTGCAATCCTACGCAATTTTTGTTGATCATGAAAGGGAATATCCCTGGCAAACCGAAAGATTTTTAGTGTGGGATCTTCCGAGCTTAAATCCTGTTTTTAAGTTAAGTTTATTTGGTTTTCCGTATTATCGTAATTGGGAAGATATTTCGGATTTTATTGTAAAAGATGGGAGATCCGTTTTTTACGCTACAAACGAAAAGCAGTCTATCCCGAGATATTATTTGCCCGACAATTACGATAATGATGGTTATCTAGCGGGGTACTACATTAGAATAAAAGATCCTCAATCAGGGACGAACCCGGTTCTTAATGAAAGGTGTTCAAGATGGATTGAAAAAAACGATCCGATAAAGATTTTTTACTCCGGAGACAAGGTATTAGCTGAAATATATTTCATTCCCGAGGATTGGAAGTAAAAAAGTTGGAAAAGGTAGAAATCGGGGAATTTTCATCGGAATTTAACTCCCCGTCCGTGATAAAATATCCTTATAGTCTTCGTATTTTGCTTATTTAAATCAGATATCAAAATTACGGCTAATTTGTGTGTTTTTAGGCCCCTGTAGTTCAACGGATAGAACGTGCCCCTCCTAAGGGCAAGATGCAGGTTCAATTCCCGCCTGGGGTACCACTATTGAGTCGTACTTTTCAACATCTCCCAAAATGCTGAAAGGAAGGGATAAACAGTCGGTCCCTATCTCCCCATCTATTTTAGGTTTTATTAATGTTTCTTAGCTTTTCTTAGTATATTTTCCGAGTGGGATAGGTTATAGTAGGTAATTTTTAATGTTTATTTTATATTTGTCTGGTATAGATTAAAATTCTTAAAAAAGTTATCAAAAGTAAATAATAATTACCTTAATTAACCAAATTAGATGTTAACAGGACTCAATCCAACTTTTCTAAAAAAAGACGCTTAAAATGCAATTTAGTCCTCTAAAGATGTCTTCTTGGAGCGAGATATTACGGCTTACCAAAAACATTTTAAATTTTTTGTTAGGAACTTGATTAGTGGTTAATGTTTGTTTGATGTTTGGGATTTTGGGTGTATACCTTTCCCCAATTAGAAAAGTAATAAAATAAAGCTATGGGAAAATATACATTAGTAGTGACTCTAATTATTTTGCCATTTTTTATAACTTCTTGCAGTTTTAGAAATACCTGGTTAGGAATTTACTACCCCTTGAACGATGATGATATATATAGTCCGATATTCCAAACAAAAGAAGAATGTATAGATTGGGCCCTATCGATGGAAGCGAGATACCCACCCTACCTATCCAATGATGTGGGATGGAGATGGGAGTGCAGTAGTAATTGTAAAGTGTCGGACAGTTACCAATACTTACAAAAATACGCCCCTGATAAAGCCACTGCTTTAGGAGGTCCAACCTATGTATGTGATGAAGGTTTTGATGATGGGGACTATAAAAGAGGGGATTATTGATTATAAGAATGAATAAAAAGGTAAGGCTAAGAAACGTTTGATGATCTCAGTATTTATCTTTGGCATTTTTTCGTACTTGCTGTCCTGATTAGAATTGAATACATACAGGTAGATCAACGTATCTTTGGATCTTAATTAAACTAATGACTCAGTAAACTAATTTTTGCTAAAATTAATCTATGTTATGAAAAAAATGTTTATCGTACTAATTATCATAATTCAGTTATCTTTGGTAACCCTTTTGCTTTTCTATAATAACGAACTGCTTGCCCAGATAAGAGATTATTTAGTTCCAAATGCGATAAATCGTAATGAGGTGTCCGTTCCATCAGATAGGGAGGAGAACCTAAGTAATGACTCGTTAAGAAAATCTGACTTAAAAAGGTTACAAACTGCTCTAGAACTATATTATTCAGATCATAGAACTTATCCTGCGTCCCTAAGTGAGTTGGAAGGGGATTATATTTCCGAATTATCTGTAGATCCAGTAACAAAACAACACTATAAATATGAGAAGAAAAGTCCTCAAAGCTACGTTTTAGTTGCTATCTTGAGTAATGGTATGGAATTTAGTGTAAATAACCCTGAATAAGTTTTAGTTGTTTCATTTCTTAACCTAAAAAATTAGAACCACTAATTAATAAACAAATACTTAATTATTTGGTTCATTTTTAACATAACCTGGGGTACCACTCAAACTTTATTTTCAAAAACCAAACCCAAGTTTTAACACCCGTTGTTTTAAATTGTTTTGGAAAAGTGTATAAATTAATAAGTACTAATTTTTAAATTTGGCACCTTATAAGCAAACATGTTTAAAAAAATATCAAGTTGGGTAAAGACCCATAAATTTCATACTTTCGTTATATTTGTAGTAGTTTTATATGTTCTTCTTAAAATACCCTTCGGCACTAGAGTTTATAATACAAGTACCGATTTAACCGAAAGAGAGGAGTATTACGGTAACGAGGGTTTGGGTTTTTATGATGCTAATATTTCGGGGTCTTCCCAAAAATCAGCTCCCCTTGTAGAGCGATCTTTGAGTGATGTTTCTTCTGAAACAGGTCAGGAGAGTAGAAAAGTAATTACAAATTCCAGTTTTTCCCTTCATGTAAAAAATGTAGATAGTGCCATAGAAAATATAAGACAAAAAACTGTTGAGATGGGTGGTTTTATGGTGAATACAAATATACGAAGAGATGTGGAAGATAGTGGCGCTGTTGTGGAAGTTAGAATCCCTTCTGATCAACTTAATGAGTTTTCAAATTATCTAAAGACATTAGCTGTAAAAGTTGTGTACGAAAATGTTGTCGGAAAAGATATTACCGATCAATATGTTAATTACGAAGAAAGATTGAGAAGTCTTGAGAGTACGAAAGCCAGGTTTGAGGAAATAATGGAGAAGGCAGAAACAGTTGATGAAATAATGAATGTTCAAAGCAAGATATTGAATATTCAGAATCAGATAGATTCTATAAAGGGTCAGTTGGATTATATGGAAAAGTCAGTAATTACATCTAAAGTGACAATAAACTTATCTACTGATGAATTAAGTTTGCCATATGCTCCCGTAGATTCTTGGAAACCTGAATTGATAGCCAGGCGGGCTATTAGAGCTTTAATATCCGTATTTAGAGGGATAGGAACTTTCGGAATTTGGGTTGTAGCATTTTTACCTTTAATACTTCTTGTCCTGGCTTTTAGAGTAGCTGTCAGGTATATTTCTGAAAATAAAAGAAAAAAGAAAGAATCTGTAAAGGAATTAAAATAAAGCTAAGAAGGCTAAGAAAGAAGTGGTTTTAGTTAAAAAATCTTATAAAACAGGAATAAGTTTCGGTTTAGTATCAGGAGTACTTACTACTCTCGGTCTTTTGGTTGGTCTTGGTGTTGGTACACAATCCAGAGAAGTTATTATTGGGGGAATATTAACTATAGCTGTTGCTGACGCTTTATCTGACGCTTTTGGAGTTCACTTATCTCAAGAATCTTCAGGAGAAAATTCAAAAAAACAGGTTTGGGAGTCTACAATTTCCACCCTTCTTTCAAAGTTTCTTTTAGCTCTGACATTTTTAATTCCCGTGCTTATCTTTGATATAAAAACAGCCAGGATTATAGATATAGTTTGGGGTTTTGTCGTAATAACATTGATAAGTTTTCTCTCATCAATACTAAATAGGGTTGAAAAAAAGGAATTAATCTCTGCAGTTTTGGAGCATGTTCTTTTATTTATTTTTACTGTCACACTCTCTTATTTAATAGGGACATTTATTGACAAAAAGTTTTAGAAACCGTATCTAGATGATTTATAAGAGTTAGTTTAGTAGTTTAGCGTGGTTTTATCGGGGTGTAGCTCAGTTGGTAGAGTGCACGGTTCGGGACCGTGAGGCCGGCGGTTCGAGTCCGCCCACCCCGACCATACGAAACCTGCCAGCTTCGTGGGCGAGCCGCCGATTTTTAGAAAAGAAAAAAGGTAAATATCTTTGCTCTAATCCTCCTGTGTACGGGTATTTGAAATTAAACTCCTTAAGATTCTCTTTGCATTATCAAAATAATTTTATATCGTAATTGTAGGTTGTGATTACTCTGTAGATATATGCTATTATTTTAATACTACAATGTTAAAAGAGACTTCGTTGATAGGCAAAAATATAAAGAAATTAAGAAAACAAAAGGGATTGTCGCAAGACCGGCTTTCTAAATTGTCTGATATTTCCTATAACACAGTTATAAAGTTGGAGTCGGGCGGTATCACTAACCCTTCAATTGATACGCTTCAAAAATTAGCTAAAGCTCTTAGTGTTTCTGTAGATGATTTATTGAAGTAATATTAAATAAGGTCTTATTTATGACTGAAGAACAAAAATTTTACAAAGCACTACAAGATGTTTTCATCGGTGCTAAGATTGAGGGCCAAGGCGGTTTTGTTAATTTGATGAAGATAAAATCAAATTACTACCACAAGATTGAGGACATTCTAAAAAGAGATATTGAATCTGCTCTAGAAAGTTATCCTTCTTTTAGGAATGACCTTTTTGATAAACTCTATTCCTTTTTCAGCCGCTATTTTACAGAAAGCGGATCAATTTATTTCAATTCAACACCATTTCACAACAATATCTACGAAAAGGTTTATACCGATGAAAAAGATGTCATTCTTTTTTGGAAAACACAGATACTTTACTATGTCAAAACTGACAGGATTTTTAGAAGTTTGCCAGTGGAATTCGATTCACTTAAATTCTATTTTGACGCTTCAAAGATTGAATCCAAAAAAGCAAACGAAAAACGCTCGCTCATCTTTGAGTTAAGCAAAGTACGCGATGACGGCACAATTATTTTTGATGTTTTATATTCAGAAAAAGGCAGGAAAACAAAACAAGACGAGATATTAAAAGCTATCAAGAAAAAAGGCATTGCGATTACGGAAGAACAATTAGAACGCGCTTTTAGAGTTTTTGAAAAACAAAGTGAAGTAGATTTCTTTATCAATAAAAACGCTAAAGCATTTTTGCAAGAGCAGTTTAAACTCTGGAGTTATCAGTATTTCTGGGAAGGGGCTAAAGAGTGGGGTGCTGATAGAGTCGATCAGCTACAAATACTTAAAGATATTGCTTTCAAGATTATTGATTTCATCGCACAGTTTGAAGACGAACTGGTAAAAATCTGGAACAAACCAAAGTTTGTTAAAAATTCAAACTATGTGATTACACTGGATAGAATTAAAGATAAAAAACTGGTTGAGAAAATTAAAAAACACAAAAGCTATCCCTTACAAGTTAAAGAATGGGAAGAATTAGGAATAGACAAAGACAACCCAAAAGCCCCTATTGATACGAAGTATTTCAAAGACTTAGAACTGGGAATTCTGAACCAGTTTGAGGATTTAGATAAAGCTTTGGACGGCTGGCTGATAAAAAGTGAAAACTATCAGGCATTAAACACAATTCTGCCGAAATTTAAAGAGCGAGTGCAGACAATTTACATTGATCCGCCATTCAATTTAGATTCTTCTGATCAGTTCATGTATCGCACAAATTACAAAGATGCTAATTGGGCAACGCTGTTAGAAAACCGATTGAGGCTTGCCAAAGATTGGTTAAACGAAAAGGGAAGTATTTTTGTTCGGTGCGATTACAATGGTAACTGGATTGTAAGGCCAATAATGGACGATATTTTTGAGAAAAGATTAATAAACGAAATACAAATAAATACTACACAAAAAATCTTTGAAGGTGTTCATGGCTATAATATAGCTACAAATTCGTTGTTTTGGTATGGTAAAACTTTTGATACTTATATTTGTCCGCAAAAAATAAAACGAGAAGATTTATATTGGTTAGAATGTCATTCTAGTGGAGAACGAAAACCACCAGAAAGAGTATTTTTTGGTAAAATACTTTTACCACCTAAAGGAAGACATTGGACTTTTGTTCAAGAAAAAATTGATAAAATGATTGCAGAAGGAAGAATTAGAATAAATGAAGAAAAAGAGTATATTGATATGAATGGCAATTTAATTAAAGGAATGCCAGAATACCAAATAGCAGAACAAAAACTTCTTTCTTCTAATTGGACTGATATCCCTGGTTATTCTTCAACAACAGGTTTTAAAACGGAAAATTCAGAAAAGTTATTAAACAGAGTTATTAAATCTACATCCAACGTTGGTGATTTGGTAATGGATTTCTTCCTTGGCTCTGGCACTACTACCGCAGTAGCGCATAAACTCGGCAGAAAGTGGATTGGCGTAGAAATGGGTGAACATTTTTACAGCGTAGTTTTGCCTCGGATGAAAAGGGTTTTGGCTTATGATAAATCAGGAATTTCAAAAGAAGTCAAAGAATATCAAGGCGGTGGATTTTTCAAGTATTACGAACTTGAGCAGTATGGAGAAGCTTTAGCAAATTGCAAATACGAAGACGGAGATTTATTTAATGCTACTGGTAGGTCTCCATATCAGGAATATGTCTTTATGAAAGATGAAAAAATGCTTAAAACCCTGGAAATTGATTACGAAAACAACAAAGTTAAAGTAGATTTAGACAAACTTTATCCAAACATAGATATTGCCGAAACCTTGTCTAACTTAACAGGCAAATGGATTAAGAAAATCAATGACGGTGAAGTAGAATTTGAAGATGGAACAAAAATTGGTACAAAAGATTTAGATTATAAATTAATAAAACCATTAATTTGGTGGGAATAAATTTATGTTAGCGCTTATTGATGAATCCGGGGATCCGGGATTAAAAATAGAAAAGGGATCCAGTCGATATTTCACTATTGCTTTGGTTGTTTTTGAAGATAAAGACGAAGCTTTAAGTTGCGATCAAAGAATACAACTTTTAAAGAAAGAAATCGGATGGAATGAAGCAAGCGAGTTTCATTTTAAAAGAAATTCAGATAAAATCCGCCGCGCTTTTTTGCAAGCTGTTTCTCCTTATAATTTCTTTTATTACGGAATAGTTATCAATAAAGATCCTCAAAAACTTTGGGGAGAAGGATTTAAAAATAAAGAGTCATTTTATAAATACGCTTGCGGATTAGTGTTTGAAAACGCTAAAGAGAAATTAAACAAGGCAACCATAGTTATAGATAAAAGTGGCAATCTTGATTTTAGACATCATCTAGCAAAATATTTGCGGAGAAAAATCAATAGCGGAGCAATAAAGAAAGTTAAAATGCAAAGATCTGATGGAAACAACCTATTGCAATTAGCAGATTATGTGGCTGGTGTTATTAATCGTTCAATTAAAAACAAGCGAAAGTGGGCAGATGAGTACAGAAAAATTATTGTTCATCGAGAGATTTATGTTCAAATCTGGCCAAAATAAAAACTCCCGAACCTATCCCTTACGGGAACGTGGTGATAGACACCACAGTTTAGTTCGGAAGCAATTCCATTGTCATAATATCATTGTAAATAAATATTTGTCAAATGCTATCATGTGGATAACTTAGTATGTCTAAACTATATTTACAAAACATCATAGATGATATTTCTTTTGAAACCTTACCTATAACATGGCAAGGGTTTGATTTTGTACGATTTTCAAAAGACAAAACACTTTTTGATTTTCAGCAAGATGCGCTTAAAAATGCTCTGCGTGGTTTATGGCTTTATTTCAAAGATAAAAATGCAGACAAGCAAAGTTTGTTTAATCACTATCAATTAAGTGGACTTGAGGAAAACTTTGATTACGATTTGAAGAAAAAAGGAGAAGGAAAGACTGCAAAATATCTTTTAGAATACGACAAGGATTATCTAGCTATAGATTCTAAAATTTCTTTTTCGCATTTTATCAATCGGATGAGTTTTTGGATGGCAACGGGTTCCGGTAAAACACTAATTATTGTTAAATTGATTGAACTTTTAGGACAGCTTATTTCAAAAGGTGAGATTCCAAAAAATGATATTCTCTTTTTGACGCACAGAGATGATCTGTTAGACCAGTTCAAAAATCATATTGAGGAATTTAACAGCTTTAATTTTGACACAAAGATAAATCTCAAAAATTTGCGGGAATATGAGAGTGTAAAACACCATAACACTCTGCCATTTGCAAAAAACGAAATTACTGTTTTTTATTATCGTTCTGACTTGATTTCTGACGAACAGAAAGAAAAAATCGTGAATTTTAGAAATTATGAGAATAACGGCGAATGGTACATTCTTTTGGATGAAGCTCACAAAGGAGACAAGGAAGATAGCAAGCGGCAGATTTTGTACTCCATCCTTTCAAGGAACGGATTTTTGTTTAATTTTTCCGCAACCTTTACCGATCCGAGGGACTTTGCAACCTGCGCTTTTAACTTCAATCTTTCAAGATTTGTAGAAGAAGGATACGGCAAGCATATTTATGTGTCATCTGCCGAAATTAGTGCTTTTCACGGGCAAAACGATTTTTCCCCGATTGAAAAGCAAAAAATCGTTTTGAAAACTCTTTTACTTTTAACTTACATCAACAAGTATTTTGAAAAAATCAGGAAGGTTGATAATGCTTTATATCACCACCCCCTACTTCTAACGCTGGTTAATTCTGTATCTGTAGAAGATTCTGATTTAGAGCTGTTTTTTAGAGAGTTAGAAAAAGTTGCGAAAAATGAAATTAGAGCAAACTTGTTTCAAAACGCCAAAGAGGAACTTGTCCAAGAGTTTCTCGATGATGTAAAATTTGAATTTGAAGAGTTAGAATGCACCATCAACGCAGACTTGATTTCAAGACTAGATTACAAAGATATTTTGAAATATGTTTTCAATGCCAAAACTCCTGGCAAGATTGAGGTTTTGAAAATTCCAGGAAATCGACAAGAGTTGATTTTTAGGTTAATGACGGCTGACAAACCGTTTGCATTAATCAAAATCGGCGACATTTCCGACTGGCTGAAAGACAAACTTGAGGGATATGAAATAAATGAGAGTTTTGACAACGAAAGTTATTTTAGACAAATAAATCGCGACGATTCTGACATAAATATTTTAATGGGCTCGCGCTCTTTTTACGAGGGCTGGGATTCTAACAGGCCAAACATACTTTTGTTTGTGAATATTGGAGTTGGAAGCGACGCTAAAAAATTCGTTCTGCAATCGGTTGGCAGAGGCGTGAGAATAGAGCCGCAAAAATATCAAAGAAAGCGGCTTCAAAGTTTGTTCAACGCAGGGGAAGTTAATGAGCAGTTATTCGAAAAAGTTAAAAATCTGATTTTGCCAATTGAGAGCTTATTTGTTTTTGGCACTAACGCTGAAAACCTGAGAGAAATAATCGAAACGCTAAAAGAAGAAAAACAAGGGAAAAACTTGGGTGAAGCGTTTATTTTAAATCCCGAAGCGCAAAAACATCTTCTCTTGGTGCCGGTTTACAAAAACTCTGAAAGAATTTTTGCTGAAGAAAAAGACCCGCAAAAATATCCTATCAGCCGTGAGGATTTTGATATAACATCGCAGTTTTACGGATTTCTAGGCGATAAAATCGCTTTAGCCAAATATGATTGCGAAGTGAAAGTTTTAAAGAAAACAAAAGAAAGTTTTGCGGAAAAAGAGCGATACTATGATTTTGACGAAAGGAATTCACTATTTGAGCCGGAGTTAATTCTTGGCCGAATTTTTGACTACCTTGGAGTTAAAAGTAGAGAGTTTGAGAAGTTCAAGGAGTTGGAAAATGAAATCGTGCATTTCAAGCACGTTAAATTTAGTGGAGAGGGTGTTGACAGAATTACTAATGAAATACGCAAGGTTAAAAAATATCCAGAAAAAGAAGAACATTTAAATCAATTAAGATTAGAATTTGAGCAGAATAATGATATTAGTGAATATACCCGAGGTGTGCAGGAAACTGAAAGAGAATTTGTAAAGGAAAGTACTTATGAATATGGAAACCAAATAATCAAAATCAAGTATTTGGCTAATCATTACTATCTTCCAGTGATAGTTTCAGAAACCGAAAAAATTGATTACCTCAACCATATTATCAATGTTGATAGTGAGGTAAAATTTATTGAGGAACTAGAGAACGAAATTACTGAACCAAATAACGTGTTTACGCAATTTGATTGGTGGATGTTTTCAAAGCTTGATCAAACGCTGGACGAAGTTTTGATTCCTTATTACAATCCCAAGGAAAATAAAATCTCAAACTTCAAACCGGATTTCATCTTTTGGATGCAAAAAGACAAACATTACTTGATTTTGTTTGTTGATCCGAAAGGAACAGAACATGCAGATGGATATAGAAAAATCGATGGTTATTCAAAGATATTTGAAAACGGCGAACAAAAGCAAAGCAGAGATTTTTCGTACAACGGATTTATCATAAATACAAAGTTATTACTAAAGCCAAAGCGAGGGATAGCAGAGGTTTTGGATAATTACAAAAGATATTGGTTTGACAATTTTGTCGATTTTGCAAACAAAATAAGTTAATTTCGAAACTGATATTGTGCCGGCTTCGCTGACATAAAAAGAAGCGTAGCAAAAACCTTCTCTTCAAACTCCTTAATATAAAAAGAAAAAGCTCTCTAATCCGCAGTGTGTCCTGCTTTGCTATCTCTCCTTGTCGTTCTCATGGAGGTGTCAATGAACTGCGGGTTATACTGCTCTGTAGGGCATTAGTAAATAAATAAACTATGTACATCAAAACGGATTTATCTTAAATGTATAATGTATCTATGCAAGAAAAGAAAACTAAAAGAATTTTTAATCTTCCCAACATTTTAATTTTTGTAGGAATTTTGTTTTTGCTTCTCTCCTTTGGTCCTTTAATTTATCAAGAGATTTGGTATTTTGTAAAAGATTTGAAGGATCAGGAGTATTTTGTTGAGACTAATGGAGAAGAGACAGAGGGAAGTGTTTTTGCAAATCTTTTAACCAGTACACCTGTTAGAATTAAGCCTGTAAACGAGGATTTCTCAATAGTAATAGAAAAGATCGGAGTAAATGCTCCGATAGTGGCTGATGTCTCTGTTACTGATGAAAAGGCTTACCGCGATGCTTTGAAAAATGGTGTTGCTCATGCCATTTCTTCTGATTATCCAACTACAGCGCCGAGTAATGTATATCTTTTTGCTCACGCTTCATTGAATTTTTGGGATCTAGGTAAATATGCAACGGTGTTTAATTTACTGAGAAAATTAGAATTAAAAGATAAAATAAACATTTTTTATAAAGGAGATAGATATGTTTATGAGGTGGTGAATAAGGAAGTAGTAAAGGGGTGGAACACAAATTCCATTACTAGACCTGTTATAGAGCCTATTTTGACACTTCAGACTTGCGATCCTCCGGGTACTACCATAAATAGATTTGTGGTAACTGCTAAACTTGTGGAAAAAATAGAAAAGTAAAAAATAGAAGATCACGGAAGGGGTAGTTATCTAGTGTTACTACTAGTAGTAGAGTAGAGCAAAAATAACCGGAAATTAAGAACTGCGAAGTATAATATCTGATTATTATCTTATGCTTACAGTGTATAAATCGGTTTGGTCTCCGGATTTAAATGACGTTAGTATTATTACTTTGTCTCCTCCGGGTGTGCTGAATGCTTTGTCTGAGTACAGAGTGTTATTGTAGATTTCGGATTTGTTACTGCCGTCTATTCTTATTAAACTAACCACTCCTTTTTTCTCCTCTTCAACGTTTCCTTCAACTAGTATCAGGTGGAAACTATCTGTGTACCAGTTTATTTTAGGTTGTGGCGAATTTGCATCTAATGTCATAACCAAAGAATTAGCCTTTTCTCCTACAGGTAGAGGTATTTCAAAGTTGTAAACCCAATACTCTAGTTTATCTCCATTTTGCTTGGTGTAGAGAAACTTTTTTTCATCGGGGGCCCAAAAGGCTTCGTCTGAAAGAGCAATTTCAACTATTTCTTCGGGAACTTTTACTAAAGAATTGTCTATTATTATTTTTCTTTTTTCTCGTTGTTTTTCTTTCCACTCTTTCAAAATATCTTCTGACTTTAGAGTTGTCTGCGCAGAGCTGCTATTAAGATCTACCAGGTAATAAACATCATTTTTTGCTCTTACAAGAAGGTTTTTTTCATCTGGGGACCAGATTATTTCCTCACCTTCAGAATATGCTGTGTATTCTGTATCTTCAATTGCGATAGTAGGATTTGTTCTGAAAAGACCTATATTTACACCGGTTAGAGGTATTATCCATATTCCGGGCTTTTCTGTGTCGGGAGAAAAGTACGCTAGCTTTGATAATGACG
>Ga0208695_1002425_pt1 | contig 13630 bp, 13 predicted proteins | sample AD_UKC111_MetaG_FD_184449 | JGI IMG/M metagenome (GOLD analysis project Ga0208695, IMG submission 184449) | Active sludge microbial communities of municipal wastewater-treating anaerobic digesters from Hong Kong - AD_UKC111_MetaG (SPAdes)... | ecosystem: Engineered > Bioreactor > Anaerobic >... | reverse complement strand
AAAATAGGCTTTAACTCATCAAGTGTTACAGGTTTAAGAGTGCCTGGATTAAGCAAAGGTGCAGGCTTGTTTTTCATGTCAGCACGAACATTATACCATTGCTTCGGCATTTCATTTTCGTCAAGATAAATTTTGTAAGGGATTTTATCCATTTTAACCAAACCTTTCTTTTTATATTATTAAAAAATAAAACTCTTGCCTATAAAATATAGGACAAGAGTAATCTTGCTATGCCACCTAAATTCACCATGTACAAACATACACTTTCCAATATAACGGTCAGTACCCGTCGCCCCTAATCCAGCTGCCTGCCGAACTCAGTTTGCCCTCACAAGTCCATTCGTAATTCCTTGTATTACCGCATTTCAGCACCTACGGCTCTCTGAGAATACAAATAAAAAAACTACTATTCTTGCTCATCGGTTTTAACATAATAATTATACATTATTAAAAATCACTTGTCAATAACAAAAGAAAATATTTCTTAACAAATACATATGCTTAATAAATATTATAGCCAATCTGTTTAAATATATTCACTATTAACTTCTTTTGCAATCGAGTATAAACAAAAGGACTGCATAAATTTATACAGTCCTTAAAAATAACAAACACTTATTATTCGCTGTAAACGCTGACTTTCTTACGGTCACGTCCAAGACGTTCAAATTTAACTCTTCCATCAATCATTGCAAAAAGAGTATCATCAGAACCCTTTCCTACACCATTTCCCGGATGAATATGTGTACCTCTCTGACGAACAAGAATATTGCCGGCAACTACTGCCTGACCATCAGCTCTCTTAACACCCAAACGTTTCGATTCCGAATCACGACCGTTTTTGGTGGAGCCCATTCCCTTTTTATGTGCCATTCTATATTACACCTCCAATAAATTCAAATACGATAAAGCAAAATTAAGCCTTAATAGCGTCAATTCGTACCATTGTATATGGCTGTCTGTGACCTTGTCTTTTGTAAGAAGAACCTCTCTTAGGCTTGTAAGTGAAAATATTAATTTTCCTAGCCTTACCATTTTTAATAACCTTAGCTTCAACTGATGCGTTTTTAACATAAGGAGTTCCAACAGAAAAGCCCTCATCCTTGCCTAAAGCAATAACCTTGTCAAAAGTTATTGTATCGTCAGCGTTAACATCAAGCTTTTCGATAAAAATCTCATCGCCCTCAGCAACCTGATACTGTTTTCCACCGGTTTCAATAATTGCGTACATTTTCGGCACCTGCCCTTTTTATAAAACTCGCTGTACTCAGGCGTGTACAATATAATACAGCTTAACAGCCCGGAACATGCGGCAATAATAGTTTATCACATTTTACAAGCCCTGTCAAGGGATTAAAAAAATAATTTATTGCTGATATTTTCTGTATTAACAGGGCTTTATAAAAATGCAAATATAGATAATCATGTAATTATGCTTATAATAGCTTTGATAAGAATTTTTTTCAGCATATCGTAATCAAGTTTGCTCTCTTTTGCAAAAACCACTTCATGGCAGTAGCTTTCAATCATTTCTATTATAATATGCATTTTTTCGTAAGGATAATCTGTATTCAGTCCGATTATACCAAGAACCTCTGCAAGCTGTTTGTTCATTTCCTTGTATGCTTTATCAAAAAAATTCTTTATATCAGGATCTGAATGCATCATTACTAATATCTCCTCATGTGCATCTTTTGAATAATTGTGAGCATCAACAAGAGAATCAATTATTTTATTAAGCATCATTTCATAATCAAACGGAGGAACCAGCTTTTTAATATCAAGGTATACTCCGGTATAAAACGCATCAAAAAACTTTGGCAGGCATTCCAGAAAAATGGCCTTTTTATCAGGAAAATAGCGATAAACTATACCAGTTGAAACGCCGGCTTCCTTTGCAATTTCAGCAGTATTTGTTTTATAAAATCCTTTTTCACAGAACAGCTTGAAGCCCGCTTCAATTATTCTTCTTTTTTTCTCAATTGAACGCTGCTGTTTTGGCTCGGAAATTTGATTTTTGGACATAGTAACTCCTTATTCCTATTTATATAATTTGATAAATCTGTATAAATTCAGTATAACATAATTCGTTTTTTTGTCAAGAAAAACATGAAATTAATTTCAGATTTTTCTTGACAAACGATGCATTAACAAGTATAATATAAAAATATGAAATATATTTCACGTTTGGAGGCTATAATATATGTTTATTGATGTTCAGAATATTAAAAAGAGCTATGGCAGTGGTGAAAGCCGCACTCAGGTTTTAAGAGGTATTTCAGCAGAAATTGAAGAGGGACAGATGTGTGTTATTCTCGGACCCTCCGGTTCAGGTAAATCAACCTTCCTTAACGTTATAGGTGGGCTTGACAAGGTTGATGAAGGTAATATTTTTATTAATGGACTGGATATTTCCAAGCTCAAACCAAAGGCACTTTCAAAATATCGCCGAGATTATCTCGGCTTTATCTTTCAATTTTATAATCTTGTCCCTAATCTGACGGTGCGAGAAAATATACAGGTATGTGAATACTTAACCTCCAGCCCGCTAAATATTGATGAGCTTATTGAGACAATGGGACTTACGGAGCATCAGAAAAAACTCCCCTCACAGCTTTCCGGAGGTCAGCAGCAGAGGTGTGCAATTGCAAGGGCACTTGTAAAAAATCCAAAGGTACTTCTGTGCGATGAGCCGACAGGAGCGCTTGATTCAAAAACTGCAAAGGAAATTATGATACTTCTTGAAGAGGTAAATAAAAAATATGGCACAACAATGCTTATAGTTACACATAACACTGTTATCAAGGACATGGTCCACAGAGTTATAAAAATAAAAGACGGAATGATTTATAAGAATTACATAAACGAATCACTTGTTCCGGCTTCCGAACTCGAATGGTAGGTGATACTATGATACTTAACAGACGTGTTTTAAGAGATCTGAAAGCTAATATTTTCAGGTATCTTTCACTGTTTATTATGATTGTACTTGGAATGACAATAGTTATCGGACTTTGTGCAGCTGCGGAAACTGTTATTAAATGGACAAATGATAGCAGTGTAAAAAATCATATTGAGGACGGGCAATTTTCCGTTTTTGTTCCTCTTGCAGATAATAATATAGCTGAGCTTGAAGACAAAGGAATTACATTGGAAAAAAATTTTTATATTGATTTTTTGGCAGAAGAAAATTCAACTTTAAGAGTATTCAAAAACAGACAGAAAATTAATCTTATAGCACCAGATGACGGGGAAGTGCCTGTTTCTGAAAATGAAATTTTTATTGAGAAAAACTATGCGAAAGTACATAAAATATCTGTTGGTGATACCATAACAATTGGCAAAATCAATTTTACTGTATGCGGTATTGGCTCTGCTCCAGATTATGAAAATGTTATGAATAACCTTTCCGATATAGGAAACGATACAGAAAAATTTAGCATAGCTTTTGTGTCTGACAATGCTTATGAAAAGCTTAGTAAAAGTGGTTTATCAAAAAAAACTGAAACCTTTTTATACAGCTTTCTTTTAAATGGGAAGATGACCTCTGACGAACTAAAAGATTATCTGCTTAATATTGAGTTTGACGAAAATCTTATTACGGATAAATATCTTCGTGAAATGATTGATGAAGCAAATGCAAAGAAAAATGAAATTAACGATGGTATTGCCGAGCTTTCTGACGGAGGTAACGAACTTACCAACGGGCTTTCAAAGCTTGACGATAACAGTGACAAGTTGAATAAAGCGGCTTCCTCTGTTTTTGATGCAATGCTTATGTCAGCTTCACAGCAGCTTGAAACAACTCTTACTGAGGAAAATTATGCAAAAGCCCTTGATGATACATACGCTCAGCTTGAAGCTGTTATGCCTGAAAAAGCTGCTTTGGTTGCCGAAACAAAAGCACAGCTAGATAAGCTTTCCGAGTTTAAAAAAGGTATTAATAGCTATACAGACGGAGTTGCAAAAGCTAAGGACGGAAGTGAAAAGCTTTCCGACGGAATTAAAGAGCTGCAATCTAAAGCCAAAAATCTTACCGATGAATATTTTACCGTTAACATACCAAATCTGACTTCTTACCTTGATGCGGAAGATAACCCGAGAATAGGAGCTGCAGCCGATGATGTCCTCATAAACAAGGTATGTGCAATTTTCGGCGGAGTAGTTTTACTTATACTTTTTTCATATGTAATATCAGTATTTGTTGTTCATAATATTGACCGTGAAAGTCAGGTTATCGGTGCACTTTATTCGCTTGGCTATGTAAAAAAAGAACTGCTGAGACACTACCTGATACTTCCGGCAATAATAACTTTTTTGGGCGGAGCAGTCGGAACTCTTTTGGGGATTTTGACAACATCATGTCAGTATAAGGGATCAATAATTTATTATTCTTTTCCCACTCCTGTAAATAACTGTCCTGCTTATCTGCTTGTATACGGGCTTGTAATGCCGCCTCTTGTTTCCGTAATCGTAAATCTTCTTGTAATAAACAAAAAGCTTTCTCAGTCACCTCTTAAAATGCTTCGACACGAGAAAAAAGAGCACAGAATAAGCAATGTGAACCTTGGGAAAATAAGCTTTGTAAATCGTTTCAGAATAAGGCAAATGCTTCGTGAAATACGAGCAAGCCTTACACTTTGCGGCGGAATGCTTATTGCTCTTATTTTTATGATGATTTCAGTTAACTGCTATGCAATTGTACATAATCTGTCCGAACAGAACAAGGCGGATACAAAATTCAGTTATATGTATACTCTAAAGTATCCTCCGGATACTGCTCCGGAAAATAGTGAAGCCTGCTATGCCGAAACACTAAGCAAAGAAATTTACGGCTATGATTTTGACGTTACAGTTATGGGAATAGATAATGACAGCAAATACTATGATTTTGACGTTTCAAAGTTGAAAAAGAATGAAATTGCAGTTTCATCTTCAGTTGCAAATAAGTTTAAAATATCAAATGGCGACAAAGTAACACTTTCCGACAAAGCTAACAATATGGACTATACATTTACAGTTAAGAAAATTGTTCCGTATTCAGTCGGGCTGAATGTTTTTATGGATATTGACAAAATGAGAAGTTTTTTTGAGCAGAACGATAATTATTACAATGTACTTTTGTCCGACAAAAAGCTTGATATTGACACTGACCGGGTTTACTCCTGTATAACATATGACGATATAACAAGCTTTGCTGATGTCATAGGCAATCGTATGTGGGGATTAATTATATCAATAGGTACAGCAGCAATAGTAATTTTTATTGTGGTTATGTATCTTATGCTTAAAATGATGATTGACCGCTCAGCTTTTTCTATATCGCTTGTTAAAATTTTCGGTTACAACGACAAAGAAATAAATAAGCTTTATCTTGGAGGAAGCTTTTGGACCGTGCTTGTTTCTGCTCTAATTTGTGTTCCTACTGCAAAGTTTATAATGGATGCATTTTATCCGTATCTGGTTTCAAATGTAGCATGCGGAATCGATTTGACAATTTTCCCTGTTACATACGTACTTATATTTGCATTAATATTTGTTTCATATTTTATAATTAATTATATACTTACATGGCGGCTTAAAAAAATATCCGAAACTGATATACTTAAAAACAGAGAATAATATTAATCATAATTCAGCTACTATGTAAAATTCAATGCAATTTATTGTTGTTTATAGGAAATCAAAATTTTTTGTTTCTGTAATATAAACATGATATGTATAATTTATAGATAAGCTTATTAAACACTTAATTTTATTTTCATGTTTTAGGAATAATAAAAGCAAGGCATTCTGCATAATTCTGCAGAATGCCTTGCTTTTATTCGTCTTAATGTATTTCATTTTTAAGTTATTTTGCTGTATTATAAAATGCTTTCATCAGCAGCATTGCAACAGCAGCTCCTGGGTCCTGCAATATTCTTGAAGCCTCTCCCCTTGTTGCCGCTCTTCCATGTACAGCTATCATTGTAACCGTATTTTTAAAGCCATTTTCAGCCGCAGCTGCAGCTTTTCTTGCTGAATTCTCAAGAGTTTCTCCTTCGGAAACAGATTTTTTCAATGATTCAACAGCAGGATAAATACCATCAAGAAATGTTTTTTCCCCAACCTTTGCTTTTCCTCTTTCAGAAACACCGTTCATATAAGCTTCAAAAAGCCTTGCTACATCAGTATCCTCAATTTCAGCAGCACCCTTAAATATTTTTCCTGCATTCATAAGTCCGGATGCCATAAGCGTACCCATAGTTGAAGGAACCGCTGTTGACATTGCTTTTCCGGCAGTATAAAGGAGCTTGCCTATATCATTTTCATTAAAATTCTGAACAGCATTATAAGCCGCCTCAAAGCCATCGCTCATGGTAAGACCAAGATCACCATCTCCCACAACACTGTCAAGCTCAATAAGATAGTCCCTGTTTTCAGCCATAATATCCTTTATGTTGCTGAGATATTTAATCAAAAACATTTTATTCATATAAAAATAACCATTCCTTTCTGCTATTTGTTCCGGTCTTGAAGCTGAACTGAGTTCAGCTAAGCAAAATTTCTGCTGACTTTTTTACAAAAAAGGAACAAATAGCTGCGTGAAAAATTTATTTTTCACGCTACAACCCTTCCAGCTTTTTAATGGCTTACTGCATAAAAAATGGTGTACATGCAGGCGCCTCCATAAGCTCTTTAAGTTCATCATCAAGCTTCAAAACAGATATGGATAGCCCAGCCATTTCAATTGCAGTAACATATTCTCCTACATAAAAACGATGAACTGTTATATTCTTTTCAGCAAGATATTGACTAACACGTCTTGTGACAATATACTGCTCATCAAGAGGAGTTGCTCCAAGACCGTTAACAAGAATGTCAACTGTATCTCCTGCCTGATACGGAAGATCTGCAATTATTTTATCGAGCATTTCATCGGTAATTTTATCTGCTGGTTCAAGCTTTCCTTTTCTTATTCCTGCCTCGCCGTGAATACCCATCCCTATTTCCATTTCATCTTCCTGAATGCTAAATCCCGGCTTACCTACACGAGGAACTATACATGGAGTAAGGGCAACGCCCATTGTTCTTACATTTGCCGCAGCCTTTTCAGCTATTCTTTTAACCTCTTCAAGCGGCAACATTTTGTCAGCAGCAGCACCTGCACATTTATATACAAAAAAGATACCTGCAACTCCCCGGCGTGTGCTTTTTTCACCCGGTGCTGACGGCCCTGCCGAAGCAACGTCATCACCTGCAACTACACTCATAACCTTGATATTTTCTTCAAAATCAGCCATTTCAGCTGCCATATCAAAGTTGAAAATATCTCCGTTATAGTTGCCGTAAATATAAAGAACTCCTGCTCCTGAATCAATTGCCTTTGTTACTGCAAGCATTTGTTCAGCGGAAGGCGACTGAAAAACATCACCAACAGAACAGCCATCAAGCATACCTTTTCCTACATAGCCAAGAAACAAAGGAAGGTGTCCGGAGCCTCCTCCTGTTGCAATTCCGACTTTACCCTCTTTTTTATTTGCTGTAACAAGACAGTGCAGGTCGTCTGCTGTATAGGTGATAAGGTCACTATGTGCAATGTAAAGTCCCTCAAGCATTTCTTTGACGTAGTTTTCAGGTTTGTTGATTATTTTTTTCATATTCGTTCCTCCTAAATTTTATATTTTAATATGCTTTTTCATATACTGCTATTATATCTTCTTTTGTCGGTTTTATGGGGTTGGCTGGCATGCAGGTATCGACAAGTGCAAGATCTGCAAGAGCAGGAAAGTCTTCCTTTTTAACCTTGTATTGTGAAAAGCCTGACGGAATACCCACCTCTCTGCACAAATTACGTATATAAGCTGTACTTTGCTTAACTGCGTCTGCACCTGACATTTTTTCCGCTCCTGTTATTTCAAGAGCTTTGGCAATAAGTATAAATCTTTTTTGAACTTCCTGCACTTCTCCGTTATACTCCATAACATGGGGAAGAATTATTGAATTGCATATTCCGTGCGGAAGATTATAAAATCCGCCGAGCGAATGTGCCATTGCATGAACCATTCCAAGTCCGCCGTTTGAAAATGCCATTCCTGCAGTATATTCAGCATATGCCATCATGTCCCTTGCTTCAATGTCACTGCCGTTTTGCACTGCGCGAGGAAGATAATCCTTTATGGTTCTGATACTCCATAAGGCGTCCTTATCAGTAAGCGGCGTTGCACATGAAGTCAGTACCGCTTCAATTGCATGGGTCATAGCATCCATGCCTGTTGCAGCTGTAAGTCCTTTCGGCATTGAAAGCATAAAGTCAGAATCGTTCACAGCAATGCTTACCATGCAGTTAGGGTCAATCATAACCATTTTGGAATGTATTGCAGGGTTTGTAACTACATAGAATGATGTTACCTCTGAGCCTGTTCCTGCAGTTGTATTTACTGCAATAATAGGAAGCGCAGGATTTTTTGACTTGCATACTCCCTCATACTGCTCAACCTTTCCGCCGTTTGCAAGAACTATTCCTGCTGCCTTAGCTGTATCTATGGCAGAACCTCCGCCGACTGCTACAAGAAAGTCAACCTGAAGTTCTTTTGCTGCATATATGCTCTCATTTATTATATCAATTGTAGGGTTTGGTTGAACCTTGTAAAAAACGGCATACTCCGCACCCGCATTAAGAAGTGCTTCACCGACCTTTGACGCTGTTCCTGCCTCAAATAAGAACTTATCCGTTATAATAAGCGCTCTTTTAAATCCTCGTTTTTTTATTTCATCAGACAGCAGACTTATTGACCCTTTGCCGAAAAAACTTACTGCTACGGAATTAACTCTGTAAACACCCATGATGACACCTCACTAAAACTCAATATTTCTATAATCCTTAGGATCAATTCTTTTCATCATTGCCATTTCAGCAGCGGTCGGAGGAGCAGTATATTCAAGCTTGCTGTATTCAACTTTAAATGATGTATTTTCAATAACTTCCTCAATGCTTGATGTCGGATGAACAGTATCAAGAACAAGCTTTCCGTTTTCATATTTGAAAACACAAAGAGGAGTGACAATCCTGTCTATGTTTCCTTTCGTTGTAACAAAATCAACCTTATTAACAAAGGTTCTCTTATCATGCTTAGTGCGCCATATTATCGCACGCTTTGCTGTTGGGATAAGAACAGCGCTTCCTGCTCCCCCCGGCATACGAACCTTTGGCTTGTGATAATCACCTATTACTGAGGCATTGACATTACCGTTCACATCAAACTGTATTCCGCTTAAAAATGCAACGTCAAGCTTTCCTCTCATTGATAAGTCGAAAACCTCTGCAAGAGGAAAATATGAAGAGGAACGTTCAAGCAGTTCGTTTCCTGCACTTGTGTATTTCTGCAAAGCAGCAGGCTTAGGATCTACTCCGCCCGGAATATTCAAATATACAGCATCAGGTGCATGAAGAGCCTTTGCAAGCATGACTGCTGTCATAGGCATATGTGAGGAAACTCCATGAAAAACAGTATTTCCGTTTTTAATAAGCCTTGCCATTGCACACACCATTATATCGCATACACGGTAATCCTGAGCGGACAATTCTTTATATGACATTGTTTTTTCCCCCTTATCTTCTGTAATCGGCAGACATATACCTACCAAGATATGAGGCAAGTCCGTCCTTATCTTTAATTGCCTTGAATTCATCAAGACTGCTTCTGTCTATGTCATATTTTCCTGGGCATGAACATGGAGCCGCACCCTTAGGAGCATGTACCACTGCTGCTGTCATGAAATGCGGAATATCAGCTTTATCAGATGAAAATGCAAATTTAGTTTCGGGGACAATAGTTTCAGCGGATATAATAACTTTATCTGCTGCTCTTGACAAAAGAATATCGTCATATTTAGGACCTGTTATACGAGCATTGCCGTTAATATCGGCCTCCTGAACATGTATTATTACAACATCAGGACGTATAGCTTTTACAACAGTCACGTCTTCTCCTGAAAACGGATCTTTTATCTTTGTAAAATAATCATTTACAGCAATCAAATCGCTTATCTGCAAGCCTTTTACAGGCATAAAGGGTATTCCTGCACTGGCCGCACGCAAAGCTGATATTACTGTGTAGCAGGCGTGTTCGTTGCCTTTAACAATGCCATTCTGAACTGCCTTGCGATAATGCCCTGCAAGTGAATATTCTGTTTCATAGCTGATAAATCCTGCATCAACGCTGTAAACACATTCAGCAAGACACAAAAGATCAACATCCATTGCTCCGGCTGTTTTAACAATACGGAGATTTTTTCTGCCCTGACGTGCAATTTCCCTGATTAGTGCCATAGGAGCACGGTGCAGAACGTTTCCGCCTATTCCGACAGTATCGCCGTCTTTTATCATTTCAACCGCCTGAGTGAGCGGCATAAGCTTGTTCATTTTATTTCACTCCTGTTGTTCTATTTTGCAAGGTTTGAGGCAATGTGAATAGCATCCCATACTCCGGCAAAAGGCGGTGCATATACAAGGTCAGTCATTCCAAGCTCGTCAGTTGTCATTCCTGCATGAATTGCAACAGCAAAAACGTCAACTCTCATTACTGCACCCTTTTGTCCGCATGCCTGCGCACCAAGCAGCTTTCTTGTTCCCTCTTCATATATAAGCTTTATTGTTACAGGGGTTGGGTTGGGATAGTATGCAGGGTGGTCGTTAGCCTGTACAATAACAGTTTTATACTTCTTTCCAAGACGCTTTGCATCAGCTTCTCCCATGCCTGTACGTCCCATTTCAATATCGCAAACCTTTATTGCAGCAGAACCTAAAGCACCAATAAATTTCTGGTGGTCGCCAAGAATGTTTCCGCCTGCTATACGTCCGCATTTGTTTGCAACAGTGCCAAGAGCAAGGAAACAGTCCTCCTGCATGATTTCATTATAAACAAGTGCACAGTCACCTGCCGAATAAATATCGTCAACTGAGGTTTTCATTTCCCTGTCAACAATAATTGCACCGTTCTTTGCCAAGCGTATTCCAGTGTCCTTTAAAAATGTTGTATTAGGACGAACACCAACTGCAATTATTACAAGGTCGGCATCATAAATACCCTTATCAGTTTCAATCTGTTCAACCTTTGAAGAACCCTTGAAGCCTTTAACCTTTTCGCCTAAGTGTAGCTTTACTCCATGCTTTTCAAGCTCTTTTTCTGCCATATCAGACATTTCTTTATCAAAAGGAGTAAGGATTCTATCTGCAGCTTCAATAATGCGAACATTCTTTTTAAGATTCAGAAATGCCTCTGCACATTCAATTCCTATATATCCTCCGCCAACAATTGAAACATTCTTTATTTCAGACATAGCAGCATATTCTTTAAGAAAAATCCCATCCTCAAGGGTTTTGAGAACATGAACTCCCATCATTTCAACTCCGGGAAACGGCGGAACTATTGAAGATGCACCTGTTGCTATCATAAGCTTGTCGTAGCTGTCAGCAAACATATTTCCGTTTTTTATATCCTTAACTATAACCTGCTTTTTATCAACATCAACCTTCAGCACCTCATGAAACAGGTGAGTTTTTATGCCTGCCTGAGTGAACTGCTCCTGTGTACGGGCAATCATTCTACGGTAATCATCGTTGAAATTCCCTACATAATAAGGAAGTCCACATGCACCGTATGAAAGAAATCCGCCCTTTTCATATACAACAACCTCGGCACTGCTGTCCGTTCTGGCTATCTTTGAGGCTGCCGACATTCCTGCGGCAACTCCGCCGATAATAATAACCTTCACTCTTTCATACCCCCGTTATATTACATTAATTCTTTCCTGTGCGTCTGCCATAGCCTGTGCAGGCGTTTTTTTACCCGAAAAGGCAAGTGCAATTTCTTCATAGAATATTCCGTTTTTATCTCCTGCCGACTTCATATCAGGAAGAGGCTTTGCATTTTCAATCATTTTAAGCTGACATTCATACCATGGATATTTTTCTTTGCCATTAATATAACTCTGCCTGCGTACAGGTGCTCCGCTTAATGCTCCTGCAAGAGCGTCCATTTCAGGTGAACGCAGGTAACGCAGTAGTTCGTTTGCCTCTGTCTGATTTTTGCATGAAGCAGGAACAGCAAACGACCATGTAACATTCCATGCGGTGCTGAATGTTGCAAAGCCTAAATCTTGAGGCTCAATACAGCTGTCATTTACAACAGTTCCGAGTTGACCGCTCCATGTTACGGCAGCAGCAACCTTTTTATTCCTAAGGGTCTCTGCAATCTCACCATTGCCGAAAGTGTCAGTATCGTGAACAGCGTGTTTTTTCATACCACAGTACGTTTCAAGCCCTTTTATAACACCATCACAGTTACATACAGCCTTATGGTTTTCATCATACACATCTTGTCCGTTCATGCGGAGGAAAGGCAGTGCATCGGTAAATATCTCCGACTGATGAGCCTTCATTGCAATTGTGCAGCTTTCGGCAATCTCTGCATATTCTTTGGGAGTAATAACACTGTCCAAGCTTTTATTTATCATGCTTTTGCGGTAAACTATCATATGGCCGTCACAGAATGACGGAGAAAGATAGGTTTTCCCGTTATACTTCATCTCGCTGACTATATCAGGCAGGATATCCTCTTCTTCAAATTCAATGGGAACAATGTAATTCTTCTCAACAAAATCACGTTTCCATAAATGTCCTGCCACCATTATTACGTCATAATATTCCTTGCCGTCAAAAACATTCATCATTGCAGGGTAATATTTTTCCCACGGCACAGCATCAAACTGCACCTTATATTTAAAGCTTTTTAAAACATCAAGCATTTTATCAGTATAAACCATTACAGCAGGATCTGCTACTGCAAGTACTTTTAACACTTTATTATTCATAAAAATCCTCATTCCTTTTTGCTATTTGTTCCGATTTTGCGCAGCAAAATTTCTGCTGACTTTTTTTGCAGAAAAGGAATAAATAGCTGCGTGAAAAATTTATTTTTCACGCTATCATATCCTTTTATAGAAAAAGGGACTGTAGCATTTACGTCTGTAAATTCAGTCCCTGATTTTTCATAGTTACTTATTTAAATTCCTGCGGCGGTGCATCAACTATTCCAACCACAAGAGCATCAACAGGCGCAGATCTGTCAAGGGCATACTGTGTGGTATTGTCGGTAGTTATCAGAACAAGTTCACCTATTCCAGCACCAAGAGCGTCCGCTGCCACAAATATTTGCGACTTATCACCGTAATACGGTTCAATCAGCAGAAACTTATAACCCACAAGGTTACTGCATTTTCTTGTTGATACGATTGTACCTTTAACTTTTCCTAAAATCATACACTATGCCCTTTCTTTATCTGCTTTATTTTACTTTAGAATTTTAAGAAGCTGATTTTGATTTATCTGAAATGCGCTTGCATCGTCTGTATCAATATGACAATCAAGTGCATACTTGTCACTAATACGTATTGTTACATTGTGGAGTACTCCACCTTTTTCACCATCAACTAAAAGCTTCACCTTCTGTCCGTCTGCAACTCCATAAATTTTTGCATCATTAGGTGTCATGTGTATATGCCTGTCAGCAATTATAACACCCTCTGAAACAGTTATTTCGCCTTTTGGTCCTATTATTGTTATGCCTGGAGTTCCTTTTAAATCGCC
>Ga0208695_1002424_pt1 | contig 13632 bp, 14 predicted proteins | sample AD_UKC111_MetaG_FD_184449 | JGI IMG/M metagenome (GOLD analysis project Ga0208695, IMG submission 184449) | Active sludge microbial communities of municipal wastewater-treating anaerobic digesters from Hong Kong - AD_UKC111_MetaG (SPAdes)... | ecosystem: Engineered > Bioreactor > Anaerobic >... | reverse complement strand
GATTGGAATGCCGGTTGAAATGGTCACGCGCCGTATCCGGCAGGATGGCGATGAGCGCGGCTTGCTGATATATGGCTACAAGTTCCGCCCGATGATTGCCGGTCCGCGGTAATCATTTTTCAAGCAAAAAACAATAAAAGCGTTCTCCCAACCAGGAGAGCGTTTTTTTGTTTGGCTCTCAAAAGTGATTGTCAATCCAGCGGACTTTGTACCGCCTTCGGTCCGCGGTTGAGTACATGAGTGTAAATCATCGTAGTTTTGACATCTTTTGGCCAGGTGGGTGAGAAAGGCTTCAATTTCTGCAGCACCCATTTCAGCCGGATGGCGTTTGTTATGGAACAGGATATACCGTTTTGCCCAGTGTACATAGGTTTTCTCGGTGCTGTAGGAGTAATGCTTCAGACGGATTGCATCACGAATCTGGTCGAGTAATTTTCTCGATTTTGGAGTTGATTGATCGTTCATAAAGGCTTGTTTTCAAAAGGTGATTGTGTTAAAATATTATAAAAATGGGGTTTCGTTGCATGTTTGAGATAATCAAGTGTAATTGCAGTGTATCAGAAGTCCGTATAATTAATAGTTGGCTTGCCCCTTGTATAGTAACTACAGTCTAAATTTCACGGGAGAAAATATGCCGTCAACATCGTCAGACACCAGCAGTTTTGTTTATCCTCTTTATAAGTTTGCTTTTATTCCTCAAATGACAGAGCAATTAGAAGATTTAGCAAAACTGGCTGAGCCTGAAGATTGGTCTTATCAATTCACGCCATCTGAATATAGTAAGCCGATTTTATTCAACTACATTCAATATACTTTTATGCGTATTCAAGATGAAGGTAAATTAGCAGAAACAGGCGATAAAAGGTATTGCTGTTTTAATACAGGTCTGGTTACTGAATTTCAAGAGCCGATCTTTATGGTTTTTGAACAAAACTTCCTAAAAGACGATACGCGCCCCTGGCATTTCAAAAAATTTGCCAAAAAAGGAGATTATGAGTTAACTAAATTTACGATCTTGCCAGGAATGGCAAATTATTTTGATGATCCCTCTTTATTGGTATTTGATACTAGGTTAGAGTTGCGCGCAAACTATGAACATATTATTTCTGAAAATCGAGAGCGTTTCCCACCAAAATACAATAGTATGCCAATGTACGGTCTACAAAATTTAGTCAAAGGTGCAATCGAAAGCGCAAAAGAACGTGTTACTCGAAATTATAAAGTTGCTATTCCGCAATACTACCGAAATAAAGTGCAATTATTATTACCATTATGCTTGGAAGACCCACGAAAAGCTGATTTGGCGTTAGTAGTAGCCAGATATGATCGAGAAGGAAATGAAACTACATCATTTTATAGGGCTTCCACATGTTTAACTTTAGATATGGCGTACAACAATGCGCGTCTGTTAGCACGCCCTGACAGAGATTGGTTGCAACCATAAAAAGCAAGCCAACATCGCGTGCAGGCGGACGGGCGGGGGCGTTGCCCGCCCCAGGGGATTCAGCCCCGAAAGCGGGTTCGCCCTTTGGCTTTTGTCTGCCAAATCCCGCACTTGCCGCTAACGCTTGCCGTTAGCCTGCTTTTCCAAATCCAAAGTGGTATAATGGAAAGATGGATAAAAACGATTTCTTGACTGCGCTTCAAGCAGAAGTGGCAACATTCAATTTGGCGGTTTCCACTCCAAGCGGTGATTGGATTATCAAGGGGTTCATTGATATAGCCAAGAACATCTACACTATTTCTGTGGACACTAAAGTTATCTCAAAGATTATGGAACTTTTATTGTTCCCAGAACTTGCACGCTTCGCCGAAAAGCATCGCTTAAAGATGGTGTTATCGGAGCAACAGAACTTTTACCCAGACATAAGTTTTGTAGACGACGATGGTCGTCGTTTTGCGATCGATTTGAAGAGCACCTATAGAATTGATGACAACCGCGTGAATGGTATGACACTCGGCGCTTTTACTGGATACTTTCGAGAAAGAAATAGCACCAAAAACATAACTTTTCCTTATGGCTCTTATAGCGGTCACTTTGTTCTTGGCGTAATCTACTCAAAGACAGATGAGCCAATTGATGAGCGAAGAAGATATACCCTCGATGAACTTGATCGGATTACCTCTGTCATCAAGGACTTTCAATTCTTTGCGCAGGAAAAATATCGCATTGCATCTGATCGTCCAGGAAGTGGTAATACCAAGAATATTGGTTCGGTTACGGAGATTGATAAACTTGTAAGTGGTTCTGGTCCGTTTGCCTCTTTAGGAGAAGATATTTTTGATGATTACTGGATGTATTACCTGACCAAAGATATGGCAAGGGCAGCGGAATTAAAGCGACCACCATACACTAATTTACGCAGTTATTTGAAATACAAAGGCTTGGCAAAGTGATTGTTCAGGGTTTACCTCGCACAGTAAAACAAGTTATTGTTCCCCCGATAAAATGTCAGGGGATTAAGACCAAACTTGTCAAATTCATTTTGAGCAATATTTCTTGGAATGGAAAAGGACGATGGATAGAGCCATTCCTTGGTTCAGGGGTAGTTTTGTTCAATGTGCAACCAGAACAAGCATTAGTCAATGATATTAACCCCCATATCATCAGGCTATATCAGATAATTTACGATGGGAGTTTGTCACCTGAAGAAGTAAGGCAATATTTGACATCAGAAGGCAAGAAATTGCTATCAAGGGGTGAAGATTACTATTATGAAGTCAGAGAACGCTTCAACAAAAGTGGAGACCCGCTAGATTTCATCTTTCTTAACAGGTCGTGTTTCAACGGAGTGATGCGCTTCAACAGTAAGGGGGAATTCAATGTTCCATTTTGCCGCAAACCAGACCGCTTTCGTCAAGCTTATGTGACCAAGATAGTTAATCAAATTTCACAAATACGTAAAATAATGCATGGCAAAGATTGGGAGCTTCGTGTTGGAGATTGGCGAAATGTTCTTGAAAACGTGACGGAAGATGATTTTGTGTATCTTGATCCCCCCTATATTGGCAGACATACGGACTATTATCAACAGTGGTCAGAAGACGATGCAGCGGATTTGGCAAGAATTGCTCGGAACTTGCCGTGTGGTTTTGCATTGTCAATGTGGAAAGAAAATAAGTATCGCTTGAATCAGCATATTGCTTACTATTGGAATGGCCTGGTAGAAAGAACCTTCACTCATTTTTATCATGTGGGTTCAACTGAAAATCTCAGAAATTCAATGGAAGAAGCTCTGTTGATAAAACCTGGGTATGAAACGGTGTTTGTTGAAACTGCAAAGTCTGTGAAGCATGTTCAATTAGCGTTTGCTTTACATGAACAGGCAGGCTAACAAGCGCTTCCACCTGACGCCGCTCCGCGCTGTGGCTGAAACGCGGGCCGTTAGATTAACACTTTCACTTCCACAACGCGGACCGAGTCGCATGTACGGCTACAAATTCCGCCCGGCACTGAGCGCGACGGCGGCTTAAGCTCGCCGACGGATTGACAGAAGCACACGAGCGCCCTTGCACCGCAAGGGCGCTTTGGGTTTTTCACAGACAGGCGGGCAGGGGGGCTTGCCGGTTGTTGTGCTATAATGACATGGTCACATGTTTATTAGAAATTGCAGCGCATAAGAAATTTGTATATTACATCCTATCTTTTATGGAGTTGTGGATGCTCACGCTGAAAGCAAAGTATAAGGATGGACAGATCACCTTTATGGATGCTGTACCGTTTTCTGGAGAACAAGATGTTCTTGTTACCTTTTTGACATCCGAGGATATGGTCAGTTTTTCGAGAGATGAGGTGCAAGAGCTCAAAAAGATTATTCGGGAAAGCGGATTCATTTTGACGAAGAGAGAACTGCAACTTCTTCGCCAAGCACAAGGTGGAATGAGAATCGAAGATATTGCCGAAAAATTGGGAATATCAAGTGGAACAGCAAGAAACCGCTTGTCATCAATTTATGCAAAACTTAAGGTCAACAATCGCACAGAAGCCATTCATAAAGCAATCCGTTTGGGTTTGTTAGACCCGGTTGAGACAGTTTTTGATCGTTAGAACGTTTCTGTCGTTAAGTATTGCTCGCGCCGGAGGTTGCGTTTGTCTCCAAGGTAGTAATTTCTGTCCGCTCCCCCGATGCGCTCAGCGCCAACTGCCCTTCAGGCGATTCGCTGCTTGTATTCTTGGGGCTGGAGAGTGACGGATGAACGTTTTGGTATATAATCAATTTGTTCGAAAGGGTACTTTAAACCTCGGGCGCGTTATGAGCGCGATTATGTTAAACCAAGCGATAGGAGAATAACAATGGCAAAGTTTCTCGATACAACAGGTGTTTCTTATCATCTTCAGCAGCTAATTAATCAGGCGCAAGATACATTGATCTTGATCAGTCCGTACTTAAAGATTAATGAGCGGTTACGTCAATCGTTGGATGATAAAGACCGTATGAAAATAGATATTCGGGTCGTTTATGGTAAAAATGAATTGCAACCCGATCAAATTAACTGGCTTAAGTCTCTCAGATCCGTGCGGACAAGCTTTTGCGAAAACTTACATGCAAAATGTTACTTAAACGAGAATGAAGCGATTGTTACTTCGATGAATTTATATGAGTTTTCGCAAGTGAACAATCAAGAAATGGGAATTTATGTTACCAAAGCAGAAGACCCGGATTTATATGATGCAATTTACAATGAGGCGCGGCGGTTGATTCGCATCAGTGACGAGGTTCGCCTATCGGTTGAAAAGGTGGTGGAGCCTGAAAATGCTGCGGCTGCTGCAGCTCCTTCTGCAAAGCCGGGTGATAAGAAAACCGAAAGTGGTGAAACAGGCTATTGTTTGCGTTGCAGGAAAGAGATTCCACTCAATCCTTCTGCGCCATATTGCGTTGAGTGTTATAAGAGTTGGAAGAAGTACGAAAACTTTACGTATCAGGAAAAATATTGCCACGTTTGTGGCAAAGAAAATCCATCAACAATGAGCAGGCCTGTTTGTATTGATTGCTATAAACAGCGTAAAGGATTACCCGCAGCAAAGAATTTGTAAAAAGAGCTTTTCCTGATCTGCAGGATTGGGTGTAGGCAACAAAAGTGGTCGTTGCAGCGATAGGAGAAAATCTATGACAACACTTTTCAAAGAGGTAAGCTATTCATTGGCCAAGTTAATCCAAGATGTTGAGATGGGCGAGATTGGTTTACCTGAAATTCAACGCCCTTTTGTCTGGCCAAACACCAAGGTCCGCGATTTATTTGACTCGATGTATCGTGGGTTCCCAATAGGATATCTGCTTTTTTGGGCAAATGGTCTTGATAATAGCACGCATCGTCAAATTGGCGCGAATTCCAAACAAAAAGTGCCACGCTTATTGATTGTTGATGGACAACAGCGATTGACATCATTATTCGCTGTTATCAAAGGAATCGATATTGTTCGTTCTGACTATGCAAAGGAGAGAATCTATATTGCTTTTTGTCCAAAAGATGAAAGTTTTGAGGTAACTGATTCTGCGATCCGGCGCAACCCTGAATATATTCAAGATATTAGTCAATTATGGTCAGCAAATGTATCGAGAAATCGCTTTGTAAAGGATTTTATAAAACGATTACGTTCATCAAGAGAGGTCACTGAGGCAGAGGAAGATGAATTATCAGAACGAATCGATCGGCTTTATGATTTGCAAAACTATCCATTTACTGCTTTGGAGTTGTCATCTTCAGTTAGTGAAGAGCAAGTAGCAGAGATTTTTGTGCGCATCAATAGCGAGGGGACAACATTAAACCAGGCAGATTTTATTTTAACGTTGATGTCTGTGTTTTGGGATGATGGACGCACTGATTTGGAACGGTTTTGTCGAGCTGCACGTCAACCGGGCAAGATAAATGCAGCTTCTCCGTTCAATTACTTTATTGAACCTGAGCCCGATCAATTATTAAGAGTGAGTGTGGGATTGGCTTTCCGCCGTGCTCGTTTACGTTATGTGTATTCGATCTTGCGTGGAAAAGATTTGGAGACAGAAAAATTTTCTGAGGAGCGCCGAGAAACTCAGTTTGCTATTCTCAAGCAAGCACAATCGCATACGCTTGATTTACAAAACTGGCATGAATTTCTAAAGGCGATCAGACTATCAGGCTATCGCAGCACTAAAATGATTTCTTCCAAAACAGTATTGCTATACTGTTATGTGTTTTTCTTGATTGGCAAACGAGATTATGAGATTCCTAACTACACACTAAGAAATCTGATTGCGCGCTGGTTTTTCATGACAAGTTTAACGGCACGATATACCGATTCTTCCGAAACAAGAATGGAACAAGATTTAGCAGAATTGCGCAGTATAAGAACGCAAACTGAATTTGTTGGGTTATTTGATGCTATTATTAGCAATACTTTTACTGAAGATTATTGGCGTATCAACTTGCCGATGGCATTGGCTACAGCTTCTTCTAACAATCCTGCGCAATTTGCATATTATGCGGCGTTGAATATTTTAGGGGCAAAAGTGCTTTTTTCAAAGATGACAGTTTCTGATTTGTTGGATCCAGCCATCCATGGTACCAAGGCTGCCATTGAACGTCATCATCTATTTCCTAAAAAATATCTTGAGAGAATTGGCATTACTGGTACACGAGAAACAAACCAAGTAGCTAATTATGGCTTGGTAGAATGGTCAGATAATATTGAAATTTCAGATCAAGCTCCATCCAATTATTTGCCAAAATATTCCAATCGCTACACTCAGAAAGATCTTCGTGAAATGTATTATTGGCATGCGTTGCCCGTTGGATGGGAAAATATGCCATATCATGAGTTTTTGGATGCTAGAAGAAAAGCAATGGCTCAGGTGATTCGCGATGGTTTTGAACGGTTGAAAGAGGCCAAAGGGTAAAAAAGCCGATAGCGCGAATCTTTTTTGGAGGGCAAAAGGTTTATCGTGGAAAAAATCGGCAGTTTCTTGCGAGGCGTGCACCAACCCTATGCTATAATAAATCGAGGTTTGGATGCCGTAGACAATTTGAGAGAATCAAGGACATTGGCTGAGTTAAGTATTTTAAGAAGTCCTACTGTGCGAGAGGTGATTTTATGGAATACATTCCCTTGATACTAAGCTCTCTTCTGACCCAAGCTCCCAGGCTTATAATATGGATCATTGGGTGCGTTTTGGCAATCATCCTCTGGAAAAGACATCCCGTTGTTTCAGCATTGGCTTTGATTGCTTTTGGCGGTTCTTTGGTTCTTTCTGTTGTAGATGCTTACATAAGTGTCCGCTTGCCATCTTTGATGCAGCAGGGATTGGCAACACAGAACGTGGGGGCGATTTATATTCTCAAAGGAGTAATCTTCTCAATCCTAGATGCAATTTTGGGTGGCCTGCTGGTTGTTGCTATTTTTGGATGGCGTAAAAAAGATCAGGCATCAGCACCTCCTCAAAGTACATAATCAGTGTTTTGTCATCCGCTTATCTGTCCATATAATGGATCGTTCAATATCCAACGGAGGATGTATCAAAGTTTGCCTCATCCCCTTGAAGGTTGTCGGGCAAGACCCGGCCGAAAACTTGCGTCACTTTGAAGTCAGGCTGGAGGAAATCGCTCCACACCGGCCCGATTTGGTCTGCTTGCCGGAATGTGCTTTCACAGGGTACTTGTACAGCGAACAGGATTTTGCACGATTCGCCGAGCCGATTCCTGGTCAAACCACAGCGTTTGTTTCAAGCATAGCGCAAACGCAGCAGTGCTATATTTGTTTTGGTATGTTAGAAAAAACGCCCGAAGGTGTTTACAGTTCCGCTGTCTTGATCAATCGGTCGGGTCAAATCGTTCATGTGCATCGCAAAATCGTGGAACAGCCGCCTTTTGTGACCGGCAGCGAAGTAAAAGCGGTAGATACCGACTTTGGCAAAGTTTCTATACTGTTGTGTGGCGATTTGTTTGATGAGCAAGTGAAAGCCAAAATAAGCCCAGAGACCCATCTCTTGATCTGCCCGTTAGCACGTAGTTTCGACGGAAAATCGCCCGATTTGCAAAGGTGGCTGCATGAAGAACGGCAGGCCTATGCAGATGAAGTGAAGAAAATTGGCAAAACTTGTTTGGTTGTGAATGCTCTCGAAGATCCATCAATTCCTGAAGCCTGTTTTGGCGGGGCGATGGTCCTTCGTCCGAATGGAGAAGTTTTGGCAGAGTCAGAACATGGAACAGAGGCAGCGTTGATGGTTGAGCTCGGTTCGGCTGCCTCTGAGGGGGGGCTGATACGAAGTGGAGTACAGAAGAGACTTGAAGGTTGGAAACAGACGTGTAATAATGGTGTATGAGCTGATTGAATTGTATATGTACAGCGTGTGAACACCTCGTACCTTTAAAACGAGTGTTATCTTGCGCGATCGCGTGAATGGTTTGGAGTAAAATCAAGGTGAAGAGATTTGGAAAATGAGAATCCCGCACCCGATTCCCTATCAAGGCAGCAAGCGCAATTTGGCAAAGTACATCTTGCCATTTTTCCCGCTTGAAATTAGAACTCTTCTGGAGCCATTTTCGGGGTCGGCGGCAATTTCAATTGCTGCGGCAGTTCACGGCAAAGCAACGCATTTTCACTTAAATGACGTGAATCAACCTTTGATTGCTCTTTGGAATGAGATTATCAACAATCCAAATGAAATTTCAGCTCAATATGAAAGCCTGTGGATAGAACAACAAGGAAATGAGCGGGAGTACTATGATGCTGTGCGTGATAATTTTAATAGAACAAAACGTCCCGACTATTTACTTTATTTGCTCGCCCGTTGTGTCAAGGCGTCGGTAAGATACAATGCAAATGGGGAGTTCAACCAAAGTCCTGATAACCGCAGGTTAGGGCGCAACCCGAAGCAAATGAAAGATGATATTTTGGCGGTTTCTAATCTTTTGCGGAATAAAACGATTTTAACGAGCTTAGATTACAAGGAAGTCTTGGAAAAGGCTACTTCGAAAGATTTAGTTTATCTGGATCCGCCATATCAGGGTGTCTGTACTACAGGTGACCCTCGTTATTTTAGTGGAATTGATTTCGATGAATTCATTCAAGAATTAAAAAAATTAAACAGCAAGGAAGTGCCTTTTATTCTTAGTTATGATGGCCGTACAGGGAAAAAGTTGTATGGGCAAAGCTTGCCTGATGAATTGGGCATGTATCGTCTTGAAGTGGAAGCTGGACGATCTACACAAGCAACTTTGCTTGGCAGAGATGATATAACTTTTGAAGCGGTCTATATCTCGAATTGTTTGATTCAAAAATTGCATATTGCGCCGAATGAACTGATTGCCAATGATGTTGTCCGTCAGCCTGCACTTTTTGATTTTTGAGTTGTAAACAAAAAAAATCCACTATGTCCCAATCAGCTGAACATGAAACGATAAAAATACTTCTTGAAACAATTACCAACAAACGTGCTCGAATTGTTGTTGAGCATATCCTGGAAAATGGGTTTGTTACTACTGAGCAACTCAAAAGACAATATGGGTACAATCATCCACCCAGAGCTGCTCGGGATGTGAGAGAATTTGGCATTCCGTTGGAAACATTTCGCGTCAAAGATAGTCAAGGACGTTCAATAGCTGCTTATCGGTTGGGGGACATAAGCAATGTTCAGAAAGGCAAATTGAAAGGCCGGCAAACTTTTCCAAAGCAATTTCGATATGAGCTTTATGCCCAAAGCGGGTGCAAATGCTCAATTTGCAATGGCTCTTTTGAACAACGTTATTTGCAAGTTGACCATCGAGTGCCTTATGAGGTTGCTGGGGATACACAAGGGGACTTAAATCCGAAAGATTTTATGCTGGTTTGTGGTTCTTGTAATCGGGCAAAATCTTGGTCTTGTGAACATTGTGCGAACTTAAAAAACGAGAAATCTACGCAAGTTTGCTTGAAGTGTTACTGGGCAAACCCTGAGAACTACGTCCACATTGCGCTCAGAGAAGTACGGCGCACAGATATTTTGTGGAATGAAAACGAAATTGGGTTATATGAAAGACTGAAGACATTGGCGGTTGAAAACCGGTTTCCGATTCCAGAATACGTCAAGAAAATTATAGAAAAACACCTTAATCAAGTGGGGGGGCCATCGGTTGGCTTCGGGGCGATTGAAAGTAGCAGCTTTGAAGAAGTTGACGTATAATCAGCTTCTGTGATTTTTGCCCAATTTCTTGGAGGACATTTGAACCCATATCGAGAACAATACAGATGGTCGAATGTTTTTACAATGATCCGCAACTTAAAACTAGGCCCCAGAATTTGCGAGGATGATTTTTCTCACCGCCTTGTGGTGATTACAGGGGCAACTTCAGGGATTGGCAACGCAACTGCCGAGAAATTCGCTGCGCAGGGCGCCGATTTGCTATTGATCAATCGCGATGAAAAGAAGACACAACCATTCTGCGCACAGCTGCAGCAGCAGTTTGGCATCCATTGTGACTACATCATCGCCGATTTCTCAAAACGATGCGATGTGCATAACGCGGCAAGGCAGTTGGCCGCCTTGCCGAGGGACATTGATGTTCTCATCCACAATGCTGGTGTGTACCTGACGCAAAAAACGCTCACTCAAGATGGCCTGGAGATGGTCTTTCAGGTCAATTACCTGAGTACGTTCATTTTGAATTATGTGCTTTTGGAGAAGTTCAAGGCGCAAAACCGCGGTCGCATCCTGTTTGTCAATTCTGAGGCTTACCGGTTTGCTGTTTGGGGCTTGGATTTTGATGACCTGTTGTGGCAGAAACGTCGCTATTCTGGCCTGAAAAGCTATGGCGAATCCAAGCTGGCGCAATTGCTCTCCATGCTTATCTTACAGGAGTTGTATCAGGGCAGCGCGGTGACGGTCAACGCTATGCACCCGGGCAATGTGAGGACCAACAGCGGGCAAAGCAATGGCTGGCTTTACAAAATCTTCAAGCGCCTGCTGATTGACCCTGCTGCCCTTCCGGTCAGCGTGGCTGCGGAAGCGCTCTACTACTTGGGCGCTTCGGCTGATGTGGCGGACCTTTCCGGCAAATTTTTCAACCTGACGACGCCCGAAGAGCCCGCTCCGCCGGCATTGGATCGAGACGCCGCACAAACGTTGTGGCAGCTCAGCTTGCAGTTGGGAGGTTTTGATGCAAAGTGAAAAGAGGCAAGTTGTCATTGTCGGTGCTGGCATGGCTGGCTTAACCGCAGCGGCTTTCTTGGCCTGCCGAAATTTCGATGTGCTGCTGTTGGATAAGAATGATCGGGTCGGCGGGTTGGTGAGCGGTTTTGAAAGCAATGGCTTTGTCTTCGATACCGGCCCAAGGGCGTTTGTCAATTCTGGCATTGTTAAGCCGATGCTAAAGAACCTGGGCATTGAATGGGACTTTTTGCCCAACGTAGTTTCGATTGGCATTGAAGATCAGCTGTTTGCGGTGCGCTCCATGCAAGACTTGCAGCAATATCAACAGGTTCTAACCCACCTCTACCCCGAGGATGAGTCGGATATTCAGCGCATCATTGCCATCATCGCGCAGCTTTCGCAGCATACCGCGGTGCTGTATGAGTTTGATAACCCCAACTTGGTTAACCTGAAGAGCGACCGAAAATTCATCTTCCGCAAGCTCTTGCCCTGGACGTTCAAGTTCTTGCTCGCTTTGCGAAAATTTGAGCAATACAAGCTGCCGATGGAAGATTTTCTCAACGCCCAGGTTGCCAACCCCTCCTTGATTGACATTCTGATCCAACACTTTTTCAGAAAGACGCCAACCTATTTTGCGTTGGGTTATTTCTACGTGTATCTCGATTACTTCTACCCGCGCGGTGGAACAGGTGCCTTGAGCCGCCTTGTTAAAGAAAAGGTGCTTGAGTGTGGCGGCGAGATCCGGCTCAAGAAGAATATTGTTGAAATCATCCCTGCCGAATCGAAAGTGATTGACTCAACCGGCTGTGAGTATCACTATGACTACCTGATTTGGGCGGCGGATCTAAAAACGATGTATCGCATCTTGAATCCGGCCCGGCTGGAAGCGAAAATTGCCGAAAGGGTTGAAGCCGAAGCGCAGCGCAAGCAATCTGCCAGGGGGGCCGAATCCGTTTTCATTCTTTACCTTGCCGTCAACCGTCCGCCTGAATATTTTCGGCAGCGTGGCGGCGAGCATTTGTTCTACACCCCCTCGCGGCGAGGCTTGGGCACGTTGAATCAGCAAGCGCGGCTTGACCTGCTGCAAAACTTCGATCAAAAGTCAAAAGAGGAAGTGTTCCACTGGCTAGAAGACTATCTCCGGTTCAACACCTACGAAATCTCCATTCCGGCCTTGCGGGATGAAACACTGGCACCGGCAGGGCAAACAGGGGTCATGGTCAGCTGTTTGTTTGATTATCCAATCGTTAAAAATGTTGAGAAGGCCGGTTGGTATGATGAATTCAAAGAAGCCTTTGAAGCCGGGGTCATTCGCATTCTATCCGAATCGATTTATCAAGGCTTCGATGCGGATATCCTCTTCCGTTCTTCTGCGACGCCGTTGACCATTCAGCGCGTCTGTGGAAGTTCGGAGGGGGCGATTACCGGCTGGTCGTTTGAAACGCCTCCGCCGGTCGTCCACACGCTGAAAGATATTCCCCAATCGGTGCGCACCCCGCTTGCCAATGTCTATCAGGCGGGGCAATGGGCCTATTCTCCGGCCGGTGTGCCGATTGCAATGCTGACCGGTTGGTATGCTACGCAAGATATCCTCAAACAAGCAAAGAAAAAAAGCCGCTGAGCGTTTCGGCCTGATTGTGAGCGTGAAACAATGATTGCAAAAATTGTCATTTTGGCCTTTCTGCTGCTGGAGACATCCAACGTGCTGGCCCTCTATTTTGTGCCGGGTTCGAAGCGCGCCAATGCAGTGGGCGTGTTTTCGGCTTGGGAGAAATCGAAACAAGACCCCGAAATTCATGATTTTGTTCGCTACCTGGTCTATTGGGTGGCGGGGGCAAAGTTGATCTTCCTGCTCCTGCTTGCTGGCATTGTCTGGTTTGGAGACGCAACCTTGCAGCGGCTGAGCTTGTTGGTGCTTGCCCTTGCAACCCTATCCTTTTATTGGCGTCTCTTTCCGCTCATCCGAAAAATGGATTGTCAGGGGCACATTGCGCCCAAGAATTACTCGCTCCAATTGGGGGTGATGATCTTTCTCTTCATCCTTGCCTTTGTGGCGGCTGCGTTGATGGGGTAATCCTGGCCATCAGAGACGTTTCCGTTTGTGGTTAGCGCCGAATTTTGTTGGCTGCCCAGGCATTTTGAATCACCTGCCACAGGTCGTTTTCGACTTCCTCCAGGTTGTTCGGGTCGGGGCCAAAGGGATAATACATTGCCCGGTCGCCCCAGGTGTACCATGGTTCGTAGGTTGGCTCCCAGACCCACAGGGCATGGTTGATGCCATGTGCCTCAAACCAGGCGATTTCGTCGCCCAGGAACTCTGCTGCACCGGGTGCCCAGCGCACCACGCCAAACTCATTGACCACGATCGGCGCGCCCGTCCGCTGATGGAATTCTTCCAGCGGGGCCAGGTATGCTGCCAACCAGTTGCGGTCGAAGCGATCGGGAATTTCGTCCCAGTTGACGTCAAATTCGCCCGGGTAGGGTTTGTTTTCGTCCGGCTGCTGATGGGTGTAGAGGTAAGGCCCGTATT
>Ga0208695_1002422_pt1 | contig 13644 bp, 23 predicted proteins | sample AD_UKC111_MetaG_FD_184449 | JGI IMG/M metagenome (GOLD analysis project Ga0208695, IMG submission 184449) | Active sludge microbial communities of municipal wastewater-treating anaerobic digesters from Hong Kong - AD_UKC111_MetaG (SPAdes)... | ecosystem: Engineered > Bioreactor > Anaerobic >... | reverse complement strand
ATAATTAAAACTTCATAATCTTGCAGATAATTAATAGTATGTTTTGAGGTAAATGCACGCTCTACTATAATCTTAAGTGCATAACCTGCTCAAACATAATAAGAAAGAAATAATTTTTATTTCAAAAACTGTGATTAGATAATATATTTATTTAATTTTTATTTTATTTTTTAATATGAATGTTTTAGTTTTATTTTAATTATTTGTTTATTATATATATATTTTAATTAATATATATTATATAATTTGATTACTAATAATATAATATGTTATAATTAATTTTATAGTATATATCTTGGTTATAAACAAAGAGGGATTCCAACCTTAAAAAATATAATAAAAATCAAATATTCCTTAATTTATGTTATAAAAATACAAAGCTAAATATCGTCAGTCATTAGATAATCCTTCCTTATTACAATCCCCACCAAGATATATACTTTTTTTTTATAGGTAAATAACACACAAATTATTTATAAATTACAATTTTAAACAAAAAAAATATATTTCTAACACAATTAAAAAAGGTATATAATAATGATTCTTAGTGACAATAATATAAATTTAAGTGTAATTAGAGATGTTGATATTAAACTATCTAATACTATTCCAAAACAAGCAAATATAATTAACAATCAAATAGATTTAAGTAATAAAGATATAACATTAGTTTGTATATCTGATATTAATATAGAAAATGCAGTTAAATCATTTTTGAACTGTTTAGCCAGAGTAAAATTTACAGATTCAATATTTTTTACCAGTAAAATATCTGACAAGCATATACAATTATTATCAAAATATACAAAGATTAAAAATATAAGTCCTATTACTTCAATATTGGATTATAATAAATTTATGATATGCCAATTATATAAGTATATAAACACAAATTTTATATTAATAATACAACCAGATAGTACTATAATATTTCAGGATAGTTGGTCAGATGATTTTTTATTATACGATTATATAGGTGCACCCTGGCCCAAACATATTTTGGATAGACGGAATATTGAATATAAGTTAGTATCTAATTTTCCAGATAATGCAGTTGGTAATGGTGGATTTTGTTTAAGGTCTATAAAATTATTAAAAACAGTTGCTGAATTACCTAATATAAATGTGATTATGGAACGGCGTAATTATATAGAAGATATTGTATATTGCTCAGATGTAGATATATTAAATATTTATAAATCTAAACATATATATATAGCACCTTATGATATTGCAGGTAGGTTTTCTTATGAATATGATAGGACATTTGCTAATATTAAATGGTTTGGTGCACATGGTAAAAATACACATTTTATAAATGAGTTTATAAAAAATATAAATATAACTGAACTGTTACCAAAAATAAAGGAAATATACAAATGATACAACAAAATAATGATAAATCATTAGAATTTCTAAATTATTGTTTATCTAATTTACCATGTAAAATTAAAAAAGAAATATATGGACCATATAATATGATGTATATAATCATATTAAAAGAATTTGAATTAGATGCAGTAAATAAAAAATTAAATTTTATATTTTATTGCACATCTCATGGATTAATAAATAAAACAATAGAATTCAAATATGAATTGTCTATATCTGAATTAGATAAATATACACAAAAAACTGAGTATGGTATACTTTTAGAAAAAATAATTGATTTAATAATATCTGATTATATTAATAAAGGCTCATTTAGATATTTTGAAATATTAGAATACATAACTAAATATGCAACTAAATATGAATTTGATATTTCAAAGATATATTATGATTGTGAAAATTATTCATTTGTATATGAATTATATTTCAAAAAATTATCCAATAAATTTAATATTTATATTGAAGAACGAAATAAATTGTATAATTGTAAAATAAAAATTATAACAGATGTTAATGCCGAATCAGCAATTACATTCAATAACGAATTTGAAGAATTGATTAATTTTTTAGAATATAGATTTAGTATATTTAAAGATACAACAAATATAATGCTTTTTGGTAATTAAAAATTAAACATAGGGAAATTGTATATATGATAACTTCTAAAGAATTTGATGATTTATCTGAAAAATTATTATATTCATTTCCAAAGATAAGAAATGATAGAGTATATTCAATAGAATCAATGACTAAATGTAGTGATAAAACTTTAGTTGTAACTATGTCTGGTACAACTGTTGGTAAATTTCCAGTTTTACATGTTTGTAAATTTAATACTTATATACCATCAAAAGAACTAAAAACAGATCGTTTAGAATATTCATTTTTTAATATATCAGAAAATAAATCTATTGATGATATTATTGAATTTTTGATTAAAGGCACAGATATTACAATTAATAATAATATAATAGATTTTTTTAGTATAGAAAAGGATATTAAAAAAATATGTAAATCGAATAAAGTAAAATTGATATCTATGAGTACAGGTAATGGTTTTGGAACAATTAATATAAAAATAGAATTAGGTAACAATTTAGGTAATATAATTTTCAGAATAATAAACAATTTATGGAATGGCTCATTTATACTTGAATATGTATATTATGGTCTACGAAAATTAGATGAGAATTTATTATATGATAGTATTTTATTTAATATTAATAAGATAATTGAAGAAATAACAAAGAATAGTCAATCAAATAAAGATACTTTCATTATTGATGAAGATGATAAATTAACATTTGATTATGGTGAAATTTATAGAAAGGAACTATACTTATGGCTATTATCAAAAATAGAATAAACATTAAAAATAAAAACTTGTTACATAGATTAATAAGTAAAATTAAGTATTATTTTTATAATAGAAATAAACCAATTATCAAAAATACTAAAATTATAAATAAAATGATAAATAGTTTATCTAATATAATAGATGATTATAGAATTGCAGATATAATAATTAAGCTGGATATAAATTTATCGTATAATAAATATAAATTGATAATTCAAAAAAATGTTAAAAATGATATATATTATTTACAAATTTATAATAATGATAATGATATACCTTATGACTTATTAACAACAAGAATAGCGAAATATAAGGATGAATTATTAAATTACATATATGACTTTTTTAATTACGAAAAAGAAAAAATAGCAACACAACAACAATATAATAATAATTTGACTGAAAATAATAACATATTACAATTAAAATTTATAAACAAAAATAATAATAATAATATAAAAAAATAACACATTATAATATAAAAATATAATAATTTTTTATAATAATATTATACAACACAAAAAAGGAGACTTATATTTATGAGAATTAAAGAAGTAGAAACATGTTATTGTGGAGAAAAAGTATTGGATAGTACTAAAAATACATATTTAAAAAATGATATGCATGATGATGAAGTGTGGGATTATTTTATTAATTTGCCATTTATATTTCATAATGAAAGCTGTATATCTGATTTTATTGATGATATACAACGTGAACTGGGTGTGAAAACAATATATGAATTTAGCCCCGGATATTATGAAACCGGTAAACACCCTTATTTTAGTATGAAGTTCTATGATGAGTTTGGTGAGGAAATAACTATAGATAAAAATATAATAAAGGAACAGATTAATAAATTATTTAAACTTAAAAATACTAAAATAAGTATGGATATTACTAATGAATTAAAAAAATATTATTCAAAGTATAGTATAATTATACCTGCTATGAAAATAGAAGATAATAATAAGAAAGATAGAGAGCATGAATGGACAGAATTAGTTAAAATTGGGAATAATATATATAAACTATATAGAACTGGTAATGAATTGTATACTTCTAGATTTTGTACAGCTTGCGGTAATTATGTAAATGTATATGTTTCGTCACATTGTCATATCATACAAGAAAAAGATATAGAATTTAAAGAAGAATATAAATCATCACTACCAACAGCTATAAATGCATATACTATAAATGGTAACGATTTTATATTTCAAGCTGTTGAAAAAGATATACCAATTTTAAGTTGGGACTTTTTTGATTTACATTTAGCATTTTAAAATTATAAGGAGTTTATATATGAGTAATAATAATTGTATACATTTTAATGAATTAAAAACTATATATATAAATTGGTTATCAGAACAATTATATACTTTTCCAATATCAGAAAATTCATATTTTGTAACATTACCATTTTTAGATAAGCACAATGATAATATAGAACTTAAAATAATGACTTTTAATAAAGAAAATGATAGTAATCAAATATTAATTGAATATATGTTAAATGATATGCCATTGAAAAAACAAATAAATGAGGATATTATGTGTATGCTAAATGGGTATAATATAAAAATTGATATAGGATTAAATAGAATTTATATTTATTCCGATTTGGACAATTTTCCAAGACGATTAAATTCAATGATTCAATGTGCAATTATAATTTCAAATTTATGTGAAAATGAGGAGATTTTTTATTATGGATACCAGTGAAAAAATGAAAGTGCCTATTAAAAACATGATTGATAAAATCAATTCGAAAATAAAATCTGAATTTGATAGAAATGATTGTTTTTCAGATTGTGATTATGAAATAGATTATGATAATAATAAATGTATTATGATTGTGGAATTTAATAATTCTATTGAAATAAGATTAAAATTAAAATTAAATTTTGAAGATTGTACTATCCAATTTAATAATGAAAAAAAATACACAATAGTAGAAACAGACAATCTTGCAGATGATAGATTAATACCAATAATTAAATCAATGTATTATGCTGCAATTAATACTATTTATGGTGAATTTGAATTCTTAGATGATATAGAAATAGAAAAAATACATAAAATTTTAAATGAAGCATTAAAAGAAAAATATATAAAATGTTTTGAATTTATTAGAGACGATTGTTTGTATTATCATTCAATAATAGCTAAATATAAAAGAGGTTGTAGTGAATATAAAGTTGTGTTTGATATACGTAAGATAAATAATGTATATGTTTTTTTAGATACTTTTGAGACTAAAAATGATTTGTTTGCTGTATCTAGTGTTATATTAAAAAGATTGACTAATTTTAATAAAATGAATTTTGTAATATAAATCAATTATTTCAAATTTATAAGGTATAATAAATGATATTATGATAATAAATAATAATATTCAAATATCAGTAAAAGAACAGTATACAATCGGGTATTTATATAATATATATAAATCCATTGAATTAAAATTAAATGAATTGAATACTGAATCTAATACTATTAAAATAATTGTAAATGTTGTTTCTGCTTTTAATATTTCAATTTGTGTGAAAAATATTAATACAAATGAAACAATTAAACATATTATACTACCACCAATAAAAATTGTAACAGATAATAATCAAATGATTTATATGCTAAAATCTAAATATTTTTATAATATACCAGATTTAGCTAATTATATAATGATTAATCTTATATTATGATTATTAGTAAAATATAAACTAATAAAGGAGAAATAAAAATGATTGTTAATGAAGAAATAATTAAATTTATTCTTAAAGGTATTGAAACATATAATAGTAAATCGCAAGTATTACAATTGTATATATATGGAATTGATAATACATCCAGTAATTTATTTAAGTTTGATATATTAATAGCAGTAACTTTAAAAAGTGGTGTAGTAATATTTATATTCAACTTAAATATACAGATTATAGATGATAAAAATTTTATTATTGAATGGAATAATCGTGTTTATAGTGATCAAATATCAATTAATTTAGAAGATGAATCAATCGAATTATTTGTTGAAACACTTTCTGATATTGTAAATAATTTGGCACTAAAACATAATAAAACAAATGACATATCCCACAATATAATAAATATGCTTAATATAATGGAAAAGATTAAAGAAGTTTTTGACGAATGGGAAAATAATGAAGAGAATGGAATAGGTATATTAATAAATAATTCGGAGTTAAAATTACATAATAATGAAATGAAATTTATTACAACTATTTTTTCAGATAAGCATGATGTGCTGTATATAAATTTTATAATATATCATCATTGTATAAATGGTTATTATTCTTTATATATTGAAGATGTATTAAATGATACTACTAGTTTATATATGGATTTAGAAAATACCGAACAGATAATTAAAAAAATAAACGAATATATTTCAACTAAAATTTTAAATTAAAAAAATGAGGACTTTAACAAATGAAAAAATTTGAACGTGAATTATTAAAAAAGATCAATCCAATACTGAATACACCCAACATGAAAGAAGAATTCAAACGTTATACTTTTGTATATAATGTATTATTTGATGAAACTTCTATTGCTGTATGTGATGGTAAATTTTTAGCTTTCTTTGAAGATTCTTCATTAGGTATTAATCAGCCAATAAATATAAATTTAATAAAATTTTTATATAATCTTAAAAAAACAGATATTTATATTGAACAAAATGAAAATTCAACTGTAACAATTAAGTATAATGATGATAGTGAACAATTGATTTATACATATAACGGAAGAAAGATTAATTGGAAAGTATTATTAGATTCTGATTTTAATAAAGATATACAATTAGATTTAGATTTTGAAATTCCAAAAACTAAAAAAACTTCTTATTGTAGTTTTAACGAATCAGGTAAATATATTTCAGATGATAATCCGGAAAATAATAATATAATATTCAGTATTAAAAATGAGGATTTAGAATATATTAAACAGTTTGATACACATCCTATTGCTAAAATTAATAGTAATATTATTTATAATATATTTATTAATACAAATACAATTTACAAATTTTTTACTATAAATGTAACATATAAAGGCAGATAAATATATAACAAAAAATAAAGGAATATGAAAAATGAAAGATGTTATTGAGCAATTATTACAAGCAATTGAAAATTATAATAAATCAAATACTGATTATAAAATATTACTTAGTAAAATTATTATTGAAAAAAATGAAAAATTTATAAACTTTATTATTTCAGTATCAAATTCATCCAGAATTATAGATTGGTTTCCAATTTGTATACACTTATTACGTATTAAAGGAGAGAATGATGTTTTATCTTATGCAGAACAAGAAAATATATTTCATAATTTAAATGAATTGTGCAATCATATAGAAACTAAAATAAATAATAATACCAAAAATATCATAGAATCTTATAATAAAAATGAAATTTATGATTTATATGATTTATGTGATAATCTTATTACAAAATTGAAAAGTTTTAAACAAAATCCAATTGAAATATCACTTTGTACAATAGAAGAAAAAAATAAAAATATAAAAATTGAAGCAACAGTTGATATTAATGAAGAATCGTCATACGATTTTGTATATAGTATTAATAAGTTGACTAGAAATTATAATTTAGAATGTATTTGTGTTGATAATACATTTTATAATTGTGATTGTGATGGATTATTATCAGACGCTGATGCTATTTATAATAAGATTATTGAGTATATAAAAAGTATAGATGTTACTGATTGAAATATATCAGTTATGTGAAAATTATTATATAAAAGGAATAATATAAAAATGAAAGAAATAATTAATCAAATAAAAGATGTGATTAGAAAATTTAATACTTTAGATTCTTGTTATACAATATCAATTGATGAAAAAACATTTAGTGTTAATGATTCAAATATATCATGTACTATTTATGTTCATTATTTAAAAGAAATTATAGGAAATTTTACAATGAATATATCAGTATTACATTCAATTAGAGGTGATATTATATCATACACAGAAGGAACACATGTATTTGATACATTAGATGATTTATTAAAACATATAGAATTGATTATATATCATAATTCGTATGATATTATTAGCCCATATAAAATGAAAAATTTAGGTGAAACATTAAAAATAATAGCAATAATATTAGTTATTTTATATATAATATTTGTATTTTGGGTATGATGTTTATTAATTATAACAGTTAAAAAAAAGAAAGGTGTTATTAATATGGATTTATTATTGAATGCATTACGTAGTAGTGATAATATTACTAATTTCAACATGTGTAATATTTCTGACGATATAATAAAAATATCTTTTATATCTGAAATAGAAAAAGAGCCAAAATTTTGGGAGTTGGAAGATAATTCAACAATTGAAAAAGATAAGATAGATATATTACTCGATTTTAATAGAAAAATAATTACATTTGTTATAAATGACAAGCATGAACGAGAATTTAGAATAAAAGACTTTTCTGAATTTAGTAAGATTGGTACATTTGAATTTGAATATTAATTAGTAAATTTAAACATTTTATTTATTTGGAGGATTTTCAAAAATGGAAGAAATACAAAATAAAATCACCGAACAATTAATAAATATAATCGAAAAATATAATAAATTACATACTGATTATAAAATATTACTTGATAGTGAATCATTTAAAGTAAACAAAAAGCGCATGTCATTTATTATTTGTGTGTCCAATTCAAATAGAATTTTGGGTAAAATTATAAATATTACAAATGATATGGACGAATTATTATTTTCTGAAAATGAATCATTATATACAAAACAAGAGGATATATTTAATACAATAGAAAAATTATTTAAATATATTGAAGCACAAATAAATACTTATACAGAAATTATTATCAAAGTAACTAATGAAATGATGAATAAAACAAACGAACAATTGTCAAATATAATTGAAAAATATGACGAATTGTTTACTGATTATAAAATATTATCTGATAATAAAATAGTTATAGAAAATAAAAAAAACATATCATTGAATGAATCGTCTGGTGAATATAAAGAAATAAAGGCTTATAAAAATAATGAAAAAAATGGCGATTTAACATTAAAATGAAATTGTTGTTATTATTATTATTATTTTCACTTATTATATTTGTTTTCTATATTTTTTAAATTTACGAAATATTAATTAGTAAATTTTAATATTTTATTTAGTTTGGAGTATTTGAAAAATGAACAAAATGTTTGATATGATTCTGATATCTAGTATAATTAAAAGTATACCGCCATTTTATACAAATAGAACTTTATTATTCTATATTTCTGTATATACATCAAACAATATTATGATAGGTAATTTTCGGATAGATATAAATATGAAATATAATGAATTAGACAACATTGTAGAATGTAGTGAGTCATTTACTAGAATTTATAAATTGAAAGATTTATATAAAAAAATAAATAATAATGTGAATGATATTATTAAATTGTATGAAGAAATTGGAACAAATTATATTCATACATTTATTTATCCTAGTTAGTTTTAGATTAAGAAATCAAATTTAAAAAAAGGAGATTTTTTAGATTATGAGTGAACTTATAAGTCTTGATGATATTAAGAATCTTGAATGTAGTAAAGGTTTATCAGACAATGAATTAAATATTATAAAATTGATTATTAAAAATTTAATTGGTGCAGCTGATAAAATTCAATATGAAGGTGGACTAATTGATGTTTACAATGAAAGTGATATTATTGATGTGATATATGGTTATAAAAATAATAAGATACATGGATGTGCTATTGCTATATATTATATATTTGAGAAAGACCCTATTACTGATGAACAAGATATGAATATGATAAATGATATATATGATTCAATATGTAAAATACTTGGTGAATATTTTATTGAATTTATACAAACAATTAAATAAACATATAAAAATATATTGAAAACTAGTATATAAAAGAAAGATTATACAAATGAAAACAAATACTGAAAAAACTGTAGATAATATATCTGAGCAAATTACAGAAACTGTAGATTTGGAATCAGGTGTGCATTTATGTTATATTAAAGACGTGCAATACGATTCCAAATATTTAATATTCTATAATTCAGATATGTCCAGAAAAATTGGTGCACGTATAGTAGAAATTACTAATAGAAATGTTCCAAATATATTTAAACTGAAATTATTAGAGAATACTATTATAATACCAAAACATTATACTAGTGTTTATAATATCAATAATAATGTAATAAAAAAATTAATTAAAAAAAAGAAAGAATTGAGTTTAAGTATATCTGATTATGAAAAAATATTAGACTATATATTACTTGATGATCATATATTATATATTAGAAAAATATTTGAAGATTATAATATTGATTTTAAAGATATTAAAACAATTGAAGATGTTCTATTGAATATTTATAAAAAAATGACATTAACTAGAGATTTAATTCTTATTTATAAATATTTAAAAAATATTTCATTAATAATAAAAAATTTCAAACTATGGAGTTAAAAAAATAATGGACATTGAACAAGAAAATAATAATACTATTTCAATTAATGGACAACAGCAAGAATTAACTGAATTTAAGGAATCGGATGTAAAATATCTTTTACCACTTAAAACTGCTGTTATATTATCAGTTTTAACATTTGGATTATTTGTGATTGTTTTGTTTTATAGACTGTGGCATTTATTAAAAGAAAAATATAATTATAATATTAGTAATACCTGGATAATATTACGAACAATAGGATTATGTGTTCCACTGTTGAATTATATATTGTTTTATGAATTGTTTTATAATCTTAAGTCTAATATTAAACGATTAAATATATCTCCTTTACTTTGTACTATAGCTATATTTGGTTCATCATTAATTGGACAAATACTTAATAATATTATATTAAGTTCTATATCTAATCCTTTTGTGATTTTCACATTATGCGGTATAGTGTCAATATTTATAGTATTGCCTTTTTTATATATACATAATAAGATTAATATATTATATACATTAGACACTGGAATTACTAATATTAAACGTAAAATGACTAATTGGGAACATTCTATTTTATGGATATCAATAATTATATGGTTCTTTGCGTTTATTATACTTATCGGTGCAGATAGTGTACAATAATATACATCTATAAAAAATTATATATTGGTTGGTGATTAAATGTGTTAAAAAAAGAATATACTGAAAATAACCAAATAAAAATATATCTGAAAGATTCATTATTATATTTTGAGAATAATAAACTTATAAAAATGGAAGGATTAATTGAACAGATATATTCTTCAGAATTAGTTGAATGTATGATAAATTCTATAGATAATAGAGCTGAACATTCTTTTATGAAATCTATAGAATTATTCAGACGAAAATTGTTTAGGTCTACAAACAAATCATGGTTTTTTATTAAGGATATAGATAGTGGAATGATTAAAACAAAGTTAAAATCAATAAACACATTTATTAAAATAAATCCTAGTAGTATAGATATGATAGATATAAATGATATTGATAAATTCTATATCTGGTCAATATTATTTGATATATTAATTTTTTAAATTTAAATAGGAGATTTTGTACAATATGTATCCAAATAATAATAATCTTTTAGTATTCATTACTAAAAATGAAAGTAAGAAGGACAAAATTGATGCCCCGGAAAATACATTTTTCAAAGATATTGATGAATACTTACCGATTGATGAGTATGATCATAAAATAATTAAAGATGTTGATGAAAATAATAATTATGTATATATATTATATGCTAAAAATAAATATATTAGAGATAATTTAGTAGTAACAATTGAAGATAATAAATTAATTGTGACATATAAACTACCAAATAAATACGAAAACATAAATAATAGACATATTATTTATACATATCAATCTCCGTATGGATATCATCAAATAACATCTTATATTGATTACGATGCAGATATACATGAAACTACTGCATTTTTAGAAGATGATTATTTGAAAGTTGTAATACCAAAAAAAGTTTTAAATAAAAACAAAATTGAGGAGTAAATTTATAATGGACAAACAAAAAAAAGATAAACTATTAGTACTTGTTGCTGAAACCAAAAAAGTTTGGCAGCAAATAAATAATGTTTTAGATGATGAAGTTATTTATGAAGACATTGACAATTCACTATCAATACCAGATGATTGTGATCATATAATAACTAAAAATCTTTGTGATAATAATTATATATATACAATACATATAAAAAATATATCTGATATTGATGTATATAAATTAGTAACATTAATTGATGATAATAAATTATTATTTTCACGCACTATGCCATATATTTTTGATATAACGGCTGATATTGATGATGATGCTGATATATATAAAGCTATAGCATTTAAAAAAGATAATTGTATAAAAATTATAATACCTAGAAAAATTTCAAATGAAAACAAAAATACGGAATAAATTTATAATGGATACAGAAAAAAAATTTAAACTGACAATAGTTATTAATAAAACTAAAAAAGTTTGGCGAATACTTGATGTACCTCACAATACATTTATTTGTAACGAATCCGATGATTTAATGTTAATACAGGACTGTTATGATTTTAAAATAACTAAAAAACTTAATAATAATAAATATATATATATAATATGTACAAACAGTACATTTAATATTGACGATACAATGATATTAATTGATAATAATAAATTATTTTTATCATGTAATATACCATATATTTTTGATACAAAAATTGATATTGATAGTGATGCTGATATATATAAAACTGTAGCATACAAAAAAGATAATTGTATAAAAATTACAATACCTAGAAAAATAAACAAATAATTTTAACATATAATTTTTGGAGTTTATAAATTATGGAATCTATAGACAATTTCAATGATAATAATGATGATAATACTGAAAATTCTTCAGAAGACTCAAATATTGATTTTGAGAATTGGGGTGATATGCTTTCAAATTCTACTATACATAATGAAATAGAAAAATTGATTACTGAATTTAAGAGTAAATCACAGAAAATATCTATTAACAAATCTGATAGCAATTTTGAGCGTTTGAAGAATGAGATAGAAGAAAATAAAAATGAATTAAAAGAGACATTAAAAAGTATTAATGAATTGAAACGGTATATAACAAATTTAATACCAAAAGATCAAGGTGATTATAAAAATAGATATTTACTGGATGAAAAATTAAAAGTTATTAGTACTATATATAATTTAGAATTGGATGCTAGAAAAACATTAAATAATTTAATATTGACTTTATGTAAAATTGAAGGAATGGATTTGTAAAAACTAAAATTAAAAGGAGAAATGATATAATGGATCAACAAGAAAAAGATATAAACCAGATACAACCCGCCAAAAGAAAATACACAAAACGAGACACAAATCGTCAAACTGATAATACTAAAAATAATACTAATAATAGTGGTATTATGACTGATTTTATGACATTCTTGAGTAAACAGGGAATTGAACCTGGAAATGAAGATAATATTAAATCAGTTATTCCAACTGGAATTAAAGTATTAGATGCAATATTAGGTGGAGGTGTAGCAACAAAATTACTTCAATGTGTTGGTGCACCTGGTTGTGGTAAATCTACATTTGCAGGTAATTTGATTGCAAATGGTCAGCGTATCTGGGGTGATAAATTTATTTCTATATATATAGATACTGAGCAATCAATGAGTAAAGATAGATTGATTAAATTAGGTGTTAATAATCCGCCAATATCACCAATATCAGATGATATAACAGTTGAGCGTGTATTCAAAATAGTAGATTATGTTTGTGATTATAAAGAACAACATCCAGAATTATTGGATAT
>Ga0208695_1002415_pt1 | contig 13674 bp, 10 predicted proteins | sample AD_UKC111_MetaG_FD_184449 | JGI IMG/M metagenome (GOLD analysis project Ga0208695, IMG submission 184449) | Active sludge microbial communities of municipal wastewater-treating anaerobic digesters from Hong Kong - AD_UKC111_MetaG (SPAdes)... | ecosystem: Engineered > Bioreactor > Anaerobic >... | reverse complement strand
AAAGTCTGGCCGCAGGGATAGGCAAATGATACGGGCGTTGTGCCAAGCACTTCGGTGATTATCCTGTTTGCTGAATCGAGTTCCGATCTCATCCTTTCGGGAGTATATTCCTCGAGCGCTTTATTCCTTGACCATGCAAAATTCCCCGAGCAGGGATGATAAACAGAGTGGTTCCCAATGTCATGACCATTCAGAACGGCCTTTTTCCAGCCTTCGGTACGCTGAAGCATGTTTCCGGGAGAAATGTAAAAAGTTGCTTTTACACCGTATTTATCAAGAAGTGGGATACCGGTATCGATCTGCGACAGGCGGGCATCATCGAAAGTGAGGCTTATTGCCATTTTTTTCCCTTCGGGCCAGAAGAATGACTGCTTTATCCCTGAACTGCCTTTCCCGCTGTAAGCCTGAGCGATACAAATCCTTTGAGCAGCTAAGGGGAAGAGCAGGAAAAGTATAAGGAAACCGGATATTTTATGCTTTGCGTTCATCTCATGAAATTTTGCTTTTATAAAGGTAGCTAATTATGATTCCGGATGGTTATTGATGTATGATTTATCATGGAAATCTTATTTCAGACAAAAATTAAATGACATACAATTCCATACAAGTTGGGCTGTTTTTATGGTCATCCGGGGATAGTTAATAAAATAGCAAAAATATTAATAATCGAACTTACTATTTAGAATGGCTCTAAATTAGCCCTGGAAATTAAAATAATCCATTTTTCGTTGTCACAAAACACCATTTTTTGACATGATACATGAAAATGTGCTGCTGATTTACTGAGACAGGCAATAGTCTGTAGGGAACTAAGTTTCGGATGCTTTGTGCGGGGTGATTTGTTATATGCTGGAAAAAAATACTGTCAGAAATATAAATAATCATTATAAAACCCAATAGTACATCTTTAATCAGAAAACAATCATAAACTTTATTATCCTGAACACTAATTGTTTAAATCATGAAACAGCTACTAGTTTTAATCTTTTGCGTGATTACCAGTATAACTGCATCTGGTCAGGCCCGCAAATTCTGGTATGATCAGTCCGGAAACAGGACATCCAGGAAAGTATTCACCTTTTCGAAATCGGAATCAGGCGTTTCAGAAGACAAATCCAAGCCGGTAGAGCCAATTGCTGATGAAATTAACGGGACTTCAATACTGATTTTTCCTAATCCGGCGAAGGACCGGATAACTGTAGAGATTCAGAACTGGGAAGAGAATAAGAGTGATATGATAACTCTTTATGATCAAACCGGAAGACTCATTCTAACCCTCCGGAATGTTACATATTCAAACAATCTTGATATGTCTGGGCTTCAGACAGGAATATATTTTATGGTAATAAAGCTCAAGGGTAATACAACAAAATGGAACATCATTAAAGAATAATTGATTATATATAATTCTGCAATACAAATACTAACCTAAAAATACTGACAGTATGAAAAGAATTACACTTATTCTGATTTTGTGCTTAATCGCCTCTACATTCAAAATTTCAGCGCAAATAAAAGTCAATTCAAGTGGCTATGTGGGAATTAATAATACAAATCCGACATATCGACTTGATGTAAACGGAGATTTTAAACTTGTCTCCACCGGTAGCAAGACCTTTCTTATGGGTGGTTCTTCATTTTATGCCAATCCAAGTTATGGAGTTGATTTAGGCACTTCCTCTTATATGTGGTACAGGTTATATGCTACTACCGCATTTTTCACATATAATCCAATAATCGGATCCGATTCAAAGATCAAAACAGATATAAAAGATTTCACCCCAATACTTGATAAGATAAAATTACTTAGGCCAGTGACTTACAACCTTAAGACTGATATTACTACACTTCAGATCGATAAAACAAACAATGACCTGCAATTTGGGTTGATTGCCGAGGAATTGCAAACTGTCTTTCCAGAATTGGTAACAAATTGGGGAAATGATTTGCTTGGAATAAGTTATACTGAACTTATTCCTGTTCTTATCCAGGCAGTTAAAGAGCAACAAACTGAAATTGAAAATCTTACCAAACGAATTTCCGATCTGGAAAAGAAACTTCAGTAACTCACACAAGAATTCGTGATTATGAAAAGGTTATTTAATCTTCTAACAATAATCATGCTTTTGAGTTATCAACTTTCCGGACAGGAATTTGATGTCATATTTACAAATACTGAAAGTGGAATTCAATCGCATGCGGCCCGAAACAGCGTTACATTGGGACCAGGTTATACTTATACTCCGAGTGGTGGTAATCTGACCCTTGAAATACAAAATCCTGTTGTCCTTGGAGCAACATCATATACTTCACCTGTCGACCCGGAAACCAGGACAATTAACACTACATATGCGGTGGGAACTACTGCCGGAGGTTTTGAGGTAAATCCGACAGGTAATGGAAATTACTCTATACCACTTGAATTACTTCCCGGGGTAAATGGACTTGCCCCCTCATTCTCACTGGTATATTCCAGCAATAGTGGCCCGGGCTTGGCAGGATATGGATGGAATCTTATAGGATTATCCTCTGTAAGCAGGGGACCGCAGAATTATTATTACGACGGTACAACCAGAGGAATTGAATTGAATACGGGTGACAAGTTTTATCTCGATGGACAGAGGCTTGTTCCGTATAGTGGAACATATGGAGATCCCGCAGCAGTATACCGAACTGACATTGATATATTTACCAGAGTCACTCCTCAGTCATCGAGTACGGACGGTCCGGGATGGTTTAAAGCAGAAACCAAAACAGGTCTTGTTTATGAATATGGGAATACAACCGCATCGAAACAAAAGATTAATGGAAGTACTAATAATAATATCACTAACTGGTATGTATCAAAAATCAGTGACCTTTTCGGAAATCAGATAAACTTCGCATATATACAGGATTACTACACTGTTTATCCCGCCGAAATAACTTATGGACCCAATACAATTACATTCTATTATAAAACTAAATATGAACCTGCAACTGCATACCTGAAAGGCACAAAAATCCAAATGTGCTACCTACTTGATAAGATTACTGTCAAGTACAATGCATCAGTTGTAAAAACATACGAGTTTAAATATAATTACCAGGGCTCATACTATAATAGCTACTCGGTTCTCAATGAGGTTATTGAATATGGTGTAGGATCGACCAGATTTAATTCATCTGCTTTTAAATACCTCGTTCCGGCTAATGTTTCAATGGCTCAGACAACCTACAATACCACTCATCAGTATGTTAATTACAACTCTATTATGGTGCCTGGTGATTATAACGGAGATGGGAAGGGAGACTTCTTTTGTATCCCTGATGCCTCAAAGGGAGCAACCTGGACTGGCATAAGGGTGTACTTTGGAGACGGTAACGACAACTTTCCAACGTATATAAGCAGCACAACTTCAATACCTAAAGATCTGTTGAAAGATATTCAACCAGTAGATTTAAATGCAGACGGGAAAGATGATATTATATTTGAAGTTGGCCCTTCGAATGGTTCACAATTCTTTTATATCATATGCAATGGCACTTCTTTATCAAGTCCCACACTAATATATCAGCACTTCAGTCCGACAGCAGGCGGATTTTTAGGGAAACGCAGGAGAATGACTGAAAGACAGGAGAACGATAACCTAACTTATGGAATGGACTTTAATGGAGATGGTGTAAATGATATTTTTATTATCCAACCTGATGGTACGTGGTATATCAAATCATTTGTAAATTCGTCGGGTACAATGACAAGTTCATTAAACAACCTTGCGACCGGAACTAATACCGCTTTGCTTAATGAGAATCTTTGCGGAGATTTCAATGGAGACGGGAAGGCTGAAATATGGAGTTTTGAAGATACTGGCGTTAAAATCTATTCAATGACAGGAACAAGTCTGACACAGATCTATACCTCAACATGGCCTGACAAAAAGCACTTTTTCAATCTTGGCGATTTTAATGCTGATGGCAAAATAGATGTGTTTCTTTACGGATACGGGAGAGATCAAACCGAATATGATTGGACAAACTGGCAAATTCAACTCTCAACCGGAACTGGATTTGAAGGCTATTCTTTCACCCAAAAGAAAAGCAATCTCAAGGATGATTGGGTTCGTCTGGGAGATATGAATGGAGATGGAGCAACCGATATAATGGTAACCTCATTTGACGGGAGCTGGAATGGTTCATATTTTTATATATCATCAAATAATGGAACGAACTTTCAGAGTCATTCCCTTCCCAATTATCCTGTAGCATCTCATAATTTTATGGTTGCAGATTATGATGGAGACGGGCATACAGATTTTATAGTAACAGATGGTCAGCCGACATGGTGGACGGGCTATCAGGTATACCGAACTACGGGAACTACGACTACTTTAATGGAAAAGGCGGCCAATGGTCTTGGAGTATTAGCCTTACCAACTTATTCAAAACTATCTCAGGCCGCAAGTACCGTTTACCAGAAGGGGAGCGGTGCTTCATATCCGGTCATGGATTTTCAAGGACCTATAACTGTAGTTAGTTCCTTACGTATGGACAATGGGAAAGGAAGCCTGAATACTCAGAATTATTATTATGAAGGAGCAAAAATTCATTTGCAGGGGAAAGGGTTCCTGGGCTATTCAAAAATGAAGGCCATTAATATGGCAACAGGTCTCGAAACTGAAAACAACTGGGATTTTGATGCTTTATATTTTTTCCCAAAACTATCCCAGACAATGACCAGGAAGACCAATCCTGCTACAACCATTGAGACAGTGTCTAACACCTGGACAGTTCAGGTATTGGATGCTCCGACCAAACGTATTTTTCCCTTTATTCAAACCGCGGTAAATACCAATTCCCTTACAGGTCATTCCATAACAACAAATAGTTATTATGATACTTATGGAAATCCAACAACAATCGTAAAGGCTTTCAGCAATGGCCCTACACAGACGACAACAAATGTTTATGAGAATCTTGTTTCCTCTTCCAAATGGTTAATTGGGAGACCTACTAGCACAACTCTTCAATATACTGGTGGCGGAAGTACAATTACCAGGTTGGTCACAAGAGTATTCTCATCGACCAGCAATAATCTGACCAGTGAGACATGGCATTCAGGAAGCAATCAACAAATAGTAAGAGGGTATAAGTACAACGGTAACGGGACTCTCATGCGGGATTCTGCCGCTGCAAATGGCGTTTATCGAACAAATATTTATACATACCAAACTAATGGTGTTAGGGTAGCAACTACGAAGGATCCTCTTTCTCATACAACGACTTTCAGTTATGATGATTATGGCAGGTTATCTGCTAAAGCTGATTTCCTTAATAACACTCTTACAAACATATACGATGCCTTTGGAAGGGTCATCAGTGTATCGACAACTGATGGAGGTCAGGATTCAACAGTTTACAAATGGGAGTCTCCAAGTCCAACTCTAAAATATAGCAGGTATTCAATACGTAAGAAAGGTAATGATGGTTCAGAATCCAAAAGTTGGTTCGATAAGGTTGGCAGGGAGATTCGGTCAGATACAAAAGGATTTGATGGTACATGGATTTATACCTCAAAAAGATACAACATAACAGGACAGTTAGATAGTATCTCAGAGCCTTACTTCTCTAATGGGTCAGCTCTTTGGAACAGGTATCAATACGATAACTATGGCCGAACAACAAGTCTGAACAGACCATCAGGGAGAAATACTACATGGTCATATAGTACAAATGTCATTACAGAAACTACTGCAGGCCGGACGTATACTAAAACCGTTTCTTCTGATGGCACTGTCTCCTCGGCAACTGATCCCGGAGGGACTATCAGTTATACATATTATCCTGACGGAAAGGTTAAAACTATTACTGCCCCCGGTAGCATTGTAACCCAGATGCAATATGATATTGCCGGCAACCAGACACAGCTCGTGGATCCAAGCGCCGGTACAATTAACTATACCTATAACGGGTTTGGGGAACTGCTTACTCAGCAAAATGCCAGATCGCAGACCACAACAATTTCATATTATCCTGATGGCAGAATATTTAAAAAGTTAACTCCTGACGGCACAACAAAATACAGGTATAATTCAAATAAACAACTTGTTAACGTCAATTCTTACGGTACAGTCAGCCATACATACGGGTACGATTCAAAAGGAAGAGTTACCTCAGTTATTGATACTATCCCTGGAACAACTCCTTTAACGACATCATACACCTTTGATGCGCTTGGAAGAAGCAGCACGATAACTCATCCTTCGGGACTGGTAGAAACAAAGAATTATAACAGTGTGGGTTATCTTTATCGTATTGATGCTGCCGGGAATGCTGTCTGGACAACCAGTTCAATGAATGCCAGAGGACAGGTGACAGCCGGTCAGTATGGCAGCAACCTTTCAGCTGGATATGGCTTCGATAATTATGGATTTCAGACCTCCATAACTGCCGGAACAAACAACACAACGCAAAATTTCACATATGATTTTAATGCGACAACCGGAAATCTAAGCTGGCGTCAGAATAATAATGTGACCAACCTTAAAGAGACTTTCAATTACGACAATCTTGACAGGCTGGATAACGTATATCAGGGTATCTCAAATCCAACAATGACACTTGATATGGATTATGATGCAAACAAAGGAGGGATTACTACCAAATCCGATGTTGGAACATTATTGTACAGTTTAACTAGTAAACCGTACGCTGTGAGCCACATTGCTCCGGTAACAAGTATTGTTCCCACAGCACTTGATTCGCTTACATTTACATCATTTGAAAGCGTAAGTACGATAGAGGAGGGTATTTATACTGCATCTTTTGTTTATAATCCGGAAGACCAGAGAGCAAAGATGGAGGTTAAGCAAAACGGGAGTACACTCCTCACCAGGTGGTATTTGGGGAGCAATTACATAAAAGAAACCGCCTCGGGAGTTACAAAGGAGTATACTTTTATTGGAGGCGATGCTTACAGCGCTCCGGTTGTTGCAATTAAACAAAGTGGAACTACAACATTCTATTATCTGCTTCGTGATCATCTTGGGAGCATCACACATGTAGTCAATTCTTCAAACGGGTCTACTGTTTATGAATACAGTTATGATGCCTGGGGAAGAATGCGAAATACCTCAACGTGGACGGACTACGCTCCAGGTTCCGAGCCAGCATTGTTTGTTGCAGGCAGAGGTTTTACAGGCCATGAGCACCTTCCCTGGTTCAATCTGATCAATATGAATGGCCGGGTTTATGATCCTCTTACAGGGCAATTCCTGAGTCCTGATAATAATGTTCAGTCTCCTGATTTTACTCAGAATTTTAACCGTTTTACCTATTGCCTGAATAACCCTTTAAAATACACGGACATAACTGGATATACTTGGTTAAGTAATTTTGGTGATTGGTTGGGTAGTGTTGGGAAAAAAATAGTTACTACTGCTACTGCAATTGCTGTAGGCGCAGCAGTTGCTTGCATCCCGGGGTTAAATGCTGTTGGCATAGCATTTGTAGGAGGAATGCTTTCAGGAGCTGCATCCGGAGGTTTAGGGGCAGCGTTAAATGGTGGTAATGTGTTTTCAGGTGCTATCCTTGGTGGAATTTTGGGTGCGGGAGTTGGTTTGGCAACTTTGGGTGTTAGTACAGCAATTGGATATGGATTAAATAGCACATTCCCAGATTTTAATGGAGGAGGATTGCGATTTTTTCCAGAGACAGAAACGCTTCAAGGATCTTTAGCAAGTATGCTTCCCCGGTTTGGTTCAGCAATAAATGGCGTTTCTAATATTTCAATAGGCTCAGGAATTCTTGGAGGTATTTTTGGTGGTCTCTCAACACAAACTCTAATTTCCCCTTTGATGACAAGTTCGTCTTTGACTTATAATGGTGTTTCCCTAAATTGGATGAATAACTATAGTGACGGATCATCTACACTAATTGATTCATGGCCAGCGATAAGTGGAGGAAGAAATCCCCTTCCTGAAAATGTAATAAATGGAAGAATTCCAAATGGCACGTATAACATATCGAAAATTCAATTTGACCATGGAGGTTCAGGATATTGCAGAGGGGACGTCGATTTCTATGCACCGCTTGAGCCACAATTTACCTTACCCTCTGGAAGAGCGGGTTTACAAATACATCCTGAGGGTGGACTTTATGGAACAAATGGTTGCATTGGTATACAATCCGCTACTGAAGGCCTACTTAGATTTTACAACAAAATGTATCGTTATCTTAGGCGAAGTAGAATTATCAGAGTAGTTGTAAATTATTAAAGCTAAAGAAATAAATAATACCTGAAAAGTATGCTAAAAAGAAATTTAATTTTTTTTATTCTCTTCTTCCATATGTCAACGATTATTTGTCAAGAGCAAGAAAAGAATGTAACTTTAATACAAATTGAAAGTATAAAGCATTTATTACATATTGTTAATACTATAAAAAAGCCTGTAATTAATGACTTTATAAGTTCGTTTTTTATTAATAGTGAGCTTGAAAAGATTCTATTTATTAATAAGAAAATCGCGGAAGGGATTAATGAAGAAAAGGCTGATAGTGTCTTTGACTGGGTAGTAATGCAAAATGGTGGAGTAAATGAGTCTCTTGTTTTAAATAAGCTAAAGAATTATTTATCACCACTTTGTGATTTTTCTATTGATAGAATCTACGAATCAGGTGATTCATATACAATGTTTGAAGTTAGTATTACTTTAACAAATAAAGGAAAGAAAAAAGTAATTTATTATTTTCAAATTGGAAAATTAGCAGAAGAAAAATACCCAATTATAGATATATATGATAGCGCCTTTACCTCAATTATTACCGGTAGGCCAAAAGGTTGCTGATATTACTTTGAATCTTTATAAAGTAATTTAGTAAGAGTCTTTAAATTATTATGATATCAGAAGGCAGGATTATTTTGAAAAAAGACTTGAACTTGCTCATTGAAAATCCGATACATTTTAGCAAGTGGAGTCTTTACTAATAAAGATTTTGCTTTTATACTCAATAGTTTTACATTAATCTAATTTTGTATGTAAAATAATTTATTCAGTTTATAAGTACGAATTACCACTTTGCAATTTTATAATAGTTAAGCAGATCAAATCTAAAACTATATACCTGTAATTCGTAGGATGATATCAATCAAGTAAATTGACGCCTGTCCTCCACATGTTATATTACAAATACAAATGACACATACAGATTTTTATGTTATTTCAGATAAGTTTACTCGTGGGGCAATGACTTTAGTTCCACAGTTAAATGCAGATTTTTATAAGGTCTTCAGGAGTGAATTTATTCCAGAACATGTTGTAGAGTGCATACCGAGCCTGGGGTCAAGGACTTTTGATTTTTTAAATTCCGGGTATGCCGGTCTGAACCTGGTCTCAAAAAAAATAATTGAATTATTTAGAAATGATGCTATAAGCGGGTGGAGCAGTATTCCTGTGAGAATAAAAGGTTATGAGGACCGAGAGTATTATCTGTTCACGGTTACTGGGCAGTGTTCTGCTATAGATTATGAAAAGAGTGAGACATTTATTAAAGCTCCCTTCACACCAACAGGAAGGCCTATAGAAGCTAAAAGAGGGCTTTATTTTAACTTGAGTAGTTGGGATGGTTCAGATGTCTTCACACCGGAGAAATCAACGTTTACGTTTGTTACAAAAAAAGTAGAAAGACTTCTTTCTAAAAATAAAGCAACGAACGTTATCATTGAGAATATTACTAAGTTTGAAATATTATAAGTTAAAAAGGAAAAAAGCCTCGGTCTTCCGGGGCTTTTTAATTATACGGCCAGTTTTATTTTGCCGTCAAGCAGATTCTTCATCCGTTTTTCGGTAAGCATGGAGTTGATGATTTTAACCAGAGCGTTTTTCTCATCTTCGTCAAACTGGTTGATCAGTATCCATCACCAAAACCATGACAAAAATAAATGCAGAAGGGACGGCAGCGGGAAGGCTTTATCACGAAATCGATTTTTTCTTTCAATTGAAACGTCTTCAGTTGAAAAAAGAAAAATTTGTACCTTTAGACTAACAACGTTCTTTGAAAAAATACCCTGCACCTGGACATTGAGAAGCCAGAGGCCTGATGTAAAAATGGGTTTTACAGGTACACCTATTGCCTCAATAATCCACTAAAATTCACTGATCCTGACGGCGAGTTCTTTATCTCTATGCTGATTGGTGCAGCTATTAGTGTGATTACGAATGGTGTAAATAATGTTGTACATGACCAAGCATTTTTTCATGGTGCAGGGAAAGCAGCTTTAATCGGTGGTTTTGGTGGTGCATTTTCTTTTGGGATCGGTCAAGCTGCAATGGGTATGTCTGGCTTTGGTAAAGTGGCGTTCCAGACTTTAGCACATGGACATTTAGGAGGAATGATGTCGGGCTTAAATGGAGGCAGTTATGGTTCAGGGTTTTTATCAGGTGCTTTTGGATCATTAGCTGCAACTGGAACAGGTGCTTTATTACAAAATAGCAGTAAAGCCGTTCAAGCAATAGGTACGGTCGGTGGTGGAGCTGTGTCGGGTGGCATAGGCTCCGAGTTAGTAGGAGGAAATTTTTGGGATGGCTTTAGAAACGGAGCAATAAGTTCCGGACTAAATCATGGCATACATACTGGTTCATTTGGTGAAGGTCTGATGATGTCTTCAATCACTGGCAGAACAAGACATTTATTTGGCCCTGATGCAATATCAATGGAATCAGTTGGAGATGTCTCATCCGGTATTGGTATTAATTTAGAGAAAGGTGGCCTTTTTATACTGAGAGGGAAAGAACAAGGATTATATTCTTTAAACGATTTGGGTGTATGAATTGGCGGAATTACCGTATCCGGAGGAGTAGAAGTAATGAAATATTATGATTCTGCAGCAAGTGTTTTGAAGAGTCATTTTTATGGTAATCGTTATGAGGGAAACTTATCTTTAAGCGTCTGTCATGCAAATGTGGGTGTGACAGGAATGGTTGCCAGGCATAGCGGTGGTTTTACAATAGGCTACGGAGCTACATTTGCACTTGACGCAATACCCTTCAATATTGGATTTAGTCTTAACAAAGGTGTTACAGCTCAATCTTTTTACCAATTAAATACTATTAATAATATTTTTAACTCATGGTGGTAATATGTGGAAAAGAGAGATTATAAAAGTCCCTGTTAGAATGTTAATTATAATAATTATACTTATAATAATCTTCTTCAGTATGGTAATTTTGGTTGGCAATAGAAAAATGAAGAATTATGTAGAAGCTACTTTATCAACTGAAATACCTCTTACACAAATAACTCTGCATAAAGGATATGGATATTTAAGAGGTGCAGTTTTTTATAATGAAAACAATTACATAAATACTTCCGCTAGATTTATCGGCGGAAATGCATTTGATAAAAACATATGGAAATCTAATGGTCCAATTGTTGATTTTGATACTATACCATATGAATATACGCTTGATGATTTAGAATTCCCATATTATTTGTATAAGAGAAAGAACAGTGATACTATCAATGTAATAAAAGATGGATCTGACTTAAGGTTTTTAATAACTAAACGTTAAAAGTTAAAAGCCTCGGTCTCCCGAGGCTTTTAACTAGACATAAGAGCTTTTCAATTCCTTGATTTTAATTTTAGATATCAACCTTAACTATAAAATAGCCTATATTTATTACAGACTTTTCATTGTTCATGGTCCTGATTGTTAAGAATTAGTACTGGTTTGCCTTCATGATCCTCCCCTGATTCACCTCGTACTTAAAAATTGAGGAAGGTTTGAACTTTGGGATTTTCATTTCCGGGATGACCACACTCCGCCCAAGTCTTATATCCTGTCCGACCTTTTGCCTACGGACCTGCGAGCCCAGCGTCCCGAAGCCCCGGATATAGATAGTTTTGCCGCTGACAACCGTTTCCTTCACCTCGTTCAGGGTTGAATTCATAACCCCCTCTACCTAAGCCTTAATTGAACTACATATTATGTTAAGTGGAGGTTCGATTTCTTTCAGCGCATGAAATTAAAGTTCAGTAACTATAACGGGTTCAAAATCAGATTGCCGAACATGAAATAATATAATATTATGGCGATCTTTAAATAACTCAAACAGATAAAAACTGGCAAGCAGTAAGAACCATAAGAACAACTGGCTTATCGGTGAAAAATCTCTATGAAGCCCCGAAAACTAATCCATACATTGCATCCATGTAGAAAACTACGTAACTTCCTACATAGAAAAACTAAAGCTATGGCATTTAAGAAAAAAGAGAATGCTAAGGGATCTTATTATAAAAATTTTATTTCCTGTATAAATATGATCTGCGGCGATCCAAATGGTTTTGTAATTTTGTTTATAGTTCTCAAAAATTTGTAAAGTGATGATAATGGACGATAAAATTCTTTACAAGATTCATGTCACCGGATATGTCCAGGGCGTAGGCTTCAGGTGGAGGACTGTCAGGGAAGCCGGAAGCCTCGGGATAAAGGGGAAGGTCAGAAACCTCTCCGACGGAAGCGTCTATATAGAAGCCGAAGGAACCCGCAGCCAGCTTAAAAGATTTGTTGAATGGTGTAAAAAAGGCCCCGGATATGTTGAATCAGTAACCACTGACGTTTATCCTCCGGTTAATTACTCCGATTTCAGGGTGGAATACTAGGCTGAAAAATCTTCCGGTTGTTCAGGAACAGGATAATAGGGAAATAAAATAGATATATATGAAACCCGCATGTAATGTATACACAAACACGTATAAATATAACTTGCGGGTTCCCGATCTGCCGACAGGCAGGCATCATTCCATTAAAATCAAAATTATATTATGATGAAAAAACATCTGTTGCTTTTTGTGGCGATTGTTTTCACAGCCAATATCAGCGCTCAGAAATACGGGCTCACTTCACCCGACGGGAAACTCACAGCAGGAGTTGAAATCGACAATGGCATCTATGTGGCTTTGCTTCAAGGCCGGGACGTTATTATCAGACTGGGTAACATCTCGCTTGAAACACAATACCTGACCGGCGACAGGGATGCGTTTAAAGTGCTGAAGGCTATTCCCCGCACTGTGAATGAAACCGTAACTCCTGAAATCAGTGAAAAATCGGCTGCTTACTCAAATTCCTATAATGAACTGGAAATCAGATTAAATGGTTCATTTTCAATAGTTTTCAGGCTATTCAATGAAGGTCTTGCTTATCGTCTGACAACTTCATCAAAGGATTCACTGAAGATCCTTCACGAGAATCTCAGCATCTTCCTCGAAACCGGAGATTCAGCAAGGTTTCAGTCATCGGAAACATTCAATTCTCCCTATGAGACTCCCTATGAGCACAGGCAGATTGAGAAGATCGACAGCGGAAAACTATGCAGCCTCCCCCTGCTTGTAGAAAAAAGAGACGGATCTTTTGTTATGATAACAGAGGCCGATCTGTATGATTTTCCCGGATTATGGTTAAAGGGTACGGCGAATACGCGGTTAACAGGAATTCATCCTGCATATCCGAAGTCACTTACCACAACTGGCAGCAACTATAATATGGGCCAGGTTACAACTACTTACGATAATGTGGCAAGGGTAAAGGGTACCCGGACTTACCCATGGCGTATATTTGCAGTAGCCTCAACTGAGAAGGATCTGATTGCCAATAATATGGTGTATCTGCTAGCCTCTCCCAATGTCCTGAATGATGT
>Ga0208695_1002413_pt1 | contig 13688 bp, 14 predicted proteins | sample AD_UKC111_MetaG_FD_184449 | JGI IMG/M metagenome (GOLD analysis project Ga0208695, IMG submission 184449) | Active sludge microbial communities of municipal wastewater-treating anaerobic digesters from Hong Kong - AD_UKC111_MetaG (SPAdes)... | ecosystem: Engineered > Bioreactor > Anaerobic >... | reverse complement strand
TTCATGCTACATCCTCTAGCTCTCCAACGGAGAACTTACTTGCATAGATACTATCAGGTGTCTCATAGCTAAGTGACTCATGAAAGCGTTCTGAGTTGTAGAAATGAATATAGCGAGCAACTCCTTTGGTTTCTTTGCCTCTGCAAGCTGCGCAAGGCCATTGATCTGCTTATGCATATCGGTGAAGCCAACAATAAGATAAATCCTTCGATTCTTCCTGAGGTCATCCCCTATATCCCTTTTGGAAGAGAGGATACTCAGCTTCTCTTTACCTGAGGAACGGTGTAGGTTTGACGTTTACGTTGCGACAACACGTTCCGCATTTGATGGATACTATTCATTTGAGAAAATTCCCGTAGGATCCTATATTGTCCGTATAAAAAATGAAGCCCAAGATGCAGAAGAATTCATATCTCGTTCAGTGGTTATACCGCCTGAAGGCGGCTACTGCGACTATATTGACCTGATTTATCAAGAGGCTTTAGAAATAAAAGAGATGGAATATGAATGAATTTAGGGGTAAAGCGTTTATTGGGATTTCCCTTGCATTCAATTATACGCTATAGCATATATCAATCGAATATATTGAAAATTTTTTAAAGAATGAGATTCTATGCTATTGTTCGATATTAATTGAATTATTATTAAATAGAATCGACGCGATATGATGAGCTTGCTCGTACAATAAGACGAGCTTTAAGCACAATCTCCTGATGGACAATAGGTTTATTTGAATTGAGGGCTTCAAGTAGCAAATTGACTGCTCGACGAGCCATTGTAGTTTTAGAGCTACCGATACTTGTTAAAGGAAATGGGAAAAGAAATTTTGACTGTATATTATCGAAACCAACAATGGCATAGTCGCGAGGGTTTTGGAACCCATGCAGCTGAAGAGCGTACATAGCTTCATAGGCAATAAGATCAGAAAAAGCCAAAATTGCAGTGAATTGAATTTTATCTTGAACTACCTCATCTATAACATGCTTACAATCCCCTGCGACAATGGGTACTTCTCTAACCATTCGTTCATCAAAGGCAAGGCCGGCAGATATAAGTGCTTCTTTATATCCAGCAAGTCGTTCAGATGCACTTGATATAAAAAGCGGACCATTAAGAAACAATATATTACGATGCCCAAGACCAAGCAAATGCTCTGTTGCAAGCCTACCACCCATAAAGTCATCGCAAACTACAGAAGTTGCACAATCGTCTCTACCAATAAAATGTCTGCCAATAAGGACGAAAGGAATGTTTTGATTAATTAGAAATGTTAGATTCTCATCGCTCTGTTGGGTTGGGCAAATGATGATGCCATCGACCATTCTGCTAAGAGCAAGCCTAATTGCTTCAGCTTCATTTTCTGGATTTTCGTCAGTATTGATTATAAAAGTACTGTAATGGTGTCTGCGAAGGCCAGTTTCAATCTCTCGAACTATTATCGCAAAATGTGGATTCGATATGTCCCCGAGGATAACGGCAACTGTTTTAGAATGCCCTGATCGAAGAGCGCCTGCTATTGAGTCGCCGATATACCCCATCTCTTTTGCAACCTCTTGTATTTTCTGTCGTGTTTGAAGAGAGATATCATCTTTATTTTTTAGTGCTCGAGATACTGTATTAATTGTATAGCCGGTTTTTGCAGCTATGTCTTTCAAAGTGACCCGCGAATTTCTCATTGTTCTTCCTTGCAATACCCCTTAATAATTAATATAAAGTAATGCTAGGCAATATATGGATCCATATTTTTCTATAATATCACAGTTTCAAGCCCTAATTCGTCAAAGAATGAAGGATCAAGATTAGGTACCTTTTTGTCAAATTCTTGCCCACTGTATATTCTTCTAAGCATAGGATATTTAGCTCCTGCAAAAGGATTATAAGGCAATAACTCGACCCGGACATTATCTTTTGCTTCTTTCAGACGTTGGGCAGTTGCTCTCATGTTCGCGGGATCATCATTATATCCAGGAATGATCGGAATACGTGCTATAAATGGCTTGCCTGATGAAATCAATAGGCTAAGATTAGACTGAATTAGATTATTATCAACCCCTGTTCCTTTCTTATGAGCCTCTGGATCCATATGCTTTATATCGAACAAAATCAAGTCAGCCAAATCCATTGCCTTTTTAAAGATGTGAGTTTCAGCGAAACCTGATGTTTCTATTGCAACATGATGAGGCTTAAGAAAAGATATCAAATCAAATAAGAATCTTGGCTGAAAAAGAGGCTCACCACCAGAAAGAGTATAACCGCCATGCAAGGAGTCAAGGACATCAGAAAGGCGGAGGATCTTTTCTGAAAGATCCCTTGAACTAATATAATATCCTGATTTTTGGATAAGACCTAATGGACAAATTTTTATGCAACGGCCCAGGCCTTGGCATTCAGGATGGTTACATGGCTTCAAACACATGCCACAGTGTCTGCATCCATTTTCGCGAATCATGAGTTCTGGTTTTGGTGAAATTCCTTCGGGATTGTGGCACCAAATACATGATAAAGGACAGCCTTTGAGGAAAATAGTTACTCTTACTCCAGGCCCATCATGAACAGTTAATTCTTTGATATCAAAAATACAGCCTTCAGTATAGGAAGGCTGAGTTTGAATCATTTCAGAATTTATTGGCGAAACATTATAATTCAAAAGCTATACTCCGTACGACGAATGACATGATCTTGATATTCTTTATTAAGCTCTACAAAATATGCACTCCAACCCCATACTCTAACGATCAAATTGCCATATCGCTCAGGATGGAGCTGGGCATCGAGGAGTGCTTCTCTATTTACGGCATTAAGCTGGAATTGGTGTCCGCCGAGTTTCATAAATAGACGAACGAGGCTTGCAACTTTTTCAATGCTATCTTTATCTTGGAACAATGTGCTATGAAATTCCATAGTTAAAGGTCCGCCATTGATTGTACGTTTTAGCTCAGGCCGCGCAAATGATTTCACAATAGATAATGGACCAGCTACTCTTGCGAAGAGGCTTGGAGAATAATTAGCGCTGAACCACTCCCCCTTGCGCCTCCCATCGGGGCTAGCACCAAGGTCACGGGCATGCCATATGTAATACATCGCTGAGCCAGTGCCCGCACGAATTCGTCCTCCACGATCATTATGTAAATTTTCAGTTGCATCTGCAAAAGTACTCAGCAAAAAGGATGCCAGAGAGTCAGTCTTAGGATCTGCATTGCCCATCTTTGGCGCTTCATAGCGGAGTTTTGAAAGGAGCTCTTCATGGCCAGCAAAATCCTTGTCGATTGCATCGAGAAGCTCAGCCCAACTTAAGGACTTATCTTCATAAATATATTTCCTAATAGCAGCAAGAGAATCTACCGCAGTCGAAATTCCGGTTCCATGAAAGCCATAATTGTTGTATTTGCACCCATAAGATATGTCGCGAGCTTTATCAATACAGCCTTCCATTAGAAGAGACATAAAGGGAGCTGGGATCATCCATAGATTTTTTACATCAGAAGCAAGTTTATTCACCTCTATAAATATTTGTTTTTTTATTTCTTCAAGAAATTGCTCAAAATGTTCAAAGATTACAGGTTCATGAATGCAATGATCTACAATAGCGGGAAAATTCAATGCCGCAATATTAGGTATATCCATTCCTTTGCCAGGAACAATGAATTCCCAGCAAGCTGCAACCACATAATCTTGGGCATCATTGGCCTGATATCCAAGAGAGATAAGCGCAGGAATCACCACATCGTCATTTGAATATTGAGGAAATCCTAGGCCTTCCTTGGTAAGCTCAGTTCCAAGTTCGAATACCCTATCGGGAGTGAGCGAGCTGACCCGAATGTTAATTTTTGGATCAATAAGATGGAGTTCTTTACTTGCGCGCAAGCACATTTCTGATAACTTATTGAATAAATCTCTACCAAGAGCGGTTCCGCCCAATACTAGACTTTGACCATTATCGCCTTGCTGTACACCAGGATATAAATCGCTATCTCGATTGAAACTAAGAAAAAACTCTTCGAGAAGATCAAATGCCTGCTCCTCTGTCAAAGTACCATTATCTAAATCATTCTGTAGATAAGGAAATAGGTATTGATCAAACCTACCTATAGTATTGTGATATTCGCCTTCTATCCATAAAGAAAAATGAAGAAACCTAAAAAATTGAAGGGCCTCAAGGAAATTTGTAGCGCCATAGCGAGGGACTCTTTCCAAAATTGCTGCAATATCAAGGCGGCCAATGCGGATCGCTTCATTTCTGTAGCGATCTGCTAGGTCAAGCAAAGCATCAATATCAGAAGCTACCACTTTAAGAAAAAGATAGCCTTCCTTATCTTCAGAGAGAAGACACTGATTTTGGCAAGCAATTACCTCTTTCTTGCGAGCTTCAAGACCGCTCGCTATTGTCAAAGCATAGTTAGGAGAGATATTGCAGACATATCCATGTTCATGAATATAATGCTTAGATTTGATATCTTGCCATTCTTCTTCAGTAAAAAGTGGAGGCAAGGCCTTAATAGTTCGCAAAAGTACAATATGTTCCCCTTCCAAGATAACTGGACCTTCAGCGGCCATAACTGCAATAAAACGTTGGCCCATTCTTTCTATTGGAGAAAGATGCAGATCGGCAAAGCCTTGAGCAATATCATATGGAAATTCTTTTCTAAATTTATGATGACGTTTTTCACGAATGAAATCATACAGTTTCTGGACAGATTCTGTCATATATAATACCTTGCTTTTAATAAGATCGATAACATTAACGATAATGTTATCAGAATTATCATCTATAATAGTGAAAATTGCTGCCTAAGGACAACCTGCACAAATGTATTCTATTATGCGCTCCTGAGTCATCTCAGGCCCCTTTTGGACCTCTGCAATAACGCTGCCAGTTCTCATGATATAAATTCTATCGCTCATCCCTATTAATTCTGGCAATTCAGAACTGATCATAATAACAGCTACCCCTGAGGCCGCGATATCATCTATTATTTTATGTATTTCCGCCTTTGCATTTATATCTATTCCTCTAGTTGGCTCATCTAGAATAAGAAGCTTAGGATCTGTATTCAGCCACTTCCCAAAAACACAACGCTGTTGATTGCCGCCGCTCAAAGTGCCAACGAGTTGCTCAATTGATCTAGCAACTATTGATAGTTCCTTAGTTAACCTATTAGCTGTCTCGTGCTCTCTTGAAGGACTAATCAAACCTACACGAGAAACCTTTTTAAGAGAAGAAAGCGTAAGATTTTCCCTAATAGTCATTTCGGAAATAAGACCTTCTTGCTTTCGATCCTCTGTAAGATAGGCTATTCCTTCATCGATAAGCTGATATGGTTTTTTTCTTGTTATATTTTTGCCTTGATATTCTACATTTCCATCCTCAAAATCACGAATACCAAATATAGATTTAGCCAATTCTGTGCGGCCTGAACCGACAAGACCGCCGATTCCTAAAATTTCACCTTTTCTTACCATAATATTGATAGGTTTTGTTTTTGAAGTGAGTTTCAGCCCTATAACGCGAAGAATTACCTCGTCGGTTGGAATATGGGAAGAAGGAAAAAATTCGTTAATAGTTCGACCCACCATCATCTGAATGACTTTATCCGGTTTGAATTCATCCATAGAAAGTGTGCCGATATATTGGCCATCTCTAAGAACTGAAAGTCTATCTCCTATTTCTCGAAATTCTTCAAAGCGATGAGAAATATAAATTATACCGATCCCTTTTGAGCTCATTTTTCTAATAAGGTCAAAAAGAATTGCTATTTCACGAGCAGTTAGGCTAGCTGTTGGTTCATCCATGATAACTATTTTTGAATCATAGGAAAGTGCTTTTGCAATTTCAACAATTTGTTGTTGAGCAGTAGATAGTCGGCCGACGAGTGTAGAAGGATTAATATCAGTGCTAAGCGATTGTAAAAGCTCTTTGCTTTTTATATACATAGTCTCTTTATCCCTAAATCCATGCTTCGTAGGTTCTCGACCAAGAAAAATATTATGCGCTATATCAAGATTTGAGCACAAATTCAATTCTTGATGGATAAATGCAATGCCATTTGTTCGTGCTGTTCTTGCATTATGAAACTCAACTGCGCGACCTTTTAGGAATATTTGGCCTTCATCGGGTGGAATAAGGCCACCAAGTATTTTCATAAGCGTAGATTTTCCAGCGCCATTCTCGCCAACGAGAACATGCACTTCTCCTGCCAATAACTCAAAGTTAACAGAACGGAGAATCTTAACATCGCTATTTTTTATTGGCTTGCCGTCAGTCCCATAAATGAATTTTGTAATATTTTTCATTTGAAGTAGAGGTGCATTCATAATATCCTCTCTATAACGCCTTATTTTTCACGTTTTCAAATATAATTGCTATTAAAATAATTACTCCTTGTACAGCCATATAAAGATGGTAGGAGATTCCCATAAGATTAATGCAGTTCTCAATTATTTTTATTGATAAAACTCCAAATAGGGTGCCAGTGATAGATCCAACTCCTCCAAAGAGACTTGTTCCACCAACAATTGCTGCAGTAATAACCTCGAAATTGAAATTACCTCCTCCCATATTAGGCTGAGCTGCGTTGACTCGTATAGTAAAAAGCATTCCTGCCAACGCCGCTAATAGCCCTGAAGCAATATAAACAGAAACATTAATTTTAGAGATTGGTACTCCACTTACTTCTGCTGCTTTCGCATTATATCCAAAGGCACGCAAACTTCGACCAAATATTCCTTTATTAATGATAATATAAAATATTAGAAGGACGACCGCAGCAATAAAGACAGAAGAAGGAAGCCCTAACATTTCGGTTCTTCCAATTGCTAAAAAACCTTCAGGAAGCCTACTGACTATAGAGCCTTGACTTACAATCTGTGCAAGACCATAAATGATGTAGCCAGAACCAAGCGTAGTGATAAAAGCAGGTACCTTCATGAATTGAATGATAAAGCCATTCAATGATCCAAATGCAATGCCTACTATAAACGTAGCAAGCACAACAGCAGGAATAGGCCATTGATATATCTTTGCAAGAAGGCCAGATGTGATAGAGGCAAAGCCAACAATATAGCCCATTGAAAGATCAATACCGCCAGTCATGAGTACTAGTGTCATGCCGATACAAGCAATTAAGGGGATTGCTGACTGCTTAATTATTATTGCAAAATTATCCAATGCAAAAAAATTAGGAACTGCTATTGAGGCAATTATTGCAAGGATAAGAAATATTAAAAAGCTTCCATTCTTTTTTGCAAAATAGCGAATTGAACTAAGGAGGGCATTCATAGTACACCTCTAGTTGCTTTTCTATTTCTTTGGCGAATCCGACCTGTAATAAAAACAATGCTTATGATAATAATTCCGACAAATATATTTTGCATAAAAGGATGAACACCAAGTAAATTAAGGCTATTTCGCAAACTGCCTATTATAAGTGCACCGACCATAGCCATTGACACTGATCCATATCCACCGGCCATATCCACGCCGCCAATGACACAAGCAGCGATGCTATCAAGCTGATACGCCTCCCCTTGTATAGGATGAACAGTATCAAGTTGTGCGCTGAGGAGTAAGCCTGCTACTGATGTGCAGAAAGATGCAAATACATAAACAAAAAACTGTATCTTTGTGACGCTTATGCCTTCTTGCCTCAATACTGTCTCATTTCCGCCTAAGGCAAGTATATGATTCCCTAAGGAAGTAAATTTAAGAATAATAAATCCTATCAAGAAAAATATTAGCATAAGATAATCTGAAATAGGGATGCCGAATAATGTACCATTTCCCAAAAATACATAAGAATCCGGAAAACCGCCAATAGAACGGCCGCCATTCATGATTAAGGAAAGGCCTTCACTTACTTGGCCGACAACAAGTGTTGTAATAAATGCAGGAACTGAAAGAGTGGAGACCATCAATCCATTGAAAAATCCCATTGATAGTCCTACAAGAATTCCTGCAGCCAAACTGAAAAAAATATTATGACCATGGAGCATTAGAATACCGCTTACCATTGGACTAAAAGCAAGTAAGCCTGAAATTGAAAGGTCAATTCCTTTAATGATAATCACTAATGTCATTCCAACGGCGCAGATACCAATTATAGATGACTGGCGTACCACATTCAAAAGATTAGAGATGGTCAAGAAATTAGGAACAAATGATGCCACTATAAGAAAAGCTGCTACCAAAAATATTAAGCCTAAAATTTTCTTTAGATAAACTCTGCTTTTCACCAAAAACTCCTGCTAGGCTTGCCCTCTTCAAATGAGGGCAAGCCTATCTACCTTATTAACACCGTGACCAAAGAATTGAAGAATTAATTGAAATATAAATTTTTAAAGAGAAATCATGGCTTAGAAAGTCCATTTATAGGCTTCGTCCAAATTTGTTTTATCATAAACCATAGTACCAGAATCGATAACTTTCGGAATACTTTGTGGATCCTTGGCTCCACTTATCACACTAAGAAGTGTATCAACTGCTATCTTCCCCATTTTAGCTGGAAACTGTGCTAGAGTCGCGGTGACTTTGCCTGCTTTAATAAGGTCTAATGCTTTGCGTGAACCATCTACAGAAATAATTACCACGCCTGTTTTCTTTGCATCAGAAAGAGCTTGGAGAATTCCATCGAGCATAACATCTGATGCAGAAAAAATGCCTTGGACGCTCTTATTGGCTTGAAGCATATTTTCAGTTACCTGCATAGCAACTGAATTTGTCCAATCTCCAGGTTGCTCCCCAACTATTTTTAAATTACTGCCTGAAACGCCTTTCTTAAATCCGTCTACACGGTTGTCTCCAGCAACACTCCCATTAGCACCTCGCACTACAAGAATATTGCCTTTATTATTGAGTTCTTTCACCATGCGTTTTCCTGCTTCTACGCCTGCATTAAAATTATCTGTACCAACATACGTGATATAAAGATCTTCATTGCCAGGCTCTACTGCGGAATCAACTACAATAACAGGAATACCTGCAGCTTTTATTTTCTTAAGGACAGGTACAACCGCCTTGCCATCCATAGGATTAAGAATAATAGCATCTACCTTTTTTGTAATTAAATCTTCAAGCTGATTTACTTGAGTAGATACTGCGGTTTGTTCTCCTGCAGTAACAAGCAAAAACTTGTGGCCGGCTGCTTCTACATTGGTTTTTATTGCATCAGCAATAGCTTTTTGAAAATCATCGTTAGTGACAGTTTTAAGACTGAATGCAATAGTCAATGTCTTATTAGGTGCTGCAACTATAGAACTCAGGACGACAAAGACCATGCATAAGAAGAAAATCGCTTTTCTTTTCATATAGACCTCCTTGCTTACATTAACATTAACATGAACGTTAATGTTTATTTGATTATCACCCTGCTTCCTAAATCTGTCAAGTTTAATAATTGGAGAAAAGAATGAAGGTGAGCAGTAATCTAAAATGTCCACATAAAAGGGGGAGAAGCGGGAGAGAAAAGAAGTGCCATGGGAGTCGTGCTATCATTGGTTTTTAAGCAAATCAGGACAGACACGGAGATTCCATAGGACATACACAGCTTACTCTGGAACGGCACATTAAGGTAAGCCACTTTAGCTGGGAAGAGCGACTTGCATTACAATACTACTATGCAGGCAGTAACGGCTACCAGAAAATACGAAGTCCAACAATGTTACATGAATTCTCGCTTATTTCTTATTTATACCTAGGCAAGAAAGGGCACTCCAAAGACTTCATAGAGTTGCTTTTGTTTCTTCGTCATCTCGCCAATCTTTTCGATATGTCCAGGACAGGTATAGCACTCAATGACATCGAGTTCATCGAGAAGCTGGGTGAGGGTATAGCTCTTATAGAGGTCTTGGTCGTGCATCAGCTTATCTATATATGATACATAGATGAGTGCAACAAATTGAACAAAGAGCTTTCCTGAAAGATGCGATTCTGAGGAAACTCCCTCTCGCCTCGCAGAGAGCCTCTCCTTGAGGTTTCCTATCGCCTTTTCCACAAGATCCTTCGTGCGATAGATTCTGAGTGCTTCGAGAGGGTCTTTGCTATCATTGGAGAGGAGGGCAAAGTAGCCATAGTTTCGCTAAACCTTCTCAATCGCCTCTTGCTTGGGATTGAGCTTTACTCCTCGTACAGGAAGTCTGGGTGAGCTCGTAATATTTTTGGTAGAGAGTCTCGTGATCAGGTATTCTAATGCCTTCTCGGAGCTCTGCTTCGAGCCTATCAAGGAGCACATTAAAGCGAGCCCTTTCTTCCATAGCCCGCTCGTCATCGTAATAGAGATGCAAATACATCCAAATACATCCTCCGAGTGCCACTCTCTACTGTTCCTAATCGAGGCTTATGCTGTTCATAAGGCCATTCAATCGTCCTTGAAGTGCAGTACAGCCGAAAGCTTGAAATGTAATAGCTTCTTGATCGCAGAGATTCAGCTACTTCATCGAGAACCTTTTTAACAATGCACAGTGATGTTTTCACCGAGATGAGAAACTTGTAGTGGTGGGATAGTAGTCCATTGATATTCTCTTCACTGTAGAAGCCTCGATCGAGGATGAGCTTCACCTTCTCAATGGAGAGATCGGGAGCTCATTGAAAAGGTAGCAGAGGTAGTGGTAAGGCTCATGCCCATTTGCCTTCGCGGTCTCAATCATGCTATAGATACTCACACTCGCATGGGCCCCTAAGGGTGTATTCGAGAAAAGCCAGTTCTTCCTGCCTATCACAAAGGGCCTTATCGCATTCTCGATGGTATTCGTATCAGGCGTGAGGAGCTCATGGTCGAGGTAATGGGTTATCCTCTCCCATTGGCTCAGTGTATAGCTCGCCGCTTTCGGAAAGCTTATGGTAGGTGGACTTATGCCTGGATACGCTATAAGCCACGCATGCAGGGTCGTGAGCCTCGGAGCTTGCTCTTTTCTCCTGAGAGTAAGAAAGTATTCGGTATCCAGAAGCCCTTCTTTATACTCTCGTTGAAGCTCTCCATGAGTACGACTGCAGAATGCTTGATATCCTCTTGTATCGCTTCGATGAGATCGCCTAAGCCTCGTCCGGCTCGTATCGCAAGAGCACAGAGCGTTGCTCGGGGTGTCCCAATCCCAAAACGACTCAAGATGTTCTCCATACGATAGAATGGCTAGGCATCCACAAACTTCTTGACGATAACCTTCTGTGAAATTTTCTCGAGCTCTTCCCATACCTTTTGTCTAATCTCGGGCCGTACTGCTCCACAGTGCGGGCAGGTGCGCTCCTCAAGGGAGCATGCACTTAGGATATCGACGCGGAGAATATCCTTCGAAATAGGCTTAGGCCTCACTTGTCGCGTTCATAGGCTTTTAAGAGTGTCTTATTCTCTTGCCTGAAAGACTCTTGTGCATAGGTCTCTGCCTCATTGAAAAGCCAGCCTTGACTACTCTCTTCCTTCGGCTTTCTCTCACCCGAGGAACCATAAAGTTGTCGCTGTACTCAAGGCGTTTCGTCCATGAGCAGAAGCCCGTCTTATCCCTACAGAGGATCTTCATCACTCTCCGTGTCTTTCCTAAAAAGACAAAGTAGTTCCCTGAGAGCAACTCCTTCGGTTTCTTCGCCTCTGCAAGCTGCGCAAGGCCATTGATCTGCTTATGCATATCGGTGAAGCCAACAATAAGATAAATCCTTCGATTCTTCCTGAGGTCATCCCCTATATCCCTTTTGGAAGAGAGGATACTTATCTTTTCTCTACCTGAGGAACGATACACGTTTGACAGTTACGAACCACCATGGCAGCTCATCGTCTTATCCGGTACCTCAAAGAAGAGTATGGCACAGCATCCCGGCCTGAGTACGGATAAGTCATGGCCCAGGCGACTAAGAGTCTCAGATTAGGAGTTTCATATTAAAAGTCTCAGTAGGCCGCTTGCCCGATTGCAGAAAATCACGGCATGATTGCTTTCGTTGGTTTTCCGCTGGCTTTATCGGCATACATAGCTCTATCGGCAGCGATCATACAGTCGTCAACAAATAATTCATCCGATGGGATAACGGAATGCACCCCTATGCTGACTGTAACATGCTTTGGATCAGGAAAGTGGCCGGTAGTTATGGATACCTTTTTTATCGTTTCTTTCAGCTGCCCGGCAAATTTCACTGCGTGTTCATTTTCCATGCGAGACGATATGATAGCAAATTCATCTCCGCCATACCTTGCCAAAATGTCAGAAGAACCTGCAATTAAAAATGACAAGGCATTCGCGATCTGTTTTAGACAATTATCCCCGGCAATATGACCATACGCGTCATTGAATTCTTTAAAGAGATTTACATCTATCATAAACAATGTCAGGACTGTGCCGGTAGCCTTACATGTATTCCATCTTGTTCTTAAAGCTTCATCAAAGGCAAAACGGTTTAAGACACCGGTTAAACCGTCAATTTGAGAAAGAATCTCCAATTTTTTATTTACCTCGACTAATTTACTATTGACTCTCTCAATTTCATCGTTCTTTTCCAGCAGTGCTTCTTTATTTAGAAAATCTTCAGCCCAGCTTTTAAACCGCATGCGGGCTATCATACATGACAGTAAAACCAACGTCGTACTGTTCAATATATTGCCGAACAATAGTTCGCTAGATTTCTGAAAGTACGGCAGAAGGATGGCAAAGAGAAATTGAGCGGCTCCAAACATGAGAAAAAAAACAATCGGCTGAAAGAGCGGGACAACTGAAATTGCTATGAACGTTGCCAGGTACACAATGATTTGTCCGTAAGCTATTTGATCCAGCAAGGATATACCAGCGCCCCAAAACAAAAGCAAACAGGAAAAAATTATTCCCGCGACTTGTATGGTATTCAGATTTCTGGGAATGTCCTTTCCCAGCACGACAAAAATCAGCCAAAATGCCGCCATCGCTATAGCCAATACGACATACATCGAAAAGTAGTATATGTTAGGTTGTTCGAACACCCTTTCATTCTTGCCGACGAAGGACCCAATGATCATGATAATCTCTAAGAAAAAGATGGTTATCGAGACGATTTTTGCTTTGGCTATGTTGGTAGTACAAGTAGAAATAGCGAACTTTTCCTTATATTGGCCGGGTATTGGTATATAAAAAAAGCTTTTCAGTGACTTGAATATGTTCAAGACCATCGTATGGTACCTGCCCCCCTCGCATCGTCCCTATATTAGCAAAACGCTGGCTGTCTGTCAAAAGTGTAGGGATTTTTTGGTAAGGAGCATTGTCGAGGATATCGACAAGGTTCACCATATGTTCATAACATACTGAGTAAGTGCGATCCGTCACTTTTTGTGGCCCGGGCTCGTCGGTTTTAGTGACCCGCCTCCTACCTTTAAAAACCTTAATGCCTCAACGTTAAGTAGTTGTTAAGGATCGTTGTCGGGCATCAAAGCTTTCCACCCGGTACGATTTGCCTTCTATCACAAATTTCACTGCATGATGAACAAAGGCGATCCATGGCTGCAGAGTGGAAGCCACTGTGCTCCTCCTCTTGGTCTCCCCTTGCTATATTATACACATTATATATAATATATATGATATCGGAGCTGTACATAGAAACCCAAATTGGAGGCTAGAACGCGACAAGACTGTTCTAGACCATAGGAGGAGCCCCGATGGCCAAAAAAATAGAAAAGATCCAGCTTGCGAGAAGGATTTCCCTAGGCGTATTTTTCGTGGCGTTTACCGTGCTCACGATTCTGCATCAA
>Ga0208695_1002411_pt1 | contig 13692 bp, 20 predicted proteins | sample AD_UKC111_MetaG_FD_184449 | JGI IMG/M metagenome (GOLD analysis project Ga0208695, IMG submission 184449) | Active sludge microbial communities of municipal wastewater-treating anaerobic digesters from Hong Kong - AD_UKC111_MetaG (SPAdes)... | ecosystem: Engineered > Bioreactor > Anaerobic >... | reverse complement strand
GTTAGTAGCAAGCGGGCGGACGTGCTTCGATTGAAGTTCAGGATAGAAAAAAGTATTAAAAATTTTCCCTCCCTCTTTGTCTGCTCCGCAGCCATTAGATTTTTGACAACCATTGTTCATATACTTTTTTTGCTATTTGTGCAGTCATTACAGGCGGAACGCTCATTCCAATTAAGTAATTATATTGCACTTTATGAAAATTGTAATCTAAAGGATAAGAACCAATACAACAGCTTTCAAATTTATTTGGCTTTCTGTATTCATCAAATAAATACATAACATCTGAATTGCTTGTGTAAGTCATTGGCACAATATCCTGATAAAGATATTTATTTGTAAAACACCTTTCTGCTCCTTCTGTCCTTTTTATTGTATCACAAAAACTCTCGTCTCCTTGCTTTCTATTGCTCCAATATTCAAACATTTTGCCTTTTGAAGCGGGTCTGTCATCAATTTCTTTTTGATAAAATTCTCCAAATGTTATTTTAGGTTCTTTAAAATCTAAATTTAATTCAGGTGCTTGTGTAAATAAATCCTTTTGGTGCATAAACTTATCACATAAGTCATTCCTTAGTGCTATAAAAAACACTCTTTCTCTCCTTTGTGGCACACCCACATCCGAAGCATCTATAAGCCAATGCTGTACATTATACCCAGCTTTCGCAAACTCCCTATAAATCTGTATTACATATTGCTTTGCTTCTCCAACTAGCAATCCTTTTACATTTTCGGCTATTACTACTTTCGGTTGTAGTTCCTTTGCCAAATCAATAAAGTCAAAAAACAAAGTGTCTAAAACTTGCATCGCTTGTCCTTCTCTAAATTGCTTTTCTTCCCCCCAGTCCTTTTCTCTATTTCCAGCCATTGAGAAACTGCTACAAGGTGGCGAACCGTCCAAAATATCAAGTTCGTATAATTCCTTTGGTAAATCCTTTCTTAATTTAAAAGTCTGTATAGGCTCTAAATAAGCATATTTTGGGTTGTGATTAGCTTTGTATGCTTCAATCATTTTAGGGTCAATCTCATTGCATCCTAATACATCAAATCCAGCCAATTTATAGCCCATAGTTGAACCACCACCACAAGCAAAGCAACTAAATACTTTGCCTTTATCTTTGGTAAATACCGCATCCTTCAAAGTCCATTTGTAGGGGAAGTTATGTTTGGTTTTTTCAAAACCATTTTTGCCATCACACATTTTTAATACTTTTTTCTTTAGTGCTTCGATTGAGCTTTAGTGCTGAAAATCCCGCCAGCTACTAACACGGGTTTTGTGCAATTTGCCCTATAAACTTTCTGCTATAATTTGAGCGTTTGTGCAAGGGCAAACTGACACAAAGCCCGAAAACGTTATAGCCAATAGCTACATTTCGTTTTCAAATGAACATAAGCCGCCACATTTCGGACATTCTAACTTTGTTAATCCTAATGGTCTAACAGCGACCCAACCATAATTGCACACATCGCATTTTACTTTTGAAACTTCGTGTGGGTCTTTAGGTGCGTTAATTATGTTCTCTGCATCTAATACAAGGTCATCCATTCTTATCGTTTGCAAATCATCTTCGAGCCATTGTATTATGGTTTCAAGGTCGGGCTGCTGCATCACAATCCTATTGTAATACCCCTGTATAATTTCCCTCTGCGCTTGTATTATTTCTGCTTTCATTTTCAATTTAAGTTTATCGTTAATAATCCGCTACTGGCTATAACATGCGTTTGGCTCAATGGCGGGTGTCGTGGTTAATTCAACATTGTGCCTCGCATCAGCTTTAGTGGTGGATTGAAGGTTTTTTGCTCCGAAATCCGCCACTGCGCCAAGCCACAAAACGTTACAGGCAAGTGTTAGCACTCTGCAACTTTGAAAGTTTTTCTTGCGTTTCTAATATCTGTTTTTCTAATTTCTCTTTTTCTTTGACCCTTTCACTTTCTAAACATTCATTTTTTTGCTTCAATTGGTCTGCTGTCAAATATTTATCATCAACGCTTTTCATCCAATGGTTGCTAAACTTAAATTCTGAAAGCCTTTTAACTATCATTGCATCTATTTCCTCTTGTGTTGGGTTTATGAGGATGCCATATTTTTCACACAAGTAATCACCACTTCCATCATAATCATAATACAAACTATAACCCCAGCTTCTTTCAAGTCCAGTAGATATTTCAACAGTTAATGAAACTTTTAAACCTCTAAAAGACTTATTGGTACTATCCATTAGTTTTGGCAATGGACGGTCTTTCATAAACAAAGCCAACGTTTTTGCATTTATTAAATCACTTCTATTAATAATAAATTTGCTATTAGAAACTTGTGTTTTAGTTATTTGCTCAACTTCATTTTTAACTGTTCTCTTTTTACTTTCAAGTTCTGAAATTTCAGAAAGTGTTTGCTTCTTTTTAAGTTGCAATTCTTTAATTTCAGCATCTATTTTTTCAACAGGCGGCTTTTTAAATATAGCATCGACAACAACATCATTTGCATCCTGTATTTCTTGCCAGCCATTTTCTTCATCTTCGTATTCAAAAACTTTGTTTACGATATACTTACCGCCTATTTTTTCTTTTAGGTAACAGGCTTGACCATTTGATAAAAAGACTAATTCCATTTTTTCCATTTTATTAAGTTTTATCTGTTATTTAAAATTTGTTCTTTTAATTGCCCAACTGGGCATAGCTGCAAAACGTTATGCCCTATTTTGCCAACGCTCCCAGACTTCGAGAATTTTTAGCAAACGAGCAATTTTCTTTTCGTATTTTTTCGGTATCGAATTAGGGCGGATGTTTTGACCATTCCCCGACAATCGCCGGCTTAGTTCGTGCCAGTTGATTAACTCTTTCATTAGAAAATAGCTATTTCGTTATTTGTAGTGTAGCCATCAAATCCAAGTGTTTTCAACTCTGCTACTAATTCATTTTGTCTGTCAAAATCAGATAATGGTTGAAACTCATTGCTTATTAGGTTTGAAATCAACTCATTCTCTCTATTTTTTAACTGCTCTATTTGGTTAGCCCACATTTTGCGCTCACTTGCTTTTTTAGCATTATTCATAAAGCGTGTGTAATCTCTCATTTGCGCTCCTATTTCAGAAGCAATGTAGTTGTTGTAAGTAGATAATGATTTGAAGTTATTAGACATATCAAAAAGATTTACGCCTTCAATTTCAACCACTTCTAAAGAGCATTCAGAAATAGCCTCGCCATCTTCGTTGTAGATGAATTTGTAGTTATTAGCGTAATCCATATTTGAAGCGTAAAATTTTACGGCATTTGGGTTCTTCTCTTTTCCGCAGTTGTTGTATTTTCTGTCGCTTCTGTTTTCGCTGTTGTATCTAAATGCTTTCATAATTATCTCGTTTTGTATAGTACAAATATACAGCTTTCTGTATTAACTACCAAATAAAAATACACTATCAAATACACTTTTCTGTAATTTATTTTTAATTTACTGATTTCCAACGCAAAAAAACAGGGCATAACACACGTTTGGCAAAAGTGGCGGTGCAGTACCCCACTCTACATTTACTGCTATATTCAACATTCGTTCTACGCATCGGCATTTGTGGTGAAAATCGCCACCTTCGCCAAGCGACAAGTTATAAGCAAGGCGGGCGGACTCTTTCAAATAATCATTCCGGTTCAAAAAATTAAATAAAAAAGCCCCACCGCACTTTTACTGCTTAGGCAGTAATTAGGTCAGCATCCGTTTTCAGTTTATCGTTTGCATCGTATTTTTTCAATGCGTTATAAACGTGTCCTACATTGGTTTGCAATGCCTCTGCAATTTCCTTGTTACTTAATCCAAGTTGTTTTAACTTGTAAATTTTAACGTGCTTTTTACAGTTAAGCTCTGTTACTTGTTCTTTTGTCATATTGTTTAAAATAAAGTGATTTGTGCTTGTAAATTTTCAAGTTTAGTCTGCCCCATTGCAAACCACTTAGGGTCAAGCTCTGTCCCTATAAAATTACGTTTTTCTTTATGACAAGCTATTGCGGTTGAAAAGCTGCCCATAAAGCCATCAAATATTAAGTCTCCTGTATTGCTACTGTGTAATATAATTTTGCGTATTATATCATAATCTTTTTGATGTGGGTGGCTATTATCATCCTGTGCAATATGCTTCATTTTCCAAACATTACTTACATCGTTCAAATTATATTTTGCTTTGCCTTTTTCAAGCACCAAACAAACCTCGTATTGGTTTCTAAATCCGTAACCCATACCAATATTGTTTTTAACCAAAACGCAAAGCATACGGTAATTATAGCCGTTTTTAATAGCATACTCTTTTATTTGGTAGCAAAATTTATGGTTGCTAAATAAATACAGGCTTGTATCTCGTTTCATTTTTGGAAGTATTGCATCCAAAAAACGGTAATTAATACTTTCGTCTTCATTGTTTAGTATTTCTTTACCATTTCTGCCATAACCAATGCCATCACCGTATGGCGGGTCTACTATAACCAAATCCAAATAATCGTTTGGCATTTGTGCTATAATATTAAAGCAATCATCATTATATACTTTGTTTATTTCCATCCCTTCGCTTTTTTATTTAATTTTTTGTTTCGTGTTTCAAATGAACATTTTCGGTAATTAATCCGCCCAGCTTATAACACGGGTTTGGCGCAACCACCCGACCGCACAAGGCTCTGCTTCGTGGCATCGCCAAGCCCGAAACCGTTAGTGGCAACCGTAGGACACCCGACACCGAGCATCCTACGAACCACAATAATTTACTTCAAGCTATCAACAACCGCACAAAACAAAGCGTCTTTTTGCTGTTGAAACTTTGGTAATTTGTCGAAAGGCACAATGCAAGGGTGTGTTTTTGCTTCTGCATCTTTTACCTCGCCAAACACCCAACCTGCATCAACTTTTTCTTGCATCCAAGAATTGTGTTGAGCATCGTGTCCAGCATCAGGGTTGTTAATACGAAACGCTACACCTTTGATAGCACTTTCTCTTTGCCATTCCTCTGCTTCGTGCCAATCTTTTTGAGAATTGTCATCATTAGCTTCGCAAAACGCTTTGTTTGCTTGATGGCATACTTTGGCAATTTTAGCCAAGTAATCGGGTTTGAAACTTACTGCTTCCATTTTTTAAATTGAGTTTTACAAAGCCGCTCAAGGCATTATCGTGAAACGGCAGCAGCTAACAAGGTATTAGCAAAAAAGCCGTTTTGTTCTTCGTTTGACATATTTGTTTAATTTTAAGTGCCAACAAAACTACGAATAAATATTTAATATGCAACAACAAATAAAAGTTTGTTGCAAAAAAAAAGAGGAAATTAATTCCCCTTAATAAAAAATCCCGCTAGAAATGATAACGGAATAAGCAGTAACCACCATTGCGATATACCTTGTTTAGCTTGCTTCCTAGCTACTTCCCCATCGGCTTTAACCTTTGCCTTGTTCACTTTAGAATTAGCCTTTATTTCGGCTTGTTTTATCTTAGTGTCTGCTCTCGTGCTGTCCTTTGATTGCAAGTATCTGTACTTGTACACATACCTAGGAACATAATTAACAACTGGTTTAGCAATAATGCTATCACGAGTAACAACCACCACATTACCAACACTATCAATGATAGTATCAGTAATGGTAATAGTATCGGCGATGCAATTAAAAGTACCGCCCTTTTGGTAGAATTTCTTCTCATGGAATTGGTAAGAACACGCACTAATTAAACATACTAACACTATTGATTTAACGAAGTTCATCACGTTTACGCTTTACTTTTAACACCATTTTATAGACATCTTCAACCTCCTTGAATACGCCTTTCTTTCCAAGTTCTATTTGATTCTCATTAATACTCTTAATCTCAATGTATATCGGAACAATCGCCAAAATCCACACTATATATGGAATTTGAAATGCTTTATCGAGAATTAAGCCGATAAAAATGAACACACTGTAACCTATTAATTTTGCAAAAAAATCAGAGAGTCTGTTGCTTGTGATTTCAATCCCCTTTTTTTTAGCTTTCTTAATACCTAAGAACGTGTCAATTATCATGAAGAGAAGCAATAGGACAATGGCATATATTGCAGGAGTGATGAATGTCAATATGGCGCTCCAAGTTAACATCACATATTCGATTATCTTTTCTTTTTTCATATCTCTTTTTTTTGCTAATTACCTTGGAGTGTTGAATTTCTCTTGCATCTGCATGTAATCAACGTATAACACACGCTGTGTTGTTCCTGCTTGTTTTAATATTCTGCCCGTGTTAGCTAGTGAATTGACAGAAGTAGGCACATTGGTAGTAATGGTCGCTACTAATACGTCATCTATGTAGAACTTAACGTTTGCCCCAGTTCCGTCGTCGTCTATTCTTAGCTTCTGCATTGCGCCGCTAGACGTATCGGTCACAGGCACAGAAGTCGTGACGAAAGTACGTATTCCGCCGTTAGCGCAAACGCATTGCCAATTAGGAGATGCAGTTGAACCTGTTGATACGCCACCCTCATCGTACAGGAAGTACATTGCGCTATGTTGGTCTAAGACTCCAGCAGTGTGATAACCGACAGAACAAACATAACGCTCCATAGATGTGCTTAAGGTGTTTACTGAAACTTTTGATTCTGCTCTTTTCTTTCCTACACTAGCTATAAAGTAATTGTTTGTTGTTACCCTAGCTTCACCATTAGTAGTTGTGCCAGTAGCTAATCCATATAAAACAGTAGGCGATAATGCTGTTGGTACGGGAATTTCTAACCTACCACCGTTAAGAACTGAAATAGCCCAAGGAACACCGCTAACGTTAGTAACTTCATTAAAAAAAGAATACCCCCACCACGGATTTTCTGATATGCTTACTGGTGTCCACCCAAAGAAAGAGTGGTAGAACATCTTAGAATCGCGAGTCGTATTGAAGACTTCCAACCCCACGGCAGGGGATGCAATGGCGTTCATCTCTGCCTCTGTCATTTGTCCTAAATTACTAATTGTTAAGCTACCATTAACCCATGTGCCACTTTGGTCTTGAATGGCCGGTATTAGCTCTGTACCGTTTAGCGAGCTTAATAAACCTAGTTCACTTATTTTTGTTTCTCCTACCATAATATCACATAAAAAATATTGATTCGTTATAACCAGTGTTCGTTGCCTTTATTGGCTTCATATCGCTATCATTTTGCTCGTCCAAGAATTGTGGAAATAGGGAGCTATTCGCTTGCAGCCACTTTATCAATCGCTCCTCATAAAACTCTGCTTTTTTTGCCATACGACCCTCAATATAGTTGGCTTCTGAAAGGGTCGTCGGGTTTGAATAGTCACCGCTCTGTTGCTGTATTCCTTTGTTCTTTAGCTCGAAGCTGATTCCCAAGATACAGTCTTCAATAGCACGCCAGCCGATAGCATATTGTATCTTCTTCACAAGGTTCTGCTCATCTACTGTAAGCATTTGAGCGTTGTATTTCCCTAGTAAGTAGGTGTAGAAGTAAGTACCTAGTATAGGCTGTAACCTCATATCAGCCTGACTCTCAACATACGGAAATACTTTAGCCATGTCGATATTAGCCGTAAGTGGGATTTTTGTTTTTAACCAATTTTCAGTAACAAAATATATCATAGACTTCTTTTTAATCCAACCAAACCTATTACCTCGTCTTCACTCATTGCATCAAGTATTTTAGTTGCAACAAGCGGACTCATAGAATTGAGCGATTTAATCATCTCTTTGTTGCTGCCATCAACAATTTCTTCATTGATAATTTGATAATCTTTTACCACCAACTTTCCTTTCACTCGTGCAATATTAAGAAGTGAATTAACAACCATTTCCACCTCCCTACGTAGTGGCATTACAACATTCTTCTCGTATATGGTGTACGCCTGCTTAATGTCGCTACCACTACCAAGCTTCCCACTTACTCGAATCCCCATGAGGATAGGGTCAATGGTATGAGCCTGACAAATCTTAGAATCAATACTTTCAGTAGTGTTCTGAAATGCGTTGTCAAGTTGCGATACGGGTATAGTGTCTATCTTAGGAATCGAATCAACACCACGCCCAACGAATGTTATAATTTTCCCACCATTTCTAGCACCACGACCACTTTCAATAGTCTGTTTCATCTTGGTTTTTTCCTCATCTGACTTGAAAGGCTGTGGAAAACTCATCATGAAACTAGGAAATATACCGTTCACGATATATTCCTTTTGAAGGACGCTCATCTCACCATCTAAGAACGCCCAATTTAGTGCCGTTGTGTAGTTAGGAATAGGGTATATATCTTGACCTGCACACATATTCTCATAACAAAACAGAAGTTTAGTTTCACTTCTTAGGTTCTCACGTGTGTAAGGCTTTATAGTGCGTGTCGCAAGTCTCATCGACCAGTCGTTGTTAAGATAATAGACTGATTTATCCTCATTCGTGCGCACTTTTTCCGCACCAATATACTCAACTCTTAATAGAGCTTTATCATCGCTGAAATGTAGAATGAAATAGCAACGAGCGTGAATGATAATATCCAAAAACATCCTGTCTATGTTCTCATCAAGTCGCATAATACCACGCATTGCACGCAAGTTAACATCTTCGCTGGTGGTTGCTGTAATATCCTTGACCAGTTCGAAGCCCCCACCGAGCACGCTGTTAACCTTAAAGTTACATATTGCGTTGTGAAGTGGAGATGTGTAGAACATCTGAACCAATAGTTGTGGGTAAAGGTTATCTTGCCCGAATAATACCATTTGGTTTTGCGTAAGGTTGTTGGCCACGTAAGGAAGTGACAAGTTGCCATTGCCTATCTTACCGAATGGCGTTGAGAAAGTCATCGTTTTCTCTTCAACAGCCTGCTGTTTTTTAAAGGTAAATATTGCCATCTATGTTTGAAGTTTCTATTATTTTTAAAATCCCATTCGCAAGTTCATTCAGCCCCGTTTCGTCCGTTGGTGTTGGTTGTGTCGTGTCATACTCAAAGATATAGTAGGAGTATGCGCCACTAGCTAAATTGAAAGTATGCGTAAATGTTGTAAATCTTAGCGATTCTGATACTTTCGTTGGTACTAAGTATGTAGCAGGAGTGTAATTAAACCGATGCACAATCTTGAACAAATACCCACGGTTAACAATCGTTGCCACGTCCATAAGTGGCACAGCAAACGTTGACAATACAGCTCTATCTACTACTATCATACATTATAATGTTGAAGCAACAAAAAAAGGCACTAAAAAAGTGCCTTTCATAGAACAAAATAAAATCTTATGGTGCAAGTAGCCCAGCAATAATGGTTGGGTCAACCTCGTAAGCCTTGTGTAGCGATTCAGATGTGAAAGTAATTTCATAGTTCGATCCATCCGCCTTAGCAGTACCAGAACCACCCGTGTCCGTTGCTAATTGTGCGTTCTCAAAGTACCAATAGTTGCCATTCGAATCACCGACCACGATAGCCAAATCACGTTGACCCTCGCCTGCGATGTTAATAGCCTTAGATTTAGAAGCCTCACGCAAGAATAACTTCAACATAATAGTTTGTTTGTAGAATGTTGAGCCATTCTCTAGGCTAATCTGCGCTTCTTCTGTATAGTTCCCTACGTTTCTAGCGAATTGGAACTCGACGAAAGGGGAGGTCTTTGTTATCGCTGTAACCTCCCATTGAGCAGTGTCAATGGTAGCTCCAGTAATATTTGATTTGTCATTTAAGATGATGCTAACTATACCTCCGATGTTATTGGTACACCCCTTGGTAATGCTAGATAATGTTGTACATGCCATAATATTTTTATTTTAAATTTTACAAAAAAAAGGTGGCAGATATTCCACCACCTTAAACGATTCTTTCACCGACTATGGTTATTTGTATAACACAATTTCAGCTCCATTGGTATGAAAGTAGCCTTCTTTCTGATTCGCACGAGTGCGGATATAAGGCTCTGCTGTTGTGTCCGCAAGGTTAATCGCTTTCAACTCTTGAACATCAGACATTCCATCGAACGCATAAATCAAATTGTAGTTAGTTGTGAACACTGCTACGTTGTTCGGTAAACCAGCATCCTCAACCATTTTGATACCTAAGAATGTCAAGCCCAAGTCTTGCGTGATATACATCGTGTTATTTTGCGAAGCCGTTGCAATGCGGTAGTTCGCTGCAATATTTGGCGAAACGAACATACGGAGCTCCTTAGTTTTAACGCGAACTTGTGCTGGCAACGCTTGGTAAACTTTCGTAAGCTCTGCCACAACGTTAGCTGTTGTTGAAGCTATTGCAGTAATCTTGATAACAGATGCGTCAGCATTTAACTTTTTCAAGTGACCATCAACCAATACCAAGTTCGGGTTTGCTGACAAAATATCCCCCTGCCAACGGCGTAAGTTGCGCTCCTCTAATGCTTTCAATGCTAACTCATTCCAATAGTAGCTCATAAACGAAGGCACAGAGAAATCACCGTTAGAACCTTGCGCCATTTGTAATGACAAGAACGACTGCTCAATATCGAATTGACAGATTTGAGCCATTACAGAAGTCGGCGTAACGTCGATGTCGATAGCATCTAACTGCTCGGTGGGGGCTGTGAAATTACACGTTGATGCCTTAGTAACTTGCCCGAATGTCACATTAGCTAATTTCGTTCCCGCTTTAATACCCGGTAACGTGCGGAAATTGTCCACTATCTGCTCATTGATGTACGACTTTGAGTAGAACTCTTGCGGGTTTGGACAAAGCAATGCATTTGTTTGTACTGCTAAATTGAATTTTAACTCTCTCATTTTCTATTGTTTACTTGTTGATTTAACTTTATTAATCGTTCGATTGCTGACAACTGAACTTGTTCTTCTTCTTCTTCTTCTTGAACAGCTTCTGTTTTTTCGCCCTCGATTTGCGCCTTTATTTCAGCAATGACATTAAGTACTTCATTAACCTTTTCGTCAATCATCTTGGCAACGACATCCTCTGTTAATGCTGGTGGTGCTTTCTCTTTCGTCGGTTCTTCTGCTGGTTCTGCTGGTGCTTCTTCTTCAGCTAGTTCAACCTCTTCTTTAGCCTCCTCTTTCGGTTCTTCTTCAGTTGAAGCCTCAACAACTTCTTTAGTTGTTTCTTCTACCTCCTCAAAACGTACAAGTTGACCATCTTTGAAGATGAACTTTTCGCCCTCTTTCATTTCACTCATATTCATTTGATTATTAAATTGTTGCTCTTTTAAATTAAACTTCCCGCCAATGGAATAGCCTACACGACCGTTGTCGATTATCTCCTTGTAGTCTGCTTCATTCTCTATTTGTGTGGTAAGCATTATCGTACCCTTTGGAACGTCTAAATTATACAGCGTATTAGCCTTGTCTGTTGCTTCGTTCTCAACTATCCACGCTTCAAGAATATAAGCATCTACCTTTTTACCCTTGTCGTGTTCGAAGTTGAATAAGTTACCCTCACGGGTTCGCTTCATTAAGTCTTTGAATATTAACTCAATTTGCTCATCGGTAAACTTCACATAAAACTCCTCGCCATCTTGATTTCGATATATCTCCATTGGCATCATAGCAGGGGCTGTCACTCGCATCTTAACATCGTCCGAAAAAAACAAACGTTTGTGGGAATTGAACGCCAAGCCTTTAACCTTTATAGCAGGATTCGACGTAAATGCCACCTCATCAATCCCTAAAGCATCCTCTGTATTAATCTCGTATATCGGTAATCCCATACCAAATAATGTTTTTGTTTTAGCGATGTACCTTTTTTTTATTACATTTGTTATAAAATAGAACAAAATGATAACAATTAAAGGACATGACTATCCGACAAGGGTAGAAGAAATGACATTAAAACAGTGGTCTTATGTTAGTGGTATTGTGCAAAATGGCAACATTTCAGGCATTGAGAAATTAGAAGCATTGCTAACCGCAATAGGAGTGCCACAAAAGGACATAGACGATTTGCCTATTGATTTTTCAGATAAATTAGCCGAAGCAATGAAGCCTTCTAATGAGGAATTTGAACTAGTCGACCATATAGGGCATTATAGTCTTAATTTAGACCGTGAGTTGACCGTGAAGCTGGCTAAATTCATAAGCAAAGTAAATGAGCAAGGCTTGGGAATTGCTGGTCTTGTAGCGGTCTTTTACGAAGACGAAAGGGTGACTACAACTGAGCATTATGACCTTTCGCACGTTAAGCATAAGGCAAGGATATTTGACCACATGAGTGCGAAAGACTTCGTTGTGTCAGTTGCAAAAATAACTGAATTTCTGGCTGTAAAGACAAAGGAAACTCTTGATGAAAGTAAGTGATTATCTTGAGGTCTTGGCACTACAACGCCAGCACTTTGATAATGAACTAGACCGCACGCTAAGTATCGTTAGCGTGTGGTTAAATGAAGACGTTGAGCAAGTTTCTGAAAGGTCGTTAACGGAAGTTAACAAGCTACTACATGAGTGCTATAATGAGTTGCAATCGTCGTCAACTTCAAACGCAATACCTTTTACACAGCTAACCCTTGGCGACTTCATAGATCTTGAAACTTACGCCACTGACTACAAACTACATCACTACGCATTTGCAATCCTACACAAGAAAAACAAGCTAAACGAGTGGGGCGAAAAGATTTATGAGCCAACGCCTACCAACATTGAAGCACGAGCAACGTCACTTCTTGACCATGAAGCAAGTAACTATATAGCTAGTTTAAATGCTTACATTGAGTTCAGAAATAAATTGCTCAACGACTATGAAGATTTATTTTCCAAGCATGACGAAAACGTCGATGTAACAGGATTAACGCCCGACGAGGTGAAAGAATTGCAAGATGAAATTGAGAAACAAAAACAACGTGCGGTGTACTCATGGGAAGCGTTTTTGTATTGGCTCGCAGACAATAAAATCGCCAATATTGACGACGTGCTAAACTTCCCTATTGTTTACGCTTTCAACCTAGCAAGTATGAAAAAAATACTAAATAGTTAGGTTGTAAGTTGGTGAAGTTGGAAGCCCAGCGTAAGGGTCTTCGATCCAATTGAAGTCGATTGTAACCTTTGGATTTGATAAGATTTTCGCCACGTCAAGAAGCGGGTATTCTTTAATTTGCCACTGAATAAAGTCAGCTATTATTTCGTTTAAAACCGCCCTAGTATCGGGTCTATCAAGCCAATATTGCGTGATGAAGTGCGGTTCGATACCTCTTTCCGTTCCAGCATCTAAGAATAAGTAGTAATACATTGCATTGATAGTAATACTTAACTCATTGAGCCTATCTGACTTGACGGCTGAAATACGAATGGAATCGTATAGCGTGCCGTAGTCAATCAGCCCTTGCTTCTGAATCTCTGACTGCAACGACCTTGCTAGTCTATTCCTTAACGCATATTTTACTTTATAGTTCGCCATACGTACAAGTTTGGTCAACAACGATATCGAATGAGGCAACCCACCCACCGACGTAGTCTAAATCGAAATTGTTTAATGGTGTCTTTACAACATTCTCTGAGATATACCCATTCTCAAATAAATAGTTAAACACGTCGTTTATAAGCATTTCCATTTCGCTGATAACGTCAATAATATTGCTCCTATCATTCTCTATCGCATCTACACAATACACATCAAAGGTAAGCACTTTAACATTTTGAAGCGAATTGGACGAAGAAAATCCAAAGAAAACATAAGGATAAACCTCACTTGCCGTGGCTATGTTTGGCATTTGCTCACGAAACTCCATATTGTAACGTGGCTTCAATGGGTGCGTGG
>Ga0208695_1002409_pt1 | contig 13700 bp, 9 predicted proteins | sample AD_UKC111_MetaG_FD_184449 | JGI IMG/M metagenome (GOLD analysis project Ga0208695, IMG submission 184449) | Active sludge microbial communities of municipal wastewater-treating anaerobic digesters from Hong Kong - AD_UKC111_MetaG (SPAdes)... | ecosystem: Engineered > Bioreactor > Anaerobic >... | reverse complement strand
ATGATATCTATCGCATGCAAAAACACCATCTCAACCTACCGGATATTAAAAATCCGGATGAACTTCCATTTAATATCACCGTATCCATCGAAGACGACTTTATCGATGCCGAAGAGCAAGCCGGCATAAAAAAACAAATCGAAACCATGCTTCAATCGCTGACCGCCCGACAACGCGAGATTGTGTATCTTCGGTATATTCAGGAATACGATTATACTCAAATTGCCGAAATATTGAACATCAGCATCCACGGTTGTCGGAAACTGCTCTCGAAAGCCATGGAAACACTTCGTGAGAAATACGGTTCATGGATCATTTTTCTGCTTTTACCTTAAAGCTCAATTGTTAAATTTTGAAGTTTTTACGAAAACAAGGGGATAAAAAAATAGCTTCATCGTCTTTATATAAAAACATACAAGCAAACGATGTCCGATTTTTATTCCCGCTATACCGATTTTTTGAAAGACGAAAAATTTCTTCGTTGGCAATTGTTGCCGGATGAGTCGTTGGATGAATACTGGAAAAATTTCATCCGGGAAAATCCCGAATTGAACAAAGAAATTCAGCACGCAATTGCAGATTTAAAAACTACTGTATTGAATAAGAATATACTATCGGATTCCGATCGCCTCGAGTTGTTCAATCGAATTCAATCCACCATCAAAGGAAAAAGAAGAAAAAACAATATCAGGCATATCCTTCAATACAGCGTGGCAGCTTGTGCAGCCATAGCACTCCTCATCATCGGTTTAAATTATTTCAATTTCGGAGAAAAGCCCTCCAAAGCAGATAATCAGGAGTTGATTGTCGGCAATCTGCTGCAAAGTGAGGATATCCAATTGATTTCGGGAGAAAAAAAGCATGAATATCAAAACGATATTGAAGTAAAAATCGATGAAAAAGGGAAAGCTAAGGTGGTACACACCAAAAATAACCGACAAGAACAGATCGAAATAGCCGATGCAGCATTCAATAAACTGATTGTTCCTTACGGCAAACGATCCCAATTGAATCTTTCCGATGGAACCCACGTTTGGTTAAATTCGGGATCGGTATTGGAATTTCCGACGCAATTTACCGGAAAGAATCGGGAAATTCGTTTGTTGTCAGGGGAAATTTACCTTGAAGTCGCCCCCGACAAAAATAAGTCGTTCATGGTTCACACATCCGACTTCAATGTAAAAGTATATGGAACAAAATTCAACGTGTCAACTTATAATGATTCTCCTAAATCGATTGTTTTGGTGGAAGGAAGCGTAGGGCTGCAATCTGCTGTAGGCGCAACCGAAATTAAACTCTTCCCCAATGAACAGGCAATCTATTCCGAAAATGGGGCGTTCATCAAGCGTGTGGTGGATGTGGATCAATTTGTCAGCTGGAAAAACGGTTATCTTTCTTTTGATAAAACGCCGATGACCGAAGTGCTGAAACAAATTGGACGTTACTACAACCTTTCCTTTAATTTCGATCAAGATGTAAACCTGCAAAAACGTACCTGCTCAGGAAAAATATACTTGTCCGATGATATTGACAATGTGATGACAACAATAGCGTTGCTTTCTTCTACTCGCTATATAAAACAAAACGGACAAATCTATATTCTCAACGAAAAATAAACCTTTTTAAAACAGCAATGCCTATGAGTACATAAAATTCGAAAACCAAAAAAAGCCGGACGATACCCCACATACCATCCGGCAGAAAATTTAATTCTTATTTATTACAACAATCATTAAATCAACACAAAGATATGAATAAAAATGCTATTAGGGGAGCAATTTCCCTTGATAATTATCATCGAATTCTAAAAATAATGAAGATTACGGCATTTTTCTTATTTCTTGGCATCTTCTTCTCGTACGCAGGAGGTAGTTATTCCCAGGGAACCAACCTTACACTCAACTTACATTCTGCCACTATTCGGGAGGTATGCGAACAAATAGAGAAACAAAGCAACTATATTTTCGTTTTTTCGGATAATGTCGAAAATGAACTGAATAAAAAAGTAAATATTTCAGCCAATTCCGAGAATATCGAAGCGATATTGGAAAATGTCTTTTCTTCAACCGGGCTGACATACAAAATTTTGGACAAACAGGTGGTGGTTTATCACAACAACGAAAAAAAGCCGGAAATTATCGTTGAACCATCCCCCACCCCTCAACCGGAACAAACGAAAACCATTAAGGGTAGAATTACCGATGAAAAAGGTGAACCGATTATCGGAGCCAATGTCATCGAAGTAGGTACTACCAATGGTACCGTAACGGATATCAACGGCAACTTCTCGCTCCAAGTTAAAAACAACGCGAAAATCCGCATTTCATACGTCGGGTATTTGGAACAAGAGATCAACACAGCAGGCAAAACCAATTTTGACATTATTCTGAGAGAAGACATCCAAGCGCTCGAAGAAGTGGTGGTAGTAGGATATGGTATCCAACGAAAAGAAAGTTTAACCGGAGCCATATCGATGGTAAAGGTTGATGAGGTTTTAGGCAGCAGACCCGTCTCTGATATTGGCCGTGGAATTCAAGGTACCGTACCGGGACTTTTTGTAGTTGTCCCAACCGGTGAAGTAGGCTCAGATCCGGTAATGAAAATTCGTGGACAAATAGGCTCTATACAAGGCTCAAGTAATCCTTTAATTTTAGTTGATAATGTTGAAATCCCCAGCATTCAGCTTATAAACCCTAACGATATTGAATCCATTACCGTCTTAAAAGATGCTGCGGCCAGTTCCATCTATGGCTCAAAAGCGGCTTTTGGTGTTATCCTTATTACCACTAAAAAGGGAGCTAAAACAGAAAAAACCGAAATAACATATTCATCCAACTTCTCTTGGCAATCGCCTTTCAAAAAAATCGATATTGCAGGAATCGATGGACTTGAATATACCTTGGAAGCTCATGAAAACATGAAAGGTAGCGGACCTGCCGGTGGTTTTTGGCGCGTAAGTAGAGAAAGCTTTGAAAAAGTAAAAGAATGGCAGGAAAAATATGGTGGAATTGTCAGAAAAACCGATCCAGTTATTTATAACAGAGATTGGATATATGATGGAGTAGATAAATACGGGTATAGAATATATGATCCGGTGAGTGTAATGGTTAAAGATAATGCACTTACTCAGACTCATAATTTTTCACTAAATGGCAAAAGAAGAGATACCGATTATAATTTAAGCTTTGGTTATCTCGACCAGGAGGGTATGACAAAGCCGGCGAAACATGATGATTTTATAAGATTCACCTCAAATTTGAGTTTATCGACAAAAGTAACCGATTTTTTAACCTTGAGAGGAGGTGCAATGTACTCTGATGCTACAAAACGATATCCGAATTCACCCTATGGATTTCAGAATGATCCTTGGTTATACCTGTATCGTTGGAGTCGATTGTTTCCTACCGGTGTTCAAGAACATGGTGAAGATGTGCGGGATCCCTATTTTGATGTAAAAAAGTCGCATGATTTGGTCAAAAAAAACAGATATACCAATTTGAATGCCGGAGCTACTATCGATTTCATGCCTAATTGGGATTTAAAAATCGATTACGCTTATACAAGTCGGATAAATTCGGAAACGTCTTCATTGCCAACTTTTACGGGAGCATGGCATTGGTATGCCCCAATACCATGGGTAGACGAAACGGGTAACCAAATATATGTAGATGAGATAGGTAATATTACCCAGACGGGGGGCGTTCCTGCATATAGATTCCCTGTTACTCAATATATTACGAAAGATCAAACGTATTTTTATAAAAACAGCTATACTTCCGAAATGCACACGGTTAATGCTTATTCTACTTATGATCTGAATCTTGAGAATACTCATAAATTCAGGTTTATGTTGGGAACGAATATTATCAGTAATAAATGGAACAGCCATTGGTCTCGTAAGAACGAATTGATAGATAATGACAATCCGCAATTTAATTTTGCTGTTGGCACAGAAACTGTTGGCGGTGATGCAAACTGGGATTCACAAGTAGGCTTTTTTGGAAGAACAAATTATTCGTTCTTGGATAAATATTTGCTGGAAGCTAATTTACGTTACGATGCAACCTCTAAATTTCCAAGCGATTTACGATGGAGATGGTATCCTTCGTTTTCGGGAGGATGGGTTTTATCTAATGAAAATTTCATGGCTGGATTGGATCCTATTTTAAGTTTTGCAAAAGTGCGTGCTTCATGGGGAATTATAGGAGACCAATCGGTGCCTAATTATTTATATTTGGCTACAATGGATATAACTAAAAATTCATGGTTATCCAGTGGAGGTGAACAGTTTTTTCAGTTGGGAACACCCCGACCTATATCTGCAGGAATCTCATGGCAGGATATTGAAAGTCTTAATATAGGAGTCGATTTAAGATTCTTCAATAATAAACTAGGCTTGGTTTTGGAGTGGTTTCAACGAAATACTAAAAATATGATCATTCCCGGTGAATCTCTTCCTGCAACATATGGTGACGATGCCCCACAAGGAAATTTCGGTAACTTGAGAACACGCGGATGGGAAGTTGCGTTAGATTTCAGTCATCGTTTTGATAATGGTCTTCGAATTAGTTTAAATGCCAATGTAGCAGATGCGATTACCGATATAACAAAAGGCCCCGATTGGGCTACACCATACGAAAACAGAAGAGTGGACGATACCTATGCAACGGGTAAAAGGTATGGAGATATCTATGGTTATGTAACCGATCGTCTGTATCAAAAAGATGATTTCCTTTATGACGAAGAGGGCAATTTTTTACAAACCACAATTATTTATGAGGGTGTTGCAAAACGAACCAATATGTTGGCAGGGAAAAATCCGGTTTATCAGACTTATTTTGAAGACGGGAATCAAATCTTATTGGTAAGTCCGGGTGATGTTAAATTTGTGGATGTAGATGGCGATGGATATATTACTCCGGGAAAAAATACCTTTGGCGATCCCGGCGACAGAGTTGTCATCGGGAACTCCACACCTCGATATGAATATGGTTTTAGAGCAGGAGCTGATTATAAATCTTTCGATTTTTCTCTTTTCTTGCAAGGAATCGGTAAAAGAAAAATTTGGGGAAGAGGCCAATTGGCTATTCCGGGCTACCATGCTAAAGATGGAGGAATGCCTCAGGCAATTGCAAGTGATTTTTGGAAGAAAGATCGCACGGATGCCTTTTATCCCAGAGCGTGGAACTTGGGTGGGGCTGATGAAGGCTTCGTAATGAGAAAACAAACCCGATACATGTTAAATATGGCTTATTTGAGAATAAAAAATATAACGCTAGGTTATACTCTTCCTCCCAAAATTGCTCAACAAATATATTTATCTCATGCACGACTTTATTTGTCTTTAGAGAATCCTTTTACCTTTGACAAGTTAAGAGGATTACCCATAGATCCTGAGACGATTTCCGGATATTCAACGTTGAAAACAGATGGGAATTATAATTTAGGTCGAACCGGAGTACAAAATCCTGTCTTTAAATCAGCTTCGTTTGGAATTCAAATTACCCTTTAATTAAAATACAAAAATTATGAAATACAATTATTTGTTAATTATATTTATTCTTACTTTTTCCTTCATAGGATGTGGCGATTTTTTGGACAGGCCTCCATTAACCGTTGCCAATGATGAAACAGTTTGGACTAGCGAAGAAAAAGTAAGATTATATGCTAATAAGTTTTATCCCGATTTTTTTGTCGGATACGGTCATCTTTGGACTACCACCAATGCTCCCTTGATGGGATATACTTTTAGTGATGATGTGGTTTGGTTGGGTAGTCAACAAGATTTTACGCGAGCAGTACCCAACAGTAAGATATGGAATATGGAAATAATACGCTCCGTCAATATTATGCTGGACAGAGTAGAAAATAAAATGAAAAATATTTTGTCGGAAGAAGCATTGGCTCATTGGAAAGGTGTGGGCCGTTTTTTCCGAGGTTTTAGATATGCCCAATTGGTTTTAGAATACGGCGATGTTCCTTATTACGACCATGTGGTTAGCGATACAGATCGGGATGATTTATATAAACCACGTACACCGAGGGACAAAGTAATGGATGCCGTTTATGAAGATTTTGAATATGCATTGAAGAATGTTCGATTGAACGATGGAGATCAATATGTTAACAGGTATGTGGTTGCAGGGTTCATTTCTCGGATCGCTTTATATGAAGGATGTTGGCAAAGGTATTACTACCAAAATAACGAAAGAGCAAAGAAATTTTTTGATTTTGCAGTTGAGGCGGGTGATATGATAATAAACAGCGGAAAATACGATATTGTTACGGATTTCAGATCTCTATTCACCTCGGATGATTTGAGAGGAAACAAAGATTGCATTTTATACAGGCATTATGATCCGGCAGTGAATGTTACTCATTGTATTGCTTCTAATAATAATTTGGCTGAATCGTTGAATTTTGGACCAACAACATCGTTGATCAAATCGTTTATTTGTAACGATGGAAATGTTTGGCAGAATTCTGCCCTGCCGGAGGCAAATAAATTCAATATTTCCAATTTAATCAAAACGAGAGATTCTCGTTTTGAGGCAACATTTTACGATAAACCTCATCCAAGAAGTAGAAGTTCTTATTATTACATTAACAAATTCTTACCTCGCGAAGTTGCCGAAATAGTTGAGTCCGGGAGTACACCACCGTTTGAATTTACCAGTACAAACAACAAGACGGATTATCCGGTATTAAGGTATGCCGAGGTTCTTCTCAATTGGATTGAAGCAAAAGCCGAATTGGAAACTATGGGAGAAACGCTTGTAACACAAAACGATATCGATATTTCAATCAATAAGATTAGGAATAGGCCCTTGGCGCCTAAAGCAATAACAAAAGGAGTAAAAAAGACAGCACCCTTGCAAGTGACAGATTTGCCAAACGATCCTAATCGCGATGGAAGAGTTTCACCTCTTTTATGGGAAATAAGAAGAGAAAGGCGTATGGAATTTGCATTTGAACATTCACGCTACGAGGATTTAAGAAGATGGCACAAGTTAGATTACATGGATACGGATGCAAATATTGGTTTGCTGTCAGGGGGATGGGTTAATTTTCCGGTAGAACTTAGTTCGGAGTTAAATGACGGAAATAAAGGAAAAATATCCGTTGTAACTTTGAATAATGAAATCATTGTCTATGACGGCACAAATAAATCACAAATGAATGGCTTTTTTAAACATACATCAACAATAGGCCGTCAGCCATTCCTGAACCAAGTGAATGTAAATCCGTATTTGGCTCCTGTGGGTAAAATACAAATGGATGATTATGCGAAAAGAGGTTACGAACTTAAACAAACCGAAGGTTGGCCTCAAAATTGATTAAAAAGTAGATATTCCCAGTCAAAAACGCTATTAACTAAAAAATGAAAACAAATGGAACTTATAAATAAATCAAAATATGGATTTTTGATAGCTTCATTGATGGTATGGTTTTTTGTTGCTTGTTCGGATGATTATCCCAAAAATATTGACTCTCCATATGAAGTGGTATTAAAATCCATTAAAATTGTGAATGCCGGTCCTGATGGAAACAGGGTAGTGGAAGGGACTGTCGATGAAGATAAAAAGACAGTAACATTCCCCAGAATCGAACCTGAAACTGACCTTTCAGCGATTAGATTCGAAGCGGAACTTTCGGAAGGAGCAACCCTTGATAAAGAGTATTACGCATTTCCCTTTTCAGAAGGAGAAGCTGAAAAAACAATCGTAATTAAGGTTGTTAATGGCCCCAGATTTCGCGAGTATTTTGTAACTCTGCGATTAAAAATACCGGTTTATGGTGCTGATTTCACTAAACCCCAAATTTTTGATTATACTAATAATGAGTTGGGAATGCCGGTTTATCCCACTTTTGTATCTGCCTTGACAAGAGGTTCGGGGTTTGATGGCAGTCATGTTCTCATTGTAACACGACATGCATGGGCATCGCATTTATTAAAGGTCAACGATATAAAAAATAATGTTGATTTTAATGACGAGAGCAAACGAATTACTCTTAATTTAACCGGAGTAACAGGAGGCACATATCCTGTGAATTGTGGTGCAATTATCTCCGGACATATCTATATTGCCAATTTGTCCGGCGGTAAAGTATCGCCATTCAAAATATATCATTGGACTGATCCGACTGAACCCCCACAAATAATTGCTAATCTTAATATAGGTGAGATCGAAGGTGCAGGTAATCGTCACGGTGATAATATGTCGGTAAATCTTGATAAAAATGGAAATGGATATATGTATTTTGGAGACAATGCAGCAACCACAATTTTAAGATTAAAAGTTACCAATTATACCACTATTTCAGATCCTGTAGTACTCCCATCACGAAAAAGCGTTACTTTTTGCATGTCTTTTAATAGAGTGGATAATACCGATGATTATATTTTCACAGGTTATGAAGCCCCTATCATGGTTGCAGATGAAAATGCCAATATTAAATATGAACTCAGCACAAATGCCGTACCATTACGAGGTTCCGATGCTCGAGTTATTTCATTTAACAAAGAACGTTACTTGATAATGACTACCGCTGCCCGAAGTGGATCTGATGCTACTGTGTTTTATGTTTATAACATAACAAAAGGAGATAATACGATCGATGCATTGAATATCTTTAATGAACAGTCCGATAAAAGCCCTATTTTCCAATATTCGCTTTTAGGCCCTGTTAATGCTTCTCCTTCAACGCAAACCGGATGGCATGTAATAAAAGATGCTGAAGGAAACGATGAAACTCTTATGTTATATACCGCTACCACTGATGCAGGTTTTGTGTTGTTTGAGTTTCCCAAAAAACAATTGGACGACTAATTTAATGTAGCTAAAAAAACCGGATAAGCTGATTTTTATCAATAAAAATTCACCTCATTAGTTTTAGAAAATCAAACTTATCCGGTTTTTATATTCAAACGAATATAGAGTTCTCTTTCTTTTCACAATATAAAATCACATCATGAAAAAACTTTTTTTCTATATAACAATACTATTTTTCACTTTCTTATTTTTCTATTCTTGTAACAAAGAAACCGATGAGATAGAAATACCTGAAACCCCTCCGGATGAAGAGTCGCTTCTTTTCCCAAAAAAAGAAATGAGGGGCATATGGATTGTTACTGCGTGGGGATTGGATTGGCCTCAAGGTGAATATGCTACTGAAGCTCAAAAAAATCAATTTATTGAATATCTCGATCGATTTAAAGAATTGAATATTAATGCGGTATTTGTGCAAATCAGACCAATGGGAGATGCGTTTTATAATTCACCCTATGAGCCCTGGAGTGCATCTATTACAGGTGAAAGAGGAAAGAATCCGGGATATGATATTCTTCAATTTATGATAGATGAAACGCATAAAAGAGAGATAGAATTTCATGCTTGGATGAATCCATACCGAATAGCCACCAGAAGCAACAATAGTGTTTCATATCCACCGCTTCATCCCTCAATAGACCCGGCATGGGTTGTAAGTCACGAGAAAATTCAAATTTATAATCCGGCTATTCCCGAAGTAAGGCAACGCCTTTGCAATATTGTGGAAGATGTGATTACCAAATACGATGTCGATGGAATACATTTTGATGATTATTTTTATCCGGATCCTTCGTCAGCCGGACAAATGGTGTCGGATAATGCCGACTATGAAAAGTATGGAAGCGGATTTTCGTCTATCGCAGATTTTCGAAGAGCAAATGTTGATAAAACCGTAGAAGGGGTTTATAATGTGATTGTGAAAACAAAACCTGAGGTTGTTTTCTCTATTTCTCCAACTGCAAACAACGAATACAACTTAAATACATTATATGCCGATGTGACTAAATGGTGTAAGAAAAGTTGGATCGATGTTGTTATGCCACAATTATATTACGAAATAGGAAATGCATATAATGATTTTCGATCACGCTTAAATTGGTGGGCTCAATATAATTATAACGCAGCATTGATGATTGGGCATGGTTATTATAGATTTGGAGATCCGAGTGCTCCCTCTGATTTTCAATCAACTGCAGAATTAGAGAATCAATTTAATTTAACCAGAAGAAACCCGAAAGTAGTTGGTAATATTTTATATAGTGCGAAATACATTTTGCTGAATAGAATAGGAATAACCGATAAACTTTCTGATATTTTTGAATATTCTTCTGTTATACCGTTTTTGGGAAGAAGCGTTGCCCCTTCTCCTTCTAAACCGGAAAATGTGAGAATAGAAAATGGCATTTTAAAGTGGAGTGCTCCAAATCAGGTAAGATCAGTGGTCTATTATTTTAATGATTTAAAGAAGGAAGGACGAGTATATGCCATTACCAAACAAAATAGTATTTCGGTTTCTTCCTCGGGTTACTATTGTGTTACAACATTAAATTCTGATAATATGGAAAGCGAACCTTCTGAGCTTGCACAGAAGAAATAATCAAATTATTTTTGCCGACAAGCGGAATTTTTACGGGATTCAAGGCAAATTTCATCACAGTAGATAATCTTGAGCATTCCGACCTCCTTTCATGGCCAAAATCCAATAATTTAAAAAGTAATTTAAATAGAATCATAAAACATGTAGGATTGGGGAAATCTTATATTTCGACGATAAGGATATCGCGAATATTGGTGGTGTACTGACGGGAAAGGTGTTCTTGGCGCATCTGGTGGCGGGTGAAATCCTGCACTCCCAGACGAACAACGTCTTTGTGGTACTTGCGGTTTATCGCATCCATTTTCTCCATCAACAACTTGTGCTTGGGATTCGAATTGAAAAACAGTGAAGGCTGATAACGGTCGGCATCCTCAAAATCCATGAGCATAACGCCTGCCCGCTTGTAAAGAAATTGTTCCTTATAGATTTGTTTCAGACCGCCGACGGCAAATTTGGCCAACTCAAGAGTGGAGTCGGTAGCAAAAGGAAGCCTCACCAGAATGCTCGGATTATATTGCATTTCCTTTCCCTTGAAACGGTTGGTTTCGAGGAAAACCATCACTTTTCGGCAAAGCGACTGCTGAAGACGCAGTTTTTCGGCAGCCATGCTCGTGAAAGTTACGATGCGTTCCCTAATCTCTTCAACATCGCCCTTGTCGGTATCGAAGGTTCGTGTGATGGCAATGCTTTGCCTTTTTTCGGGCAATTCCATCGGGATGGAAGGAATGCCGTTCAGCTCTTTTTGGAGACTCAAGCCGGTAACGGTCATGTATTTCTGTACCCACGATGGGGACAGATTGACAAAATCCCACGCTTTGTGCACACCTACGGCACGAAGCTTGGCGGCATTTCTTCGGCCAATGCCCCAAACATCTTCTACATCGAGCCATTTCAGGGCTTTGATGCGCTTTTCTTCGGTATCGATCACATGACAACCGTCGGTTCGCTTGGGAAACTTCTTGGCGATTCGGTTGGCTATCTTAGCCAACGCCTTTGTGGGTGCAATACCAATGCTGATGGGGATGCCCGTCCATTTCTCTACATGGGCTCTCATTTTCAGACCGTACTCCCGAAAATCGATGCTCATGCCGGAAAAGTCCAGAAAACATTCGTCGATGGAATAGATTTCCTGCTGCGGACTGTAGGTGCTCAATATCGACATCACCCGCCTGCTCATATCGCCATACAAGGGAAAATTCGCCGAAAACACACCCACGCCTCGCTTTTCAAAAACGGCTTCGTATTGATAGGCAGGAGCGCCCATCGGAATACCCAGCTTCTTGGCCTCGTTGCTGCGGGCAATGACGCAACCGTCGTTGTTGCTGAGCACCACAACGGGTTTGCCCATGAGCGACGGGTTGAACACCCGTTCGCAGGAGGCGTAAAAATTATTGCAATCGATAAGGGCGTACATATCAGTGTTGGGTTTGAATCATTGCCTCGAGTCACTGCTGCAAATTCGTACTATGAATTCATCTTGTAATGAATGCGACATATCAGTGTTTCCGAATGGAATAACGGACAATTCCCCAAACAAATACTCCTTGTTCGTAGTTCACCTCAATTAAGGGAAAATCTTTGTTTGAGGGCACCAGATAACATTTGCCGTTGTTTATTTTGATGCGCTTCAGGGTGAAAGCTCCGTCCACGTAGCAAAGGGCAATTTTGTTCTCTTCCCACTCGAGACTTCGGTCGATGACGAGCAGATCTCTGTCTTTAAAGTCGTTATCCATCGACGACCCCTTGACGCGTGCAAGAAATGTAGATTCTTTATGCTCGATCAGCAATTCGTTAAGGTCGATGCTGTCGGTTACGAAGTCTTCGGCTGCCGAAGGAAAACCGGCCGCAATATCTCCCACAAACGGAATTTTCAATTCCGATATTTCGGGGCGGAGAATCTCTATGGTCTGGGTAGTTATCGCTTCACTCATGCAGCAAATATAATTGTTTTTTACGTAACAAGAGCAACCAACTATGGGTAAATATCTTCCCTCAATCGATTATATCGGAAAGGTTCCATGCCTCAATGTGTTCTATCCCTTCTTTCGAAGAAAAATTCACCTCATCCATTGTCACAACATATTTATCATAATTATCTTTGATGGTTTCCAAGGGAAAATATTCGCGAGCGATTACCTTTTCGTCGATAAGCATATAAATGAATCAAAAAGGATTGTTCGAGGTAAGAAATATAGTTTGACAAGGTATCGTAACTTGTTTTCCGTACTTCTTCTCAAATCGCCCTATGGAGCGGACAAAAAAAATTAGCGTGTATGAAGCAAAATAGCCCCATACACGCTATCAATTATCCGATTTAGTTTACTCTGACTAAATGCGACTTCCAACTTTCCTGAATATCGTTAATATCAACGATTTTCATTTCGGCATCAGCAATGTTTGCCGACTTTTCCAGTGTTTCTTTCAGATAATCGGTTTCGATTTTCCACATAGCTCCTGTTGCCGGATCAACAATAAGCATACCTATAAGTCCCCCAAACAGTATATTGCCAAAATACCAACCGTCAATCTTAAATGTTACGGGTACAACTTTATCTTCGCATCCCGGACTCGAAAACTTAACTTGATATTCGGCTCTGGCAAAAAAGCCTGAACCTGCTTTTAATTTTACTGTTGCAGGTGTATTTCCTAAAAATACTTCTTTACCGTTTTTGTCGGTAATGCTCACTTTGGCATTATTGGGCTCACTCTCGATAGAAAGAGGATATGTGCTTTTGCTTACAATGGTTGCACAACTCGATAAAAGGATTATTCCCGCAACAAAAATGATTGCGGTTTTAATATAATGACTTCTCATGTTTATTTTTTTATTTTAAATCTATTCCCTACTCGTAAGGCTTTTCGGTTCGCCCTGTTTTTTTTTATTGGTTTGCGGTTTCCAATTTTTAGTGTGGTTTATGTTCAAACACCTTTTTAAGAGTCGTTATAATACATTTCCGGCGGTCTTCTTGTTTCCATCTTTCGTTACGCCATTTATTTCCTTTTATTTTATGATTTATATTGCCGCCCAAAGTTATCAACTTTTTTTAAAATCATCGAAAAACTATTTAATTTTTTTCAGATTTAAAAGGGTATTGATAAAAACCTTATTCAATCATTTTAAGAAATTCTTCTTCGGTGATGATTTTTATACCAAGTTGATTGGCTTTTTCCAGCTTGGCAGGCCCCATATTTTCTCCGGCAAGAATATAATCGGTATTTTTTGATACCGAACTGCTTACTTTACCACCGTTTTGTGCAATGAGGGCTTTATA
>Ga0208695_1002405_pt1 | contig 13721 bp, 9 predicted proteins | sample AD_UKC111_MetaG_FD_184449 | JGI IMG/M metagenome (GOLD analysis project Ga0208695, IMG submission 184449) | Active sludge microbial communities of municipal wastewater-treating anaerobic digesters from Hong Kong - AD_UKC111_MetaG (SPAdes)... | ecosystem: Engineered > Bioreactor > Anaerobic >... | reverse complement strand
TCCTAAAGGATGCAAGCATAGAGTAACAAATACATCAGACAGCGAATCATTAATGATAGCTGAAGTTCAGCTTGGCAACTATTTCGGAGAAGATGATATAATACGGTACGAGGATATTTATGGGAGGCTGGAATGCGATGGCCATCTCTAAGACACCTGTTTACTAATTTTTGCTAATAATGGCATAATTACATCGGTGTCTTTTATGCAGGCATTAACAAAATCAATGAACCTGTCAAACAAGGAAACGGGAAAGGCATCAGGACCATTGCCGTTCTTTGACTTAATATCTTTAACAAGCAATTTACATTCATAGACATTCATTGAATAAAGGAAGGCATGAAAAAACTCATTATCCAAAATATCATTGATTATTTTATAAAACAAAGCTGCTGATTTTTCAGAAAGGCTTGTTTTATTTTCATCATGTATTTTATCCGATAATGCTTTCAGTTTGTTTACTTCTGTATAGAACTTTTCCATTTCAGGTTTTAATGTATCAGATCGTTTATTGATAAGCTCCCTGTTGTAACTGCTGTGCAGCTTAAGCTCCCATTCAGGATCAACAACCCTGTCCTTTAGGGAATCCCTCAGCAATTCATCCAATGGTATGTATGAAGTGCCTTTTATCATTGCACCGTCCCGAGTGGTATTGATGACACCGGTTATCCCGTAATCCCGTATGAATGCTTCCATATCTTTTCTGAAGCAGTTTAGGGAATCATCTGTATACACATATTCTCCATCCACCCCCGGCACCTTGAATAAACTATTAAAATAAGCGCTGTCTATTTTTTCGGAACCAAAACCATAATCAATGCCTTCGGAATAATACCGCTGATCCTTGTATGCCAGATTCTGCCCCACCAGAATAACCGGAGAGGCGCCAAGCTTATGCAATGCCAGCAATGTGACAACTGCAACGGAGCTTGCCATGCCGACAATTTCATCACTGCTCAGGGAGTTACCCAGATAGTATTGGGAAACAAGATCCTTTGCGGTAATAAAATGATAAAGATTCCCGGGATACGATTCCACTATATTCGATGCAGTTGTTGAGCCGAAAATCAAAGGTATTGATTTTATGCCAAGGGAAATTATTTTTTTGTATACCGCCCAGCTATGCGCATTTGGCTCGATGCTCCAGCAGGCATGGGGATATATTCCCTTCTCTATCAGGGTATTTACTGCAGAACCGGCGGAGAAGATGTATGCCAGGCCTTTTTCTTTTATATATCTTAAATTTTCAATTTCATATTCAAGGGATGGGCCGGCGGATACAATTACAGCGGGCTTATTCTTAAGAAAATTGTTATTCTTATTAAAGATGTTCGGGGTATTCATTATATAGCGGAAGTTGTTCAGCGCATTAACAGTGTGCAGCTTTTCATTGTTTTTCTTTGTCTTATCTATGATTCCGGTATTATCAAAATATTGTCCGAATATGCTTCTGAAGCTTTTGTAATCCTCCGGGAAAGCAGTCTCATAGCTGGGGAGGGGGATAGCCAGTATATTGCAGTTCATGCCGGCCAGCAACTGCTCCAGTTCTTTTTCGGAGGCTTCCACAGAAAAATAGAAATTATCAAAGCTATTCCTGTCTATAAAGCTTATGTCGCGATTCTCCAGGCACTTCCTGAAAACCTCCGGCTGGGGCTCATAAATAGAAAAAGTTTTATCCGGATATTTTCCGGCAAAATATTCAACATGATAACCAAGGCCGAATCCGAAGAATACGATATGGCCATAGCTGTCGATATTTTCAATACGGCCGATAATCCGTTCCGCCTCTTCCCGGGGATTGTATTTGCTGTGGAGATACATTATTTTTCCGGCATTTTTAAAGCAGATAGTAGGTTCTCTGCCCGGACGTTTTTCCACCGCTATTTCCCCGGGAGCTTTGCTTTCATCCACGGTATTTAATATATCAAGAATCCCTTTGCATTTTCTTTTAATCAGTTGTTCATTGTTTGCCAGCATAAGCAATTGGTTACTCCTTTACAAATCATGATGCAATCTTTTATCTTATTATATAATATTTTGGGATATTAGCATATAACAATTGCCTGCTGTATAAGGGGCTTTGTTCTGTTATAATGTAATAAAGAAATTGCGGTATTTTGTCGAATACTTATATAAGGCTCACTAATAGTTAATCCCGAATTTACAAAAAAAGCAGGTGGAGTAATGTTCGAGAACAAAAACATCCTGGTGATAGGAGGAACCGGTACAATAGGACAGGCTCTGGTAAACAGGCTTGTATCCCAAAAGCCAAATGTCGTAAGAATATTTAGCAGGGATGAATTCAAACAACATCAGATGCAGCAGAAGCTGGAGGGATTTAGAAATATACGTTTCCTGCTGGGGGATGTCAGGGATAAGGAACGTCTTTACAAGGCAATGCATCGGATTGACGCTGTCTTTGACCTGGCTGCCTTAAAGCATGTACCTGCCTGTGAATACAACCCTTTTGAAGCAGTAAAGACAAATGTGCTGGGAACACAGAATGTCATCGAATGTTCAATTGAAAACAAAGTGAAGAGAGTAATATATGCAAGCAGCGATAAAGCAGTGTCCCCGACAAATACCATGGGGGCTACAAAGCTGCTGGCAGAAAGGCTTATAGCTTCTGCTGACTACTGGAAGGGCGGGAAGACTCCGATTTTTGCTGCAGTCAGATTCGGGAATGTTGTTAATTCAAGAGGTTCTGTAGTACCTCTTTGGGAGGAGCAGATATTGAACAGGAGGGAAATTACTGTTACGGATCCTGATATGACAAGATTTATGATTTCCATTGATTCTGCCGTTGATCTTACCTTAAAAGCCTGTGAAACGGCAAAAGGCGGAGAAATATTCGTGCTTAAGATGCCAGTGGTCAGGCTGGGGGACCTGGCTGAAGCGGTGATTGAGAAGGTATGCGATAAGGCTGGAATAACGGTTGATGAGGTCCGTATAAAAACCATCGGCCTTAGACCGGGAGAGAAGATGTACGAAGAGCTGATGACCGAGGATGAGGCCCGGTATGCAGTGGAGTATGATGATATGTATGTAATAAGAAACCTTTCAAATGTGGTCCAGTCCGGTACGATGTGCAATGATTATCGGTCTGATGCCTGTTCAGTAATAGCAAAATCAGGCATATGGAACTTGCTGAAAGACTGCATATAACATATTGCATAATGAAGTGAATACGAGTAATGGAGATGAAAGGTGTATGCATCAAAAAATAATCAATATAGGTAATATAAAGCTTGGAGCAGGCTGTCCGATTGTACTGATTGCAGGGCCTTGTGTCATTGAGTCAGAGAAAATCGTAATGCATACTGCCGAAACTGTCAGCAGGTATGCTGATAGATTAAAAATACCGTATATTTTCAAGGCTTCGTTTGATAAGGCAAACAGAACATCCATTGCTTCTTTCAGAGGCCCCGGCATGGAGGCGGGGCTCAAGCTGTTGAATAAGGTAAAAAAAGAGTTCGGAGTTCCGGTATTAACGGATATTCACTTACCGGAGCAGGCAATTCCTGTGTCAGAAACAGCAGATATCATACAGATTCCTGCTTTTTTATGCAGGCAGACAGATTTGCTGGTTGCTGCAGCTCAGACAGGAAAGCCTGTAAATATTAAGAAGGGGCAGTTTATGGCTCCATGGGATATGAAAAATGCAGCGGATAAAGTGCTGACATCGGGCAATTCAGCTGTAATGCTGACAGAAAGAGGTACATGCTTTGGCTATAACAATCTTGTGGTTGACATGACATCTTTGGTAGAGATGGGAAAGCTCGGTTTTCCTGTGATTTTTGATGCAACCCACAGCGTTCAGAAGCCCGGGGCAATGGGTGAATCCAGCGGCGGCAACAGTGAATATGTAGGATATTTGGCTCAGGCAGCAACTGCGGTGGGAATTGCCGGGCTGTTTCTGGAAGTGCATCCCGAGCCTGGTGAAGCTTTATCCGACGGATCAAATATGATTGCGCTTGATGAGCTGGAGAGGCTGCTTATTATTGTAAAGGAACTGGATACAGTAATAAAGTATAAGAATTGGGGTAGTTAAATGCATAAGTGTGATTTTTGCAGTGGTTCCATGTCGCTAATATATAACATGAATGATTATCAAATAGTTCAATGTAATAAATGTTTTACCTCAACGGTTGTGAGTATGCCTGAAGACAGTGAAATTGCAAGATACTACTCAGGGTTTATGTTTTGTGCTAATGAGAATAATAAAAGTATTTTTGAAAATACAATCTTTAAAGAATGGTTTGAATCATTTAAACTGGGGAAAAACTCGAAAATGCTTGATGTAGGCGGCGGAGGGGGCTTCTTTTCCTACGCATTTGAATACTTTCATTTAGGGGAGAGCTATTATATTGACATTGATAATGAAGCATGCAAATTTGCTATGGAAAAACTGAAGTTAAAGAATGTTATCAATGACGATGTAAAATATTTGAGTAATAGAGTAAATCATAAATTTGACTTCATATATGCAAGACACTTGATTGAGCATTTAAAGCATCCATTGGAATTTATAGATAGTTGTATTGAACTAATAGCACCAGGCGGAGTTTTTATACTTCAGTTTCCTAACGGTATTAGCCTGGAATACCTGGGATATCCCGAGCTGTTGAGAAAAAGAATAAATATAATACAGAAGTCTAATCCACAATTTTCAAGGTTAAAATTACTGTCTACCATTTGCAGTAAAAAAATATCACATGGAATCGATCCCATAAGGCATTTGTGGGCTATATCCCCGCAGGGTATATCTGCGTATCTGTCAAAAAAAGACACTGATTTTCAAATCAAAACTGCTTCATTGACTGATCCGGTATATTCCCCTTATTATAGCCCGGCAAATTATTCCAGTAAACTTAGATCAGGTATTGTCAATAAAACTCTTGTAAATATAAATGGGGGGACTCATCTCATCGCAATTATAAGAAACAGTATTAGGCCCAATAAAGGATGATACCGAATGAGCAGTAATGTAAAATCATCAACACTACAATATGATAATTGCATAGGCTGCGGAATATGCGCATGTTCTTGCCCCAATAAAGCTATTAAAATGGAGTTATCTAAATATAAGGAGATTAAGCCGGGCATTACATTGAATAAATGCAGCTCTTGCGGAATTTGTTCGGAGTATTGCCCCCATACTAAAGATAAGATATTAGCCGAAGCGCTGAAGATCAGCGGATCATCAGACCCGAACAGCTTTGGGCTTGAAAATGCCGTTTATATGCTGGCTCATGACAAAAATGAGGATAATAGGAAGAGAAGTGCTTCCGGAGGAATAACAACAGCTTTGATAAAGCACTTATTCGATGAGAAGATAATTGACGGGGTAATACATGCAGCCATGAGATTCGGAGCAATAGGGGAGCTGCATTATGAAGCATCTATAAGCCATTCATTTGAAGAGGCCGACAAGAAAAGAAGTTCTTTTTACGGACAGATAGATTATTCGCAGTTAATCAGTAAGCTTAAAAACACTGAAAAGAAGTATCTGGTTGTTGGAGTACCATGCGTCATAAGAGCGCTGACAAAGCTCTTCAGGGAGCATGCCTGTTACAACAAGAATACAATATATACTGTTGCGCTGTCATGCGGTCATAATGTAAACGGGCAGTTTGTCGACTTCTTGGCTGAATCCCTCGGGATACCTGCGAATATGCCCTTCAAGGCAAGTTTGAGAAATAAAGAAGATATAAAGGATGCAAATAATTACAATAACCACTTTTTCGGTGAAACCGGGGATATAGTAAAGATAAGCCGATTTCAATCTGTATATACCGATGCTTGGAGGAATTTCTTCTTTTCCTTGAATGCATGCAGCTGTTGTTCCGATTTCTGGGGGCATGCTGCAGACATAAGTGTTAAGGATGCATGGGGAAGATGGGCAGAGAATCCCCTTGGGGATAGTATTGTAATATGCAGAAGCCGGGAACTGCTGGATGAGATATTGAAGTCAAAGGATATAGAATATGAATACCTGAGTTTTGATACAGTGGCAAATAGCCAGTCAGCTACAACGGAGTATAAACAGGTCAGGATAATGGACAGGCTGAGCAAACCGGTATGGCATAGAGATAATATAAGGAGCGGATATTTAAAGCATGCAGTATTGTCCAGGCTTTCAAAATACTCTTATAGACATTTGGGCTACAGGAAATCAAAAAGAATATTGTTTTTTTTCCTTCAAATGCTGAGAAAGATTGAAAAGAGGGCAGAGAAGATGGAGAATGCCGGTTTCAAGCATGCTGTGGAAAAGGCACATAAAAAAAGAGTAGTTTTTTTTGGTACCGGAGAAATGGCAAGGACGTTGGAAAAGGCTCTCCCGCTGAAGATAGAGTACTATGTCGACAATGACAGTAAAAAGCATAACACATTTATAAATAATATTCCGGTTAAGAATCCTGATGTACTATTTTCTGAGAATAAAGAAGAAATTTTTATTATCGTTGCCAGCATGTATTATGATCAAATATCAATACAGCTTAAGAAAACGGGATTAGCAGCAGGGATACATTTTATGGACGGGAGGATGTTGTATGAAAGATTTGTGCAAAGGCCTGCATTAATAAGCTTCCTTTTAAAACCAATTGGTTTTGCATTGAAACCCATTAAAAATATATTTGTTTATAAAAAGAACAAGGATTATAAGAAGATACTTGTATTAGGGGGATATGGGTATAAAAACACCGGTGACGAAGCTCAGCTGAGTTCAACAATAAAACTCTTAAAAAAAGAATTCCCGAATTATATAATAAAAGTCCTGACACCGGATCAGCATTATACATATTTTGAACACGGGGAATGTGTGGTAGGTGATGCTCCAAGGGTAGCATTTTATAATCTGGGAGAGACCTTTTTGTATATGCTTGACACTGTATGGAAGAAGATAAGATTCATTTTAGTTTCCATATTGATTTACCTAAATGCATTCTTTGTAAGAGCCGGCTTGCCTACATTTTTGATTAATGCAAAGAAAGCTGCGCTGCTTTATGACATTTGCACTTCAGATATTGTATATTTCTGTGGTGGGGGCTACTTAACCGGAAAGACCTTATCCCGATTATGGGATGGTATGTTCTTTATTAGAATAGCCGATGTATTTGGGGTACCAGTTTTTTTATCAGGGCAGACTATAGGTGTATGGGGGAACAGTTTTAATAAGAGATTAGCAAGATGGGGGCTTTCTAAAGCAAAAATAATAACTCTCAGAGATCCTGCAGAATCTATTGAAGCATTAAAGGAGATCGGGTTAAGCGGAGAACACATATTTACTACTTTTGATGATGCTTTGTTCTGTGAGAAGCTGGAAGATGAGAAAAGCATTGCCGCAGTTCTGCTGAATTCAGGTATGGATAACGAACAGGTAAATAGGGGTTATATAGCTTTCAATATACATTACTGGGGCTTAAGCATAGATAAGGATAAGGAACAATTGCTGGATAAGATAAATGCTATTACAGGCATTATATTAAATAAGACAAGCTATAATATTCTTTTTATACCTATGATACCAAGTGACATGGAAGCAATAAACGAATACATGCTGAATAATAGAAACGAACGTTTATTCACCCTTTCTTATGACTACGATTTCCGCACAGTAAGGGGCATAATCGGTAAATCAGAAATATGTGTTACCATGAAGCACCATCCGATTATATTTGCTCTGGGTGAAAAGGTTCCTGTCATTAGCCTGGCCTTAAGCGATTATTACGAACAGAAAAATATTGGTTCATTGAAGATATTTGGATTGGAAAAATATAATGTAATGCTGTTAAAAGAATCGTATTATAAGGACTTTGAATTGATTTTTGATGAAATAGCTGCAAATAAGGACAGTATTATTAGAATAGTAGAGGAGCGTTTTTCAGAATTGAATCAGAAAAGAGAATATTATATTTCTCAAATGAAGCATATTGTTTTTTGAAACATTCATATTACTTCAGGAGGGTAATAAATGTTAAAGAGTATTATCGAAGACATATATGAGATAATTGACAGAATAAGGGGAAAAAAAATAGTTGTATTTGGAACCGGAGAGATGGCTAAGGCAATTATTAGCTTTTTGCCTGCTGCAATCAGTTATTTTGTAGATAACAGCCGCGAAAAACAATCTAAGGAATTTTTTGGCAAAATAATCTTTAGCCCCGATGAGCTAAAGAAGGAAAACAAGGAAGAAGTTGTTGTCCTGATTGCCAGTATGTATTACAAGGATATATCACTTCAATTGGAAGGATTAGGATTTACTGAAAATTATAACTTTGTAAATGCAAAACCATTGTATGAGGTGGTAAAAGATTCCGATAACAATGCAGCACATGATATGATAAAAGAATACTTGAATGAATACATGTCCAAAAAGATCAATATAAGTGAATATAAAAAGCTTTTGGTTGCAAAGGAGTTTAATTGGCTTGGCCTGAACAACAAGAGACTTTTTTTTCTTGGACTAAAAAGAGGCTATAATATCTTGTTTACTGACGATGATGTAATTTATGAGAAGGATTATTTTTTTGATATAAATAATGATTATAAGGATATCACCTTCAAGGGGGTAAACCTATTTCAGGCCAGTTTATATAACATCTGTTTTGATTTGAAAGTATCAGTTAAAAATATAGATTTAAACGTAGAATTGCACAAAAGAACAATTTTGCTCTGGCTTAACAGATGTGCAAATTTTATTTTAGAAATATTGCCAATTTTCGAGGCAAGATCTGTTTCGAAGGTGGTTATATTCCAGGGGCATTTCTATAAACAGGCGGTATTAAGGCAGTTGGCAATATTGTATGGCATTGAGGTTTTATGTCTGGAGAACACCTTTAATAAAAATAAGGCAGTGTGGGACAGTGTTTCGGCGCTTACTGTCAACACTAATTCAGCCAGAAACTACTATTGGAGATATAGGGATGTATTGGATACAAAGACAGCCGAACAATACACACTGAATTATATTAATAATGTGAAAGGGCAAAAAATGCCCGAGCATGATACACCGTTGAAGAGATATGAAAAAATATCAGACAGAAAGACAATTTTATTCATTGGACAAGTTTATTTGGATTCGTCTACATTATTAGGCATATGGGATTATAAGGATCCGATTGAAATAATGTTGTCTTTGGTAAATTATTGCATGGAAAACAATATGCATTTGATTATTAAACTGCATCCCAAAGAAAGAAGCAGTGAGCATTTCTATAATGATACCCTTAAACATATAGAAATCAATGCGGATTTGGCATCAAAAATAAGAGGCTCAGACAGTATATTTTTGGATGGCGAGAATGAATATGATACATACAGCCTGATTGATGCAGCAGACGTATGCGTTACAATAAACTCACAGGCAGGGATGGAGGCGCTGATTAAAGGTAAGGATGTCATACTTTGCGGTATGAGCAGTTATGGAGGCATGGGCTTTACTTACGAAGCGTATAACAAGGAAATGCTGAAGCACTCTCTGGATATGAAATTAAAGGATAATATTTCATTGATTAAGCATGATGAAATATCTAAGTTTTTTTATACCTACAATGAGCTTTATTGCATAAGAAAAGATGAGGTTTCACTGCTTGATAAAATAGTTGAAGGTGTATAGTAAGGAGAATGATTGAATGAGTGAATTTAAAAACATTAGCTTTATAAAAAGTGTGATGAAGAAAGAAGCGGCTGCCATAGAGAAATCAGCTTCAGCCCTGGATGCGGATAATGTTGAAAAAGCATTGAAGCTATTATTGGAATGTAAAGGCAAAATAATTACCATAGGTGTCGGTAAGTCAGGGTTAGTAGGGCGGAAAATTTCCTCAACTCTGACCAGTATCGGGATCCAATCAATTTTTTTGCATCCGGACGATGCGCTTCATGGGGATTTGGGGATAGTCTCTAGTGATGATATTGTAATTGCAATTAGCAACAGCGGAGAATCAAAAGAGGTGACAGCAATAATTCCTTATATAAAGTTCAGAAAGGTTAAAATAATAGCAATCCTTGGGAATTCTTCATCAACATTAGCCAGCCAGGCTGATATAGTGTTAAATTTGAACATTGATAAGGAAGCATGTCCTTTTAATATAGTTCCTACTACCAGTACTACTGTTGCTTTAGCTTTCGGCGACGCATTGGCATTGGCATTAATGAAGTCTAAAGATATAAATCCGGGAGATTTTGCCCTTAATCATCCTGCAGGGAGGTTAGGAATGAGATTAAGCTTAAGAGTATGTGATATTATGCATTCCAATAGCGACAACCCTACAATCTTGATGGGAGCCGCATGGTATGATGTTATACGGGTTATAAGCAGCGGAGGGCTTGGAGCAGTCAGCGTCATTGATGATAAAGGATTTCTTGTAGGAATAATCACTGATGGGGATATAAGGAGGGCAATTCAGAAAACAAATCCCGAAAGAATAAATGAGTTAAATACCGATAATATGATGACTCCGAATCCGGTTACCGTTTTCCCAGATACTCTTGCATATGATGCATTGCAGCTTATGGAAAACCGGAAGTCGCAGATTTCAGTGCTGCCGGTTATAGATAAGGATAAGAAATGTGTTGGCATGGTCCGTCTTCATGATATTATAAGGAGTGGATTATAATGAAGATATTGGCTGTGATTCCTGCAAGGTATAATTCGCAAAGGTTCCCGGGGAAGCCGTTAGTTACGATCGGGGATCGTACTATGATTCAGTGGGTATATGAAGCGGTGAAAAACTGTAACCAATTCTACAAAGTTATTGTAGCTACGGATAATCTTAAAATAGCCGAAACCGTAGAAGGTTTTGGCGGTGATGCAGTTATTACAAGCGAAAAACATGCAACCGGTACTGATAGGGTTGCTGAAGCAGCACTTAGATTCGGAGAGGCGGATGTAATTGCAAATATCCAGGGAGATCAGCCCTTTGTTCAGTTAGAAATGCTTGAAAGATTAATTTCACCGTATCTTAATGGTGAAAGCCCGGATATGACTACAGTTGCTTGTCCATTGGATATGGAGAGAGGGTATGAAAATCCGAATGTGGTAAAAGTGCTGTGTGACCGTAATAATAAGGCTTTATACTTCACCAGGGCTGCAGTACCTTATTATAGGAATAAAAGCACTGCGCCGGTATATCAGCATCTTGGGCTCTATGCCTTTACCAAAGAGTTTTTACTTAAGTACTCGAGCCTGAGCCCGACACCCCTTGAGGTATGTGAAGGGCTGGAACAATTGCGTGTGTTGGAAAATGGATATCAGATAAAGGTGTGTATTGTTAAGGATAACATGATTGAGATTAATACGCCTGATGATTTGGCAAGTGCTGAGAAATTATACGGATTTAATGTGTTTAAAGAATGAGGATATATAATTGCATATGCTGCAGCTTGATTATAGTTAAAAATATGATAAAGGATGTGTAATAGATGTCTCAAATATTAATAGCAACTTCCATTGCTCCTAAAAATATTGAGAACCAGAGGAAGGCAGTGGATTCATGGATTAAGGCAGGTTTCGACGTAGTATCCCTCAATTGTAAAGAAGAGTATGATCTGATTCATAGATATTTTACAGATATAAGATTTGAAATAGTAGGGCGTGATGCAAGAGCTGAGTTGGGAAAGCCATATATTTACTTTGATGATTTTATGAAATTTTTTCAAGGGTCAAATTATGAAATATGCGGTATTATTAATTCCGATAACCACTTGATTGATACTGATTGCCGCCTTGGCGAATTTATCTGCAGAGAAGCAAAAAAAGGTTTTCTGTTTGGTTCCAGGCTTGAAGTTAAATCTTTGGAAGAAAAAAACGGGATGATATTTGAACATGGTTTTGATTATTTTTTCTTTGACAAGCAAGTGTCCTTCATCTACCCTAAAAATGATTTCTGTATAGGGCAGCCGGTTTGGGATTATTGGGTGGTTTACATTCCTATTATTAAAGGTATTGAAGTCAAGAAAGTGGTAAATCCTTTAGCTTATCATGTGAGTCATGCAATAAATTGGGATATGGATAACATTAATAAATACATTAAAAAGCTGCTGTTAAAGGATGAATTGACAGGGATGGAGGAGTTCGGTGAAAAGGTAGATTTTAGCTACTATTGTTTAAATATGGTTGAGCTTATAAATAACAGGTCAAAGAAAGTTTATTACAGCAATCACGCAAGCAGTAAGGAAGTTGTAATCGTATATGAAAGAAGGGGTGCGGAACAGGATAAATCAGAAACATATAAGAGTATTCGGAATCAAACATACAAGTATATTAAAGTTATAGAAGGCGAAGCAGGTAAAATTGATATCGATTCAATAGACGGGGAATTATTATGTTTTGTAAAAGAAGGAACAATACTTGCTGATCATTATGCGGAAATAATGGCTGATTCCATAAGCGATTATGACTATGCGGTTTGTGGAATCAGAATACTGCACAAAAAGGATTATTCGATAGAAAATGTTTACCCGGTTAATAATGAAACATGGGAAATTGACGAAAATAAATTGTTAGAAGAGTGTGTAATGTACAAAAAAGAGACCTTGAAGAAAATAGCATTAAACTCTGAAAGCCTTAAAAAAATGAAAATGAAGTTTATAGGGCAAGGCCTTGTTAAAATGTCTATGGAGACATATTTAACCGGCTACTTGAATAAAAGATTGAATAAGACAAAAAGAGACAAGCTGTATATTTATGCTGCAGGAGGGCACACGAAAAAGCTGCTGGATAATATTGATTTTTCAAAGTACAATTTGTGTGGATTTGTTGACAAGGATATAAGCTTAGAGGGTACAAGCCTTGCCGGTAAACCAATTTACCATGTTGATAAAATTAGTGAGCTTGATATAGATTATATATTAATATCCTCACATTCATATGAAAGTGAAATATATAGAGAGTTATGCAAGTTCCTCGATCCAAATAAGATAATTAGAATTTATAATAGATAGTTTGTCATAGCATAGCAATAATACTTAAGGAGTGCATATTATGTTCAATTACAATATTGCAATAATAGGTATTGGCAGGGTAGGATTGCCCCTTGGCTTAAGTCTTGCGAAGGAAGGCTTTAAGGTTATAGGTATAGACATCAACAAAGATGTTATAGATAAAGTGAACAGAAAAATAATGCCCTTTGAAGAGGCTGGTTATGAGGAATTAATAAAGCATGTTGATTTTTTTGCTACATCTGATATCAGTGAAGTGCAGAATTCAGAGAGTATCATAATTACAGTAGGAACTCCCCTGCTTTCCCATATAGAGACTGATCTTAGCCAGATAACAAGAGTTTTGGAGTCAATGACACCCTATATAAGAGAAGGTCATAATATAATTCTCAGAAGTACGGTTGCGCCAAAGACCACTGACTTTGTCAGAAAATATCTGGAACAAAAAACATGCTTTAAGGTAGGACAAACTGTATTTCTGACATTCTGCCCCGAGAGGATAGCAGAAGGGAAGGCATTGAAGGAGCTTAAAGAGCTGCCCCAGATTATTGGCAGTGAGGATTCCGGGAGTGCAAAAAAAGCTGAAGAGATATTCAAGCGGTTGACAGGAGATATAATGCATACCACATTTATTTCAGCAGAGTTGGTGAAGCTGTTCAACAATATCTCAAGATACATACACTTTGCAGTATCAAATCAATTCTCAATTATTGCGGATAATTTCGGACAAAACATTTATGAGATTATTGAGATGGCCAATTACAAATATCCCAGAGGAA
>Ga0208695_1002395_pt1 | contig 13765 bp, 12 predicted proteins | sample AD_UKC111_MetaG_FD_184449 | JGI IMG/M metagenome (GOLD analysis project Ga0208695, IMG submission 184449) | Active sludge microbial communities of municipal wastewater-treating anaerobic digesters from Hong Kong - AD_UKC111_MetaG (SPAdes)... | ecosystem: Engineered > Bioreactor > Anaerobic >... | reverse complement strand
GCACAGCAGTTGCCTGCGCATGCCACCGGCGAAATTCGCCGCGCTGCATCGGCAGTTAACTGCCGATGCAGCGCAAGTCAACATCACAAGCGAAACGATCAGTTAACCTTGCAAGCGGATTCTCGGACGAATCGTTGGTATGGCTCGCGGGGGCAGGTCAAGAACTCCTGATCTCCAACTTCTCGATAGCGACAGACTTACTCACGCGAGATGTGGTTGGTAAGGTCAGACAACAAACACAAGGCAAGCGAAGAAAGGCATAGTGCCGTTGAAAGAGTCCGTTTGTAAAGTCATTCGGAATGGTGCAACATTTTTGTCCACTTTTCCAGGCCGCGTCCCAGGATTTAACGTCGGAGACCAAAGCAAACAGCCAGCATGTGCGGCGCCTGACGCGGTAGCTTAGATTAGCAACTCAATCAGAAACGGCCCGTCACGCCGAAAGCTCTGGCGCATCAAGTCGGCGCAGGCTTCTAGCGTGGTGGCCTGTGCGGCTTCCACGCCCATGCCGTTGGCGAGCTTGACCCAATCTAGGTTCGGGTTGCCGAGGTCGAGCATGCTCATGGCGGTGGGGCCGGGCGTGGCGCCGACGGCTTTGTATTCGCCGATCAGAATGCTGTATTTGCGGTTGTTGAGCAGGATGGTCGTCACCGGCAACCGCTCCCGCGCCTGCGTCCATAGCGCCTGCAACGAGTACATCGCCGAGCCATCTGCCTGCAGGCTGATTACGCGGCGCCCGCTGCTGCCGGCCGCAATGGCGGCGCCCGTGGCCATCGGCAAGCCCGCGCCAATGGCGCCGCCGACCAGATGCAGCCAGTCGTGCGCCGGTGCGGCGAACGTGTGCGGGTAAAAGCCGCGCCCGTAAGAGACGCTTTCGTCCACGATGATCGCCTGCTCCGGCATCACGGCGGCGAGCGTTTGCGCCAAGCCTTCGGGCGTGGGCGCACCGGTCACTGCCTGCGGGCGTGGCCCGGCGTCGGGCAGCGCCACCTCGGGGGCGCCCAGTTCGTCTGCCAGCGCACGCAACGCGGCCTCGCCGTCCTGCTCCACGCGCGCGAGCACATGCAGTTGCGCCTGAGGCGGATACTGCTTCGACGGCTTGCCGGGGTAAGCGAAAAAGCCCACCGGCGGCTTGGCGCCCACCAGAATGATGTGCTCATAGCGGCTCAGCGTTTGCACCGCCATGTCGGTGTTGTAAGGCACACGCGGTAGCGGCAGCCGACCCTGGCCGCGCGCAACGCGGCCGGCCACATAATCCACCATCAGCGCGGTGCCGGTGGCCTGCGCGATACGCCAGGCATCGCGCTGGGCATCGGCCAGCACTGCTCGCCCTGCCAACAAGATGAGCACGTTCTTCTGCGCGCGCAGAACCCGCGCCGTGTTTTGCACGGCATGCGGATCAATCGCCGGCGCAGCGGGAACGTGCAAGGCATCAGCCACCACGCCACCTTCGTCCCAGGAGGTGTCGGACGGCAGGATCAGCGTGGCGATTTGTCCTGGTGATGTGCGCGCCGCCTGAACGGCATTGGCGGCGTCGCGGCCGACGTTCGCCGCATGTTCGCTGGTGCGCACCCACGCGGACACGCTGCGCGCGAGGCCGTCGGTATCAGCCGTGAGCGGCGCATCAAGCGGGCGGTGATAGGTGGCTTGATCGCCGACGATGTTGACGATGCCGCTGTGCGCCCGCCGCGCGTTGTGCAGGTTTGCAAGCCCGTTCGCAAGGCCCGGCCCGCAATGCAGCAGCGTGGCCGCAGGCCTGCCTTTGATGCGGTAGTAACCATCGGCCATGCCGGTGACGACGTTCTCCTGCAAGCCAAGCACGCAGCGCATGCCGGCGTTCTGGTCCAGCGCGGCGACGAAGTGCATCTCGCTGGTGCCGGGGTTGGCGAAGCAGGTGTCGATGCCAGATTTCAGCAGGGTTTCGACGAGGCTTTTGGCGCCGTTCATGGGTGCATTCGTGGAATGAATTGCGACCAGTCTAGCGCGAGCCCTTTTCAGCGGTGTCCCACGCTGCGGCTGCCACCTGCTGCGCCCGCACGTAGTCCGCGATCCGCTTGCCGGCTTCATCGTTGAACATGTCGTCCGTCACCTGCAAGCGGATCACGCGGTCGATGCGAAAGCTGCGAAAGTCGTCACGCGCTTCGCACCACGCCGCGAGCGTCCAGTGCTCGCCCCAGAAGTAAAGTGACAGCGGACGCACGCGGCGCTCGCTGAGTTTTTTCTCGACGTCGGCGTAAACAAAGTGAACTTTGCGCCGGTCACGAATCGCGCCGCGCAGCAGTTCAAAGCGCTCACCCAGTTGCTTGGGGATATGAAACTGCGGCACGTAGGTGCGACTGGCCTCCAGCCACTGCCTTCGTTCAACGGGCAGCGCGGTGGCAATCTTTGCGATGGCGGACAGCGCCGCTGCACCCAGTTGTGGGCTGCTCCACGCCTCGACCATGCGCGCGCCGAGGGTGAGGGCTTCGATTTCCTCAAGTTCGAACATCAGCGGCGGCAGTTCGAATCCTCCGCGCAGGCGATAGCCCACGCCCGCTTCGCCCTCGATCGGCGTGCCGGTGAGCGACAGATCGCGAATGTCGCGATAAACGGTGCGCTCACTGACCTGCAGCCATTGGGCGAGTTGCTGTGCCGTGGTGAGACGACGGCCGCGCAGGAACTGGACGATACGGAACAGTCGGTCTGCGCGGCGCATGGTCAGCGGAGCATGCCGGTCATGCCGCCAGCGCCAGTTGCATGGGCTCCACCGGCGGCGGTGCGCTGGTAGCGGCGTGATCCGGCACCTGTCCCAACATCTGCTGCGCGATCAGCGCGAAGTCTTCGCGCGACATTTCGAAGTGCCCGAAGCGAAACACATAACCCCAGCGCTTGGGATCGCTGATGAACGAGAGCTTGTCCACCAGCGGACGGATCGGTGTGGCCTGCGCTTCGAGAAAACGGATGTTGCGCCGGAAAGGCGCAAAGCGCGGCGCCATTTCGAACACATACACACCGTCGCCTGACACCTGGCCAATGGCGGTGAACTGCTGACACAGCGTTTCGCCATCAAGACGCTCCTTCGGCGAGTAATAGACGATCCAGTCACCGCGCCGCATGCGGCGGAGCGGCGCCGCCTTGCCGTGGCAGAGCTGGCAGAACCCGCCCGCCACGCCACGGGCGACGTGATCCTGCGAAGCGACACCGACCCAGTAACGCGTGGCGGTGTGCGATTCATTCGCCGCCAGTTGGCGCGGGGCCACGATCAGTTCTGCGAGAACAGGCCGACGCGATTGCCTTCGGTGTCGCCGAAGTGCGCATAGTGACCCATGCCCGGCGGCAACGCGGTCTTCGGCACGATGACCGTGCCACCATTGGCGACGACGCGATCCAGATACGGTTGCAGGTTGTCACCAGTGTTGAGATACACCACGGCGCCATTCGCCGCCGGGACGTAGCCCTCCTGATTGACCACCGCGCCGTTGACTGATTCTTCGCCACCGGGGAACACCGCGAGATCACCGCCGATGTTCTCGCGACGCAACGTCACCTGAAACACCGCTTCGTAAAACTTCACCGCCCGTTCGAAGTTGCTCGACGGGATTTCAAACCACACTGCATTGCCGACCATGATGATTCCTTTGTTTGGCTGTCGTGACTGACAGCAAGGATTCTCGTTACCTGCTCCTGACAGCATTGTGTCAGGAGGGTTGGTCGTGTGCCAACTTTAGGGGCTTAGCTTGATGCCGAAGATGCGCTCGCCGTTGCCATGCGCAATCTTCACGGCCACATCGCGCGGCAGTTCGGCGAGCCATCGCTGGTAGTAGTCCATGATCTCGCCGTATTGCGCCCAGCGCTCGGTGACCCAGCAATCGGAGCCGAGCAGAAAGCGGTCCGGGTATGCGGTGAACAGCGCGCGCCACTGCTTCGACAGCTTGCCGCCGTCGGTGATGTCGTTGCGATAGCTGAGTTCGCCCATGAGGCCCGGGTGCTGCTTCATCAGCGCCGCGACGCGCTCGGTGGCGACGCTGAAACCGGTGTGCGCCCAGATGACTTTGGCTTTCGGCGCGAGCGTGAAGATGTGCGCCAGTGCGGCTTCGTCGCTATGCGCGTGCAGCCACAGGTCGTGCTTCTGCGCGAAGGCGACGATCTGCGCGAACTCCTTTGACTTGGCCTCGTCACCGTAAAGATGAAACTCGCCAATGCCGCGCACCTTGCCGGCCATGTTGCCCTGCGTGAACTCGCGCTCGATCATGGCGACGATTTCAGGGTTGCGATGCCAGGTGCCGTAGTCAGCGCGATCACGATAGACGCGGATGAAGGGCACGACGGTCAGCGACGCCGGTGCAGCCTTCATCAGCAGCTCGGTGCCTTCGTTCGGCCGTGAATTACCAAGGATGCCGCGCACATTGTTCTTGCGGAAAATCTCCAGCACCTTCGCCGGCGGATACGGGTCGCGCGCCTCGATGTTGTAGTGCATGTGGGCGTCGAAGATTGGGACCCGCTGGGCCACTAACGCCGTTGAAGCGGTCGTTGCGACAAGGAACATCGTTGCCTTGCGGCAGATATTACGGCGAATGGTGGCAAACATCGCATTGCCCCTTGACATGATGGCGAGGCCAAACTCTACGCCAAGTGCGCATCAATGGGGCAAGAGGCCGCGAGAGCGGCATTCGGAGATTGCTTGCGGAACGCACGGTAGCCGCGGATCGGGGGACGGCGACGCTACGCGCCGAATTACTGGAATCTTGCATCAGAACATTCTTGCGAAATTGCTGTGCTTGGGATAACGTTTGCGTCAAATAGCTACTGCGGGGGGGATATGCGAGCAAGTGCTTTACGTGCTTTTGCGGTGTGTTTGCTATCAACGGGAATCAGCAGCTTTGCGGCTGCGCAGGTCAGCGTTGGCGCAGGATCCACTTGGTCATTGGGCGACGCAGCTGTTGATTTTGGTTGTGCCGATTTGGCCGTCAACGGCACGCTGGATGTGTCGTCCGCCAACGTCCGCAACACGGATTCCGTGCAGATCAATGCCGGTGGCACTGTCAACGGTGGCACGGGAACGCTGGGATTGACGGGCGACTTTTCCAACGCTGGAACGTTTTCGAAAGGGACCGGTACGGTGAGTATTGCCGATGGTTGCGGCAATACAACGTCCACCATCGCCGGCAGCCAGTCTTTTTCGGCGCTTTCGGTGACCACAACTACCGGCAAGACCCTGCTCTTCACGGCGGGCGCTACAACCTCGGTAAGCCCCGGTCTTTTGACATTGCAAGGCGCGCCTGGCAACTTGCTGAAAGTGCGGTCAACCGTGCCGGGCACACCTGCGAAGCTCAATCTGCTGGGCACCCAGAATATTCGCTATGTGGACGTTGCCGACAATCATGGCACCGGCCTCACGCTGGCACCTGGACTCCCGTCTGCTTCGAATTCGGTTAACAGCGGCAACGTATTTAACTGGTTTGATGTGTTGCCGATCATTCCTGCGCTGTCCGCTGCGGGCCTGATTGTGTTGAGCCTGCTGGTGGTGGGGTACGGATTGCATGGGCGTCGATCGGCGCAGCTAACCGCCAGCGGCAATCGCGCCCATCGCTAAATCTCAAGAAGCTGAAATCATGAAGACCATTCTCACCACTGTGATTTTTACCGGCATTTCCAGTGGGGCTGTTTTCGCACAGCTAGCCTCTGATCAGCCAGCACCGGCGCCACAGACGCCAACCAACGTGGCGCAGACCCAAGGCACCTCTGCGCTGCCGTCTGCTCAGCCCGTTTCGGCTGGGGTAACCGCTCCGGCGACTACGGGCGACTCTTCGGTCGTTTTGGCATCCAGTCAACCAGCGTCGACCGTGCCGAAGCGCGCAGCCGTATCAGTCGGGCCGACCGTAACGGCGGCCGGCGGGCGTGTGGTTGCGGCGCCACAAGCCGCCGCTCCTCAAGCTGCTGCAACAAAGTAACGCCAACTTGGTGCCAATGCCCGCTCGCTGCCGCATCGCATGCTCGGTTCAGCATTCTTCGTTTTTGTTCCAGGGGGGATCCATGAAACTACATCACCTTGCCAAACGCACTGCGATTGCTTCGATCGTCGTGCTCTCGATCAACTCATTGTCTGTCGACACGGCGCTAGCGGCTGATGTCGTAGTGACGCCGAGCGCCGGAAGCAATTTCGTCGTCAAAAACTCCGCTGGCTCAGCTGACCGCCTGCGGGTCAATGAGGTCGGCGCAGTGGCGATGCCCGCCGTCCCTTCAGCGACCGTCCAGTCGATTGCGCTTTGCGCAGATGCAGTCGGTGTGCTCGGGCCGTGCGTGGCCAATGCGGGGTTCTCGTTGCCGTTCGCCGGGTCGGGCAATACTTCCGCTGCACTTTTCGACATCACACAAAATGGTTCGTCCAGCACGTCGGCGGCGATCGTTGGACGGCGTGGATCGAGCGGCATCGTTTTGGGCTCAGGCAGCGCTATTCTCGGCGACAGTAGTACAGGGGTTGGCGTCGCAGGAACGTCAGGCGGAGTTGCCGGTGTTTACGGAACTTCGACCGCAAGCCATGGTGTGTGGGGTGTCGGTGTTGTGTCGGGATTCGGCGGCGTGACAGGCCGCAACGACGTCGCCGGCGGTTATGGTGTGCAAGGCCAGAGCCTTGGCGGGGGAGTTGGGGTATTCGGTTTTAGCCAGACTGGCAATGCCGGCCAGTTTGACGTCACCAATGCAGCCAGCACGGGGGACGCGGTTCGCGCCACTCAGGCAGGCCTGGGTCGTGGTGTTTACGGCGTTATCAATAATGCATCCAACATTGTGGCTGCTGTTCGCGGCGAGACGAACGGCACGGGCTATGGCGTGTTCGGCCAGGCCACTGGCAACGGAAACGCCGGGTTCTTCCAGATCAGCAATCCCGCCAGTGCGTCTAGCGTAATGAACGTCACGACGAACGGCATCGGCTCCGGCGTGACGGTGCAGCTGACCAACGTCAGCAACAACGGGCGCGGTGTTGATGTCCTTCAGGCTGGCGTCGGGCCGGGCGTCTTCGCCACCAGTGCGGGCGGCAACGCGGTGTGGGGCATCACTTCGTCGATCAGCGCTGCGGGTGTCATCGGTGATAACACATTTGGTGAGGCCGTTGTTGGTCGTAACCGCGGCGGCAACGGAGTTGGTGCGGTGGTTGGTCGCAACGACGACGCCGGATACGGTGTGCGTGGCTTCAACACCAAAAACGGTATCGGTGTTCTTGGGCAGGCGGGCATTTCGGGCGGCACCGGCGTTGGTGGTCGCTTCGAGAACGTGAACGCTGCCAATGGCAATGACGCCCTTCAGGCCGCAACCAACGGTACTGGTTGGGCTGGAAACTTCAGCAATGCCAACAACTCCAGCGCAACGCGCGGCGTGCGAATTTCGACTACCGCCGGGCAGGGCGGCAATGCGCTTACCGTTGCCAACGGTACCGTTGCCTACTCGTACCAACACCCCTATGCATCCAATACCGTCATTGATGATTCAACGCTGGTTGTGACCACGGCAGGCAACGTCACCATCCCCACTGGTCCCCCGCTTGTTGACGGCGCGCGGATTTACGTGGTGAACAATGCTGGCGCCGTCGTCACGGTGACCAACACTACGGCAGGCGCGTTCAATATCAACCCTGGCCGCGCGGTAGCAATGCTGTTCGTGTCCACCGTCAGTGGTGCGAACTGGATTCCAGTTCAACCCTGACGCTACCCTGATGGCAGCAAATAAGCCCGCCTTGGCGGGCTTTTTGTTTTTTGACCGACCCAAACTCCATCCCAAGCCACCGTCCTGATCCACCCGGCGATCAGTTCGAACGTGCGAACGCCCTGCGGTAGGCCTTGGCGGCGCTGACGACGTGAGAAAAGCCTGCGAACAATCTGGCCAGGTCCGCAGTCGCGGACGGCATTTTTAGTGCGAGGGATAAGGCGCTTGCGCTTCGATGTGGCACCAGGACAAGTGGGCGTCAAACACACGCAGCGGCTCGACGGAGTGCGCGTTCGTCGTCAGCAACGCTGCCGCGCAAAACGCAAGCCATGTGTTCAGTTTCGACCAATCGCGCATTGATAAACCTCTCGTCAAATTCGCGACCCGGCGCAGCGGACTACTGCTCCAGCGCAACGATCATGTCGACCCGCGTGGCGTGGCGGCCACCTTCGAACTGCGCGCCCAGGAAAGCATCGACGATGTCGAGCGCCAGTCCTTCGCCCACCACGCGGGCGCCGAGCGAGAGCATGTTGGCGTCGTTGTGCTGGCGGATCATGCGCGCCGAAAAAGTGTCGGCGCAGACACCGCAGCGGATGCCGCGCACCTTGTTCGCCGCCATCATGATGCCCTGACCGGTGCCGCAGAGGATGATGCCGAGGCGGCAATCGCCGGAAGCAACCAGCCGCGCCGCCGCCTCGCCGTGCTTCGGGTAAGGCGTGCTCTCGGGCGTGGTCGGGCCGATGTCCACCACGTCCCAGCCCTTGGCGGCGACGTGAGCGGCGATGGCCTGCCGCAGCGCGATGGCGGCGTGGTCGCTGGAAAGGACGATGCGGTTGTTGCTTGTCATTGGAGAGTTATCCGGTTTCGTCAGGGGCGGCGGTCTGGGTCAAGCGGCGGAACGCGCTATTGACGATCAGACCCTCGTAATTAGATGTCAGAACGCCGTGCCAGCCAGTTGGTGAGGCATCATCTTTTCGCTGCAAGCCCCATTTAATGCGGGCTAGACGTTGAAATTGGCATAAGTCGATTTCCGGCGATTTATTAGCTCAGACCCTATGCAATGGTCGTTTCAGGAGAAAGTTGATCGATCGCTGGCGTCAGTGTGCCCAACCCTTGCTTCGTTCCACCGCCTGCGCCCAGCCCGCCATCATCTCGGCCGCACGGTCGCGCGACAGCGTTGGCTCGAAGACACGATCCACCTGCCAGTTCGCCTTGATGTCGCCGGCGTCGTGCCAGAAGCCGACCGCGAGACCCGCCAGATAGGCGGCGCCCAGCGCCGTGGTTTCCAGCACTTTCGGCCGCACCACCGGAACGCCGAGCAGATCCGCCTGAATCTGCATCAGCAGGTTGTTGGCGGTAGCGCCGCCGTCAACGCGCAATTCGGTGAGCTTGATGCCGGCGTCCTTTTCCATCGCGGCCAGCACTTCGGCCGACTGGAAGGCGATCGATTCCAGCGCTGCGCGCGCGATGTGCGTGATGCCACTGCCCCGCGTGAGGCCGAACATGGCGCCACGGGCGTATTGGTCCCAGTGCGGCGCGCCCAGGCCGGCAAACGCAGGCACTAGATAGACGCCGCCGGAATCGGGCACCTCAGCGGCCAGCGCTTCCACGTCCGCCGCGGTCTTGATCGCGCGCAGGCCGTCGCGCAGCCATTGCACAACGGCACCGCCGATGAAGACCGAGCCTTCCAGCGCGTAAGAAGTACCCCTCCCCCCTCGTGGGGGAGGGGCTAGGGGAGAGGGGGACGGCGGCGCGCCGCCAATAGTGGCTGCCTTTCGACCATCACCCTCTCCCCCAACCCCTCTCCCCTCAAGGGAGAGGGGAGCCTGCAGTTGCCACGCCGTCGTCGTCAGCAGGTTGTTGTTGGACGTCACCGCCTCGGCGCCGGTATTGAGCAGCAGGAAGCAACCGGTGCCGTAGGTGTTCTTGGCCATGCCCGGCGCGTGGCAGGCCTGGCCGAACAGCGCGGCCTGCTGGTCGCCTGCGTTGCCGGCGATGGGGATGGCCGCGCCGTCGAGCGCCGCTTCGCCAAAGGCGCCGGACGACGGCCGCACCTCGGGCAGCACAGCACGCGGAATGTCGAGCAGTTGCAGCAGCTCGTCGTCCCACGCGTTGCGGTGGATGTTGAACAGCAGCGTGCGGCTGGCGTTGGACGGGTCAGTCGCGTGAGTTTTGCCGCCGGTGAGATTCCAGATCAGCCAGGCGTCGATGGTGCCAAAGGCCAGCTCGCCCTTCTGCGCCCGCTCGCGGGCGCCGGGCACGTTGTCGAGCAGCCACTTGAGCTTGGTGCCGGAGAAATAGGCATCGAGCACCAGCCCGGTCTTCTGCTGGATCAGCGCCGCCTTGCCTTCCGCTTTCAGGCGGTCGCAAAGCGCTGCCGTCCGGCGGTCCTGCCAGACAATCGCGTTGGCGACCGGCCGGCCGGTGGCGCGGTCCCACAACACGGTGGTTTCGCGCTGGTTGGTGATGCCGATGGCAGCAACGTCCTGCGGGCGCGCACCGGCGCGATGCATCGCTTCGGCCATCACGGCACGCTGCGTCACCCAGATTTCGCCGGCGTCGTGCTCAACCCAGCCCGGCTGCGGGAAGTGCTGGCGGAACTCCTGCTGCGCCGAGGCAACCGGCGTTCCGGCACGGTCAAACAGGATGGCGCGCGAACTTGTCGTACCTTGATCGATTGCCAACACGAACCGGGCCGCGTTCGCGGCCGACCGGTCTTTTGTCATTTACAAGTCCTCCCGATGTCGCATTGCGTCGTCGCTGCACCGCACAACCGAAGTGGCGGCGGCGCGCTAGAATCATTGCCCCAACACAGTCTACAGCGTCGCCGCGACGTGTTTCCGCCGGCGACTTGCTTCCCATGCCGCTGTCTGCCCCTGCCGCCCGCGAGCGCCTGCATTTGCGTCGCGTGAGTTACGAAGGCTACCGTCGCGCCGACGGCTTGTATGACATCGAAGCGCGGCTGACCGACAGCAAGGATCGTGACTATCCGCTCGCTGGCGGCACCCGCAGCAAGGACATTCCGGTGCATGACATGCTGGTACGGGTCACCATTGACCGCCGCTTCGAGGTGATCGATATTGAAGCCACCACCGAAGAGATGCCTTACCCCGGCCAATGCAACAAAATCGGCCCGGACTACAAAAAATTGATCGGCAGCAACCTGCTGAAAGGTTTCCGCAAGGTGATTGCTGAAAAAATGGGCGGCATCAAGGGGTGCACCCATCTGTCGGAGCTTTTGGGCTACCTTCCGACCGCTGCGGTGCAGACTTTTGCCGGCGAACGCCGGGAGACGGATGCGCCTGCCGGCAAAAAGCCATTCCAGCTTGATTCCTGCCACGCGCTGGCGTCCGATACGGAAACAGTGCGTATCTACTACCCGAAGTGGTACGCAGGTGAGGCGGTCGAGGCGACCTAGTTTTAGCGGCGCGGAAATGCTGCGCCTGCTTGCAGTACCAGTAGTACAGACTTTTTTGACTTTGAAAACAAGAAGGGGTTAGCGTGAAGATTCACGAGTACCAGGGAAAACAGATTCTGCGTGAGTTCGGCGTACCCGTGCCGCGCGGCATTCCGGCGTTCACCGTCGACGAAGCCGTGAAGGCGGCGCAGGAGCTGGGCGGCCCGGTGTGGGTGGTCAAGGCGCAGATTCACGCTGGCGGCCGCGGCAAGGGCGGCGGCGTCAAAGTCGCCAAGTCGATCGAGGAAGTGCGCGAGAAGGCATCGGCGATCCTCGGCATGCAATTGAAGACGCACCAGACTGGCCCGGAGGGTCAGAAGGTTCGTCGCCTGTTCATCGAAGACGGCGCCGACATCAAAAAAGAGCTGTATGTGTCGATGGTGGTTGACCGCGCCACGCAGCGCGTCGCCCTGCTCGCCTCCAGCGAAGGCGGCATGGACATCGAGGAAGTGGCGCACAAGAACCCCGACGCCATCAAAAAAGTGTTCATCGACCCGGCCGCTGGCCTGACCGACGCGCAATGTGATGAAGTGGCCGGCGGCATCGGCATCCCGGCCGCCTCGTTCGGCGAGGCGCGCAAGGCACTCAAGGGCCTCTACAACGCGTTCATGGACAAGGACGCCTCGCTGGCCGAGATCAATCCGCTGATCGTGACAGGCGACGGCAAGGTGATCGCGCTCGACGCCAAATTCAACTTCGATTCCAACGCGCTGTTCCGCCACCCCGACATCGTGGCGATGCGCGACCTCGACGAAGAAGACCCGGCCGAGATCGAAGCCTCGAAATTTGACCTCGCCTACATCTCGCTCGACGGCGACATCGGTTGTCTGGTCAACGGCGCCGGCCTCGCCATGAGCACGATGGACACCATCAAGCTCTACGGCGGTGAGCCGGCCAACTTCCTCGACGTGGGCGGCGGCGCCACCACCGAGAAAGTGACCGAAGCGTTCAAGATCATGCTGAAGAACCCGAATCTGAAAGCGATTCTGGTCAACATCTTCGGCGGCATCATGAAGTGCGACACCATTGCCGAAGGCGTGGTCGCAGCATCCAAGGCCGTGGGCCTGAAAGTGCCGCTGGTGGTGCGCATGAAGGGCACCAACGAAGACCTGGGCAAGGAAATCCTCGCCAAGTCGGGCCTGCCGATCATCACCGCCAACAACATGGGTGAAGCGGCCGAGAAAGTGGTGGCCGCCGCTAAAGGCTACAAGCCGGACGCAGCGAAGGCGCCGGCCGCTGCGGCACCTGCGGCACCGGCCGCGCCGGCTGCCGCTGCTGCGCCCGTCGCTGCAGGCACCGCGCCGCTGGAGCCCTCCGCACCCGCCGCTGGCTGGATGCGCTGGCTCGCCATCTTCGTCGCCGTGATCCTGGGTGCGCTGCTTCTGCGCAGCTTTAACGCGCCAAAAGAAGCACCGAAGGCACCTGAGGCGCCGAAGCCAGCGGCCGAGGCGCCCAAAACGGACGCCAAGCCCGCCGAGCCGGCCAAAACCGATGCGGCTGCACCTGCCGCTCCCGCTGCTGCGCCCACTGCTGCACCCGCTGCAGCGCCCGCGCCGGCTGCCACTGCAGCGCCGGCCGCCGAGCCGCCCAAGGCAGATGCTGCCAAGCCAGCCGAGGCGCCGAAAGCCGACGCCCCAAAAGCCGAGCAGAAGAAATCAAGCGCCGGTGTTGCTGACGCCGAAGTTGCCGCCTAGCCCCCTGGAGAAATCGCAATGAGCATCCTCATCAATAAAGACACCAAAGTCATCACCCAGGGCATCACCGGCAAGACAGGCCAGTTCCACACCAAAGGCTGCGCTGCATACGCCAACGGCAAGAACTGCTTCGTCGCCGGTGTGAACCCGAAAAAGGCCGGCGAAAACTTCGAAGGCATCCCGATCTACGCCAGCGTAAAGGAAGCCAAGGCGCAAACCGGCGCCACCGTCAGCGTGATCTACGTGCCGCCGTCTGGCGCCGCAGCTGCCATCGACGAAGCGGTTGACGCTGAACTCGACCTCGTCGTCTGCATCACCGAGGGCATCCCGGTGCTCGACATGCTGAAGACGCGCTACAAGATGCAGGGCAAGAAGACTCTGCTGCTCGGGCCGAACTGCCCCGGCCTGATCACGCCGGACGAGATCAAGATTGGCATCATGCCCGGCCACATCCACAAGAAGGGCCGCATCGGCGTCGTCTCGCGCTCCGGCACGCTCACCTACGAAGCGGTTGGTCAGTTGACCGAACTGGGCCTGGGTCAATCCAGCGCCGTAGGCATCGGCGGTGACCCGATCAATGGCCTGAAGCACATCGATGTGATGCGCATGTTCAACGACGATCCCGACACCGACGCCGTCATCATGATCGGCGAAATCGGCGGCCCGGACGAAGCCGACGCTGCTCGTTGGGTCAAGGCCAACATGAAGAAGCCGGTCGTCGGCTTCATCGCCGGCGTCACTGCCCCACCCGGCAAGCGTATGGGTCACGCCGGCGCACTGATCAGCGGCGGCGCCGACACCGCAGACGCCAAGCTCGCCATCATGGAAGAGTGCGGCTTCAAGATCACGCGCAATCCGGCGGAGATGGGCAAACTGTTGAAGAGTCTGCTGAAGTAAGGCGCCTCGGCGTTAATCGAAAGAGCCCGCCACTTGGCGGGCT
>Ga0208695_1002392_pt1 | contig 13773 bp, 8 predicted proteins | sample AD_UKC111_MetaG_FD_184449 | JGI IMG/M metagenome (GOLD analysis project Ga0208695, IMG submission 184449) | Active sludge microbial communities of municipal wastewater-treating anaerobic digesters from Hong Kong - AD_UKC111_MetaG (SPAdes)... | ecosystem: Engineered > Bioreactor > Anaerobic >... | reverse complement strand
GGGTATACGCTGCGGCTGCAACTGCCGGCAAATGTCGTACCCGAAGAGGGCGAACCGTTTGTGGTCAACGCGGACGGCATGCTGGAAAGCAGCGTGGCGCTGGATCAGGCCAACGGCATGGTGAAGCTGGCCGTGTTGGATCAGGCGGTCATGGGAGAGACTGCCGTCATCCGGGTGCAACTGCTCAAAGACGGCGCGCTGCTGGCCGAGCGAGAATTATCGTTAGTGGTGGCCCAACACGTATCCAAGGCTAACGGCGGCGAGGTCAGCGGGGCGAAGGACAAACGCGCCAAGGTCATCTTCCCGCCTAATGCGCTGCCGGAAGATGCCGACGTGGTGGTGATGGACCTGGGCTGGGAGGACGACCCACTGACCACATCGCCCTCGGGCAAGCCGTGGCATCCTTTCAAGATCGAGGCTTACCGCGCAAACGGCGAGGAGATCACGCATTTCGACCAGGAAATCACCATCGAGTATGCCTACGATCCGGAAGAGTACGCCGGGAATGAATCGGTATTGTACCTGTCATACTTCGACGAGGAAGCGCAGGAATGGGTGGCGCTGCCCGGCAAGGTGGATATGGACGGCAAGCGCATCATTGCCAGGTCGGACCACCTGACGGTGCTGAACCCCAACTTTTCAACCTGGCAGGCGGCTATGCTGCCCGGCATGGCGGGCTGGCAGGTATCCACCTTTACCGGCGCGGCCACTTACTCAGTGCCGCTCACACTGCCGCCCGGTCCGGGAGGATTGCAGCCTTCGCTGGAACTGAGCTACAACAGCCAGGTAATTGATAACGCCAGCACAACAACCCAGGCTTCCTGGGTGGGCATGGGCTGGTCACTGGATGTGCCCTACATTCAACGAGATAACCACGGTACCTGGGATAATGTGGCTGACGACCTTTTCTACCTTTACATGAACGGCGTTGCGGGGTTGATTGTCAAAGGCAATGATGGTTACTGGCACACCGAGGACGTCAATTTTGTGCGCATCGAACAGGTTGGAAACCCATCCAGCCTGACAAGCACATGGAAAATCAGCCTGAAGGATGGAACTCAGTACTACTTTGGCGAGCAGGATGGAACCAATCGTTCCATAGCCTACTACCCGGCCTGCGAATCCTCGACCCAGGCCTTGAGAATACCATGGCGCTGGGCGGTCAGCAGAATTGTCAGCCCGCACGGCAAGAGCATTGTCTATCGATACGCCCTGCACGAGGATTGGCGGGAAAGCACGGCCTGTGAGACGAACCCAACGGCGGCGTTCTGGATTTATCCGGATCAAATCATCTATCCAAACCATGCTTATCGAATCGTCTTCAACCGCGGCGAACGCAAGGATATCCGCTACATGTGGCGCACCGAAATATCCCGCAGCGGGCGCACCGCCTTCATGGCATGGCGATTGAATTCCATCGATATCGAGCACGACCCCAATAGCGACGGCAACTTTACCGATGCTGAGAAGGTCCGCCGCTACCAGTTCACCTACGCCAACGACGAAGTGGCCGGAATTGAGAACACCATCATCTGGCCGGGGTATGAGTGGGATAACGGCTACCCCTCCAGCTCGCAGAACAAGACGCTTACACTGATCCGGTTACAGGAACTGGTGTGGGGAGAAAACAACCAGTGGAACGCGCTGCCGCCTTACACCTTTAATTACGGCACAGGCGTCACTTCTGACGGCGTTAATTACCCGGAAGGCGATGCGCAGCACTTGCGCTGGGTCGAGAACGGCTACGGCGGGCGCATCGAGTTTACCTACTCGCCCTGGGCGTGCAACGTCAGCGACGACGACAACCAGGGCGGCGTGGATTGCTTCTACGCCTGGAACTCGCCGGACCAAAATAACCCCTGGAAACGCATATACGGCAATTTTGGGGATGTGGAAGGTGACCTTGGCCCAACAGTAAAGAACTATGCATACTGGTACAGTTGGGAAGAAAAGGCCATGGCGCACCCCGGTGCAACCTACCAACTGCATATGATGGTCGAGCGGCGCTACGGCAGCGGAACGGTGCCGCTGCGCGTGACAGTGAACAACGGCGCTGGCGGGCAACGGATTGCCCTGGAATCAACCGTCACGACCAATGCAGGATGGACTGAATATCACATTCCCTACTTCCTGGATGGGAATGCCAACCTGACCTATGCCGCCGTGGATACCGGCTGCGGGTTCGACGGATTCGGCTGCCACCTGTTCCAATTCCAGCACCGCTACCTGCCCACGTTCTACCGCGTGACGGCCATGACCACCATTGACCAGCAGTCCGGCACGGCGCGCACCACCACTTACAGCTACCGCGGCGGCATGTTGAACACATCGTATATTGGCACGACGAACAAAGATTTCATGCTTCGCCCGCCGCGCACCGAGTTCCGCGGGTTCGCCACGGTGACCGAAACCGCGCCGGACGGGCACAAGACCATTTATTCCTACTGGCAGGGCGAGGAACGGGATGGATTGGGAAACTGGATCGGCCGGTTCCTGCAGGGGCGTTTGAAGGAAGTGCGGGTCACAGGCGCGGACCCGAACGAGGTGTATCAACGCACCCTCTACAGCTATGAGGTTGTGAGAGATGTTCAAGACCCGCTGCACCCGCTGCAGGAAGTTTTGCCTTTTTCCAGGGTGCCCACCTACTGGTGGCCGGCAGATATCGCGCTCAACTGGGTGCGGCTGACGGCTGAGGAAAGCTATGCCCACGAAGGGGATGGCGGCGCATTTGTTGGCACGAAGACCACTTACGGGTACGACCCCAATGGTCAGGGCGGCACGCAGTGGGGCAATGTGATCCACCAGAGCGAGTTTGAATGGGTCAACAACGCCTGGCAGGCCGTGCGCGGAACGCGCACCTTCTTCTACCCCAACGTATCGACAACGAAATACCTGACGGGCCTGCCCGGCATTGCGCAGAACTTCGCCTGCGCCGGAACGGGCTGTGATTTTAACAGCGTCCCCATCGGCGAAACCCAGTTCATTTATGACGCAAACGCGTCTTACGGAACCCCTCCAACCGCGGGCATCCTCAGCCGCCAGCGGGTGCAGGCCGCGTGGGGGCAGTTCATCGAAACGCAGTACGGCTACGACGCATGGGGCAACCGCATTGCGGAGACCCGCTTCAAGGAGTATGGAACCCTCTCCACGTTTGCCAGCGGCGGCGCGCAAACCACCACCTTCTGCTACGGCGGCGGCCTGCCGGCCGGCTGCCCATCCGATGGCCACGCCACCTACCTGCTGTGGACACGGGACGCCATGAACCACCCGGCGGTGAGCTATGCCTACGACCTGCGCACCGGCAATTTGCTTTCCGAAACGGACATGAATGGCAATATCACCCAGGCGGACTACGACGACTACGGCCGGCTGGTGAAAGTGGCGCGGCCGGGTGACAGCCTGAGCCTACCCACTTTCCGCGTCGAATATATCTACCAAACACCCATGTGGACTTCGGGGCCCTACGGCTTCTCTACGCGCGTGACGCAGCGCATTGACGCCAGCACCAGCGCGGTGCTGCAGAAGTATTACAACGGGCTGGGGCAACTGCTGCAAACGCGCATGGCCGGGGCGGTGGTGAACGGCGCGCCGCGGGATATCATCGTCGATTACGCCTATGACGGCATGGGGCGGGCCTGGAAGCAATCCATGCCGCGCGACGTGGCGGACACCGGCGGGAACATGGCCGCGGCGGACCTCAGCATTGCCGTGCAAACCACCTACGACGCGCTCGGTCGGGTGTTGACGGTCACGCAGCCGGACGGAGTCACAACCAGCTATGATTACTCGCTTTCTGGCAATAAACTGGTCACCGCCATCACCGACGCCAACGGCAACGCAACTACCCAAAAAACGGATGCCTTTGGGCGGCTGCTGAGCGTGCTGCCGGCCGATTATCCGAATAACCCGGGGGTGAGCTATACCTACGACGCGCTCGACCGGTTGAAAACCGCCACCTACGGCAGCGCAACCACCACCATCACCTACGACCGGGCCGGACGCAAGACATACATGAGCGACTCCGATATGGGGGCCTGGAGCTATGCCTACGACGGCCTGGGCAACCTGACCCGCCAGACGGACGCCAGGGGGCAGCGCACCTGCCTGTACTACGACGCGCTCAACCGGCTGCTGGGCAAGCACTACCGCGGCGACGACAATTGCCCAACCCCAGCAACCTACAATGTGAGCTATACTTATGATGCCGGGACGGGCAACCTGGGCCAGCGCACCGGCATGAGCGACGCCTCCGGCGCCACCGCCTGGACGTACGATGCGCGCGGGCGGCTGGCCAGCGAGGTGAAGACGGTGACCGGCGTGGGCAGCTTCAAAACCACCTGGGGCTACAACTCGGCCGACCTGGTGGCCTGGATGAAATACCCGGCCAACGCCAGCGGCGGCCAGGGCGAGACGGTCACTTCCACCTATCTACCCCAAATGGCAGTCAATTCACTCAGCGGAACCAGTGTGTACGTGCAGTCCACGCAATACGACGCGGCCGGACGCCTGACGCTGCGCGTGCTGGGGGCCAACACGCTGCGCACCACGCAGAGCTATTACGCCTGGAACGAAATCAACGGGCAGGGACGCCTGCATTTCCTGCAGACCGAAACAACAACCAACCCGCCCACCTCGCTGCAAAACCTGGCGTACGTCTATGACGCGGTTGGGAATGTGTTGACCATTACCGATCAAAATGCCGGAGGAGTGCAGACCCAGACCTTTACCTATGACAGCCTGAACCGCCTGAGAAGCGCATCCGCCACGGGCGGTTCGGGGGGCATCTACGCCAGCGAGGCTTACACCTACGATAGCGCCAGCGGCAACCTGTCCAGCAAGGCAGGCGTAGCTTACACCTATGGTGAGCAATTCGCCGGCTGCGCAGACTCAAAACCGCACGCCGTGACGAGCGCGGGGAGCGCGATCTTCTGTTATGATGCCAATGGAAACCAGATCCAGAAAATTGCAGGCAGCACCACCACCTACACGTATGACGCCGAGAACAATATGGTTTCTGTATCGGGGGCAGCCGCGGCCACGTTTGTTTACGATGGCGACGGCAACAGGGTGAAGGGCGTGGTAGGCGGCGTGACCACGACGTACATCGGCAACTATTTCGAATGGACTGGCTCGACTACGACGATGAAGAAGTATTATTATGCCGCTGGAACCCGCGTGGCCGAGCGAAAAGGAACCACGCTGTACTGGCTGCTGAGCGATCACCTGGGCTCGACCAGCATCACCGCCACCAGCAGCGGCAGCAAAACCGCGGAGCTGCGCTATAAACCGTGGGGAGAAACGCGCTACACCTACGGCACCACCCAAACCACGATTCGCTATACTGGCCAGCGCGAAGAGAGCAGCCTGGGCCTGTACTGGTATGCCTCACGCTGGTACAGCCCCGGGCTGGGCAGGTTTGTCTCGCCCGATAGCATCATCCCGCAGCCGGGGAATCCGCAGGCCTGGGATCGGTACAGCTATGCAAATAATAGCCCAATTATTTATACAGATCCTTCAGGTCATAATCCATTAATTGGCGCTGGAATCGGAGCAATAGTTGGTGGAATTATTTATGGCGTAACCACAGTGGCATCGGGTAGAGATTTTCAATGGATAGATCTTGGCACCTCAATAGCTGTAGGAGCAGTCGGTGGAGCTTTGGTAGCGACAGGTATTGGTGCAGCATCAGGATTATCAACTCTAGCTTCGATAGGAGCAGGAACTGGTATACTTGGAAGCGAATTTGGTTATTCTGCGGCAGCTGGAAATGAATTTGATAGTTTACATCTATTAGCCACATCTGCCATTGGAGGAGTAACTGGAGCCGCGACTGGAGTGTTAGGTGCACCTGCAGGAATAAATCCTCTATCAAATCCCTTATCTGCATTAGGAGCGAGATTGCTTATAAATGGCGTTTCGGGCATGGCGGATTATTCACTAGCATCAATAATCGACGGTGATTTGCCAACAGCAGAAGGTCTAGGTATTAGTGCAGGAGTAGGTCTAGGGGCAGGGGTGTTAGGAGAGATTCTTTTACCGTTTCAATCACCATTAATCAAAAAAATCAATGTTATCAGCACTACAAAATCAGAATATACCCAGACCCTTAGGACATTCTTAAATAGACAGCTTTTAGTTCAAGCTGCTGATGATTTTTTAAGATCATCATGGATAAGCCAAATCGGTAATTCAGCCCAAAATGCGATTATACCTCAGTAGGTTAACCTTATGAGAAAAAAAATCACAGTTTTCCTAAAAGAATGGTTAATATATACCTTGAAATGGGTAGTAATACTTGCAATCGCTTTTCCCGCGATGTCAATTTTTATTGGGCTCTTGTCCCAAATATTCCCCACCTACGTAAATTTTGGAAAACAATTGTTGAGCTCCAACTCTGTCATAAATTATCTGATAAAAGGTGCTGAAATGGGGTTTCTTGCAGGCTTTATTTTTGGAGGTTTTAACCTAATGATGTCTCTTGGAATAAAGGCGAATAAACAATGAACAAACTCGAATTGCTCATCCCGCAAATTGGTTGATACCGTCTTGAAGGTCAAGGGGTAAATGCGGTTTGCAGCAGGGAATTGGGATCGAAGTATGAGGGAACTGTAATGGTCGCGGGGAGCACCAGTTACGCGTATGACGCCGAGAACCGCATGACCGCGGTCAGCGGGGCGGCCAGCGCCACGTTTGTGTATGATGGCGACGGCAATCGCGTCAAGGGCGTGGTGGGCGGCGTGACGACGACCTACATCGGGAATTACTTCGAATGGTCTGGCTCGACCAGCACGATGAAGAAATACTATTACGCCGGTGGAACCCGCGTGGCCGAGCGAAAAGGAACCACGCTGTACTGGCTGCTGAGCGACCACCTGGGTTCTACCAGCATCACCGCCACCAGCAGCGGGAGCAAAACCGCGGAGCTGCGTTATAAAGCGTGGGGAGAGACTCGCTACACCTACGGCACAACCCCCACCAGCCAGCGTTATACGGGCCAGCGGGAGGAGAGCAGCCTGGGGTTGTACTGGTATGCCTCACGCTGGTACAGCGCCTCGCTGGGCAGGTTTGTTTCGCCGGATACGATCATTCCGCAGCCGGGCAATCCGCAGGCGTGGGATCGGTACAGCTATACCTACAACAATCCGGTCAGGTTTACCGATCCGAGTGGGCACAAGGCATGTTCGAATGGAGGTGAAGGTTCTGATTCTTGTGGCCCGGATCAATATCAAAATTTAAAATTTCGGTATCGATTGTTTAAAACCTATATTTGGCAACCATTGCCAGAAATTAATGAGATTAAAACCGGAGTGAATTTTCCAAAAAAGCCAGATGGAATCGAATGGGAAACTTGGACCGTGATGGTTAAAAATAGAACGTCTGAATATTATGAAAAATATCGAGAACAGCTCTTTCTAAGTGGATATACCATGTTTATTTCTGAAGAGGGTATGATAAAAGATCAAGCGCTTATTAGTTTAGTAATTTCAGGAGAATTTGGAATTTACAAACTCACGAATTCACAATCTTTTACAGACCATTTAGGCGCATTGTCAAACCAGTATACTAATAACTCCTATGAAACGTATGGGACGGCAATTTGCGAAGGGGGGTGCCCTTCTATAAAATCCCAACTTGAATGGCTTCAAGCATTTGAAGCGATAAGAAATAAAAAAGCGTTTGAAGTAGCCTTTGGCCCTAATCTTTTGCCCTCTGATTTAAGGCCAAGATGGTCTACATTTCTTGTTGATGCGACAACCGTCATGGGACCACCTTTTGGTTCCTATGATTCTTGGGGAGTCGGCGATGATGGAAATGAAATCTTAAGGTAGGAGGCTTCAATGAAGAAGAGGATTCTATTTTTTGTATTAACAATGTTAATTTTGGCATCTTGTTCTTCATTATTTCCATCTTCTGATTATCCGAATGTGGCTACACCAGTTGAGGTTTTTACTACTCAGACAACTCAGACTCCATCAATACCTGAAAAAACCACTGAAACTCATGGTTACAATGCAAACTCAGGTACTAGTGATGCTGATATTCCAATTTGTGTGAACAGCAACAACCCATTGCCATTATCGAATTTATCTGCAATTGATGGCGCGATTATCTACAGAAATCATAAAGGAACAGAATGGTTTTTATTGGCTGGTACTCCACCATCTGTGCAAGCCATAAACCCACTAAGGAAAGGAGCAGATTCAATCGCTTTTTCAAATAACGGGCATGGAATGTTGGTTTATTCACAGAAACCGATATCATCAGGCCTTGAAAATCATTACCCTATTTGGATAATATCGAATGCTGGGAAAGAAAAGGAGTTAATAATCGATATTACATCCATGGTTTCCATTATTAAAGACCAATTAAGCAGCACAGATCAGCTAATTAACTGGACATTTACTTGGGTAAACGAAAAAATTGTTAGAGTAAGGGCTGCTTTTGGAGAAACACCTGATCAAGAATTATTTAATTATATTTATGGCTATTTTGACGTCGAACGAGGGGCTTGGTGGGATGCTCCATTAATGTTGATTTCAGATCGTAATGATTATGATTGGTACGATTTTTCGACAGATTTAAGTCGTATGGTATATACCACCAAGAATAATAATTTCGTTCTAAGGGATGTTGAAACTGAAAAGGAGTTATGGAGAATTCAAGCTGGAACAAATCAACTCCCGCCTTTTGCAACCTGGTCCTTCGATAATGAAATGGTTGCTTTTTGGACGGATAATAAACCTCAAGATATTCAAATGCTATCGAGAGATGGAAGCAATTATGAAATGGTTCCAAAACCAATCTTTAAGGATTCATTCCAGGAGTTTATTCCATATCGAGGCTTTTTCGAATGGGCGCCTGAGAGTTATCGCCTTGCAATAACAGGAAAAGTAATCAATAGTCGAAATGATTCCACTGTATCTTTGCTATTGATCTATGATGCAAGGTTAAGGAAATATATCTTTCAGTGTCCAATTGGTGATACTGATATAAGAACAGTAGGAACCAATATTCTATGGTCACCAGATGGGAAATTCATAATACCAGAAACCCATCAAAGCAAAACCATCCCGTTTAATCTCTACGATGTATCTACTCATTTGGTTTACCATCTTCATCCCCCGGGGTTTGCCGGTGCAGTTTGGCTTAGTGAATTTCCAGATGATTGGAAATAGACAACCAGTGGGTAGATACCGCCTTGAAAGTCAAGAGGTAAAAGACGGTTGCGCCAGATAAATGGGATCAAAGTATGAGGGAACCGTGATAAGCTCAGGAAGCGCAATCTTCTGCTACGACGCCAAAGGCAATAGGTCGCAGAAGATCGCCGGCAGCACTACCACCAGCTACACGTATGACGCCGAGAACCGCATGACCGCGGTCAGCGGGGCGGCTGCGGCCACGTTTGTTTACGATGGGGATGGGAATCGTGTCAAGGGCGTGGTGGGCGGCGTGACGACGACCTACATCGGCAATTATTTCGAATGGTCACCCTCCGGGAAAACCACCCTCCGGGTGCAGGCTGGCTCGACTACGACGATGAAGAAGTATTATTATGCCGGTGGGACACGTGTGGCCGAGCGAAAAGGAACCACGCTGTACTGGCTGCTGAGCGATCATTTAGGTTCTACCAGCATCACTGCCACCAGCAGCGGGAGCAAAACCGCGGAACTGCGCTATAAAGCCTGGGGAGAGACTCGTTACACCTACGGCACCACCCAAACCACCATTCGCTATACTGGCCAGCGTGAGGAGAGCAGCCTGGGATTGTACTGGTATGCCTCACGCTGGTACAGCCCCGGGCTGGGCCGGTTTGTTTCGCCGGATACGATCATCCCGCAGCCGGGCAATCCGCAGGCCTGGGATCGATATGCATACACGTACTCGAACCCGGTGAGGTATGTCGATCCGAGCGGGCATATGCTTGATGATGGCTGCAACTCATCAGGTTGCACCGGAGATCCAAATGCAATAATCCATACAATATATATGGGTGGATTCCCAGCTATTCCCAGGCCCAATTTGGTCAACTTCGCTGAGAAGGCGGAAAACTCATATGATCCACAAGGTAGACTTGATCCATCAGCTGGAGTAAGTCTGGTGAATGACTTGATGGAACAGGTAATGATATATAAATATGGTCACGATTCTAATGAAATTTACGCATATTTAATGTATGAAGAAGGTGAGGGTGATTCAATTTCAATTACAACCATTGAATTGTGGAATAAATCAAATCGGCATGTTAGCATCGGTAATGTATTAATTAGTGCATATCGGAATCCCTGCAATCTATCAGGGGATCCGGATTTTGAGTACATGGTTACTACGCCAAGGATTGGTAAAAGCCACTCGGGTTTAGGCGTTGTTGCCCCAAATGACAAACGTGATATTCCTTTGACTCCATCTGGAGATCAAAATCCTAAGAACTTATACGAAGGGAGTTATAGTATTACTATTTCAGCTATATTTTATATGTATTTTCCTCAGTATGATACCAACTACTTATATAGGTCATTGACAGTAATGCTTGATCAATGAGCAACTTATGAAAAAAAGAACGAACATACTTATCATTATTTCTTTGGTAACCCTATTATCGGGTTGTAATATGGGTTCGCAAAATGAGCTTTCTGGAGTCGACTTACCACTTGAACAAATGAATAATGACCTTACTTTAATTGCACCGCCCGAATTGAATGAGTTTGATACAGGAAAATATGTTGGTTTTGTTTTGGCAAATAATGCAAACACTCCAATAATTCTCTCTGCAAATTATGGAATTCATCTTTATCAATTGGCTAATAATGAATGGATGCCTATCGAAGATATAATGGATTACGGAAATGAGGAAAAAATAATATACCCAATAAGTGAAGGTTCTTTTCAAGAAGTAGTACTTGTCGCGCACCCGAAAGTAGAAATGAAAGATAAACCGGTCACTGTGCGTGTAGTTGTGGTTGGGAAATACTTATTGGCCAATGGAAATATTGGTGATGAAGTGGGTGCGTATGTCGATATCACTTTACCGCCTAAATAATGTTAACAGCCTGAACCGGCTGACCAGTGCATCCGCCACGGGCGGTTCAGGGGGCATCTACGCCAGCGAAGCCTACACCTACGACGCCAGCGGGAACCTGTCCAGCAAGGCGGGCACGGCGTATGCCTACGGGGTGCAATCGGACCTGTGCAATGCAAAGAGCACGGTCGATAAACCGCACGCCGTGACGAGCGCGGGGAGCGCAATCTTCTGTTACGACGCCAACGGCAACATGACTCAGAAGATCGCCGGCAGCACTACCACCAGCTACACCTATGACGCCGAGAACCGCATGACCGCGGTTAGCGGGGCGGCCGCGGCCACGTTTGTTTACGATGGCGACGGCAACAGGGTGAAGGGCGTGGTGGGCGGCGTGACGACGACCTACATCGGGAATTACTTCGAGTGGTCTGGCTCGACCAGCACAATGAAGAAATACTATTACGCGGGGGGAACCCGCGTAGCTGAACGGGTGGGAACCCTCAGCACCTCTTATTACTTCCTGCTCACGGATCATTTGGGTTCGACCAGCATCACGGCCACGAGAACGGGTGGATTCTCGAGTGAGTTGCGTTACAAAGCCTGGGGAGAGACTCGCTATTCTTCCGGCTCAACCCCGACCACATTCCGCTACACCGGCCAGCGCGAGGAGAGCAGCCTGGGGTTGTACTGGTATGCCTCACGCTGGTACAGCCCCGGGCTGGGCAGGTTTGTCTCGCCGGATACGATCATCCCGCAGCCGGGCAGTCCGCAGGCGTGGGATCGGTATGGGTACGTGTACTCGAACCCGGTCAGGTATACTGATCCGAGCGGGCACAAGGCATGCGATGGACAAAATCTCGATCCTTTAGCGTGTAGTAGCGTAAGTCAAAGCGATTTATTATCATTGCTTAAATTCTTTTACAAATGGACAATTTCTGATATTGACGAATGGTCTACTAATGAAATAGAAAAAATTATTCAGGTTGGACAGGATCTATCTAATTCCTTTGGCAGTAGTGGAAAAGTAAGTCAATTGCTGGGGTCTGTTTCGTTTTCTAAAGCGAGGATTAAATATGGTGGGCTTGGTGAAGCTCATAACGTAATTCTTTCAGAGAGTGGTTTTTCCAAATGGACAGTTGTTCATGAATTGGCCCATGCATGGGATGGGGTAAATGGCTGGAAATTATCCATAAGTATGCAAAAAAATCTTATGGCGGGTTTTGATCATCCAGTTTTGCATTTCTTATTCCCTAATAATCCGGAATATTGGTATGACCCGGGTCAAGGCCCCCCTCCATGTGGCGTTGATGCTGCCTTCAACCGAAAGGAAGATTTTGCCGAGTCTGTTACTGCATATGTCTATCCTTTAGACGCTGCAACAAATGCCACACAAAGAGGATGGCCTTATCAAGACGCGGCAAGAGGATATTTCTATTCCGCTTATATAGACACACCTCGTGGTCAGTATATTAAAGCGTTAATAGTTTCATATCAATAAGGATAATATGAACAAGAATTCCAAATCCAGAATAAAATTAATTTCTATTTTCACGCTAGGTTTTCTTGTGGTTGTTTTAACCATTATTGGATTTCATCTGATCACGAGAAATAAAATGAAGGAGGATCTATTTGGCAAGTTTCCTAATTGTACTTTACCCTGCTGGAATAATATTACGCCAGGTTTAACCTCTAGCAAAGAGGCATTAAATATACTTCAAGCAACTGCTTATATCGATAAAAGTAGTATTATGCAAGTAGGATCATACGACAATGGCGGATGTAGTTGGCACTGGAAAATTCCTGGAAGGAGAATACCACCAAAACTGGATTGGCAATTTGGAGTTGTTCGTCAAATAACACTGGGCTTAACGTTTAATTTAACCGTAGACGAAGTTATTAACTTGTTTGGATTTCCAGAAGCGGTTGGCATCGTCGAGGGAGGAACACCTGAAAACTGGTACTGGATTGTCGATATGTACTATCCCCAGGTTGGGATTCAAGTGAAAATATATACACCTAATTTCAGTTCCTTAATTGAACCTTCAACTGAAGTTGGAGTAATTATTATTTTTCCCCCTACTACCATTGAGGGTCGAATCTCTGAACTTTTTCCAAATTTAAACCCTGAGAGCATGAATTGGTTATTTGCTTCTTGGAAAGGTTATGGTGATATAAAGAGGCTTTACCCAGGAATTGAAAAATGAAGTTTGGTATGAACTTATATACCTTTTTGAAAGAAGGTAGATACCGACTGTAAAGTAAAAAAGGTAAAAGCGGGTTGAAGCAGCTAAATGGGATCGAAGTATGAGGGAACTGTGATGAGCGCGGGCAGCACCAGTTACACCTATGATGCCGAGAACCGCATGACCGCGGTCAGCGGGGCAGCCGCGGCCACGTTTGTGTATGACGGCGACGGGAATCGGGTGAAGGGCGTGGTGGGCGGCGTGACCACCACGTACATCGGTAACTACTTCGAATGGTCTGGCTCGACCAGCACAATGAAGAAATACTATTACGCGGGGGGAACCCGCGTAGCTGAACGGGTGGGAACCCTCAGCACCTCTTATTACTTCCTGCTCACGGATCATTTGGGTTCGACCAGCATGATAGTGCAAGTTTTTTTCTGTAAATTCGGTCAAGTTCTCCCAACGGTTTGTTAATGTTCCAGCGGAAAGCTGTGGATATGTGGACGGAGAAAGCACCGCCCACATATCCACAGTTACTACTACGACGATTGCCCCGTCCCAACGTTC
>Ga0208695_1002391_pt1 | contig 13778 bp, 10 predicted proteins | sample AD_UKC111_MetaG_FD_184449 | JGI IMG/M metagenome (GOLD analysis project Ga0208695, IMG submission 184449) | Active sludge microbial communities of municipal wastewater-treating anaerobic digesters from Hong Kong - AD_UKC111_MetaG (SPAdes)... | ecosystem: Engineered > Bioreactor > Anaerobic >... | reverse complement strand
CTTGGGAAAGGGCAACGGATTTCCGCTGTTATCCTTTAGGTTCGTATTTGAATAGAAATATTGAATTTAGCTAAAAGAGAAAGTGTTTAAGTAAACTACGCTGCCATCTGAGTAAAACTCATTGAGGGATATAGACTTAAACACTTTTTCATCAAAATCTCAAATAGAAATTCGGGATAGAAGCCCATTATTAAGGAGTTGAGTTATTGATGAAAACCTCTTTCAGCTTTTATTAACAGTTAAAACAAATGTATGGAAAAAATCTTTATTGGAATCGATGTCAGCAAAGCGAGTTTAGACATCTGTATCAAAAATGGACAAGATTTATCGTTTGAAAAGATTGACAATACCGTTCAGGCTGTGAAGCGTTTTGTTAAACAGTTCAAGCAAGAGCAAGATGGTATTGTATTGGCGATGGAAAACACCGGTCGCTACAATGTCCATCTATATGAAGTGCTAGAACATCTCTCTTGGGCGGTTTATGTCGTAAACCCACTTCACATCAAAAAAAGTATTGGATTAGTAAGAGGCAAAGACGACAAAACAGATGCACAACGAATAGCATTTTTTATTGAAAAGAACTACAAAGAATTGCCTTTGTGGACAGCAGACTCACAGGCATTAAGACAGCTCAAGGTATTGCAAACAGAAAGGAATACTCGTGTAAAAATGAAGTCCAATTTAAAACAACAACAATCTGATTATAGATTAATGAAATCAATTGGTATGGATAAGAAGATAATGAAACTCAATAAATTGTTGATTGCTGCATTAGACAAGCAAATCATAGAGTTAGAAGTACAAATAGAAGCACTAATTAAACAAGACGAAGAATTACAGGAACAGGCCCAACGGATACGCACTATACCGGGAGTTGGTAAAGTATTGAGTTGGATGATGATAAGCAAAACCAATGGTTTTAAACGCTTCAATAATCCAAGAAAGATGGCATGTTATGCTGGAGTTGTTCCTTTTGATTATCAATCAGGGACATCCATTCGTTACAAACCAAAAGTATCCGTTTTTGCAGATAAAGAGCTCAAAAAGATACTGCATATGGCTGCCATGAGCGCCATACAAATTGATAATGATCTAAGAACGTACTACTTGAGAAAAGTAGCAGAAGGGAAAAATAAGATGAGCGTTATTAATGCCATTAGAAACAAAATTATTCACCGGATTTTTGCTCTAATCAACAACAAAACTGTTTATCAGAAAAATTTGGTTTTGCCATAGAAATCCCTCACGCACATTTTAGTTCATTGATAATTTTTTGCCACCGATGTGCTCAATGCAAAGGATCAGCTATACTAGAGTTCAATCTATTCCGTCCTAGTTATTATTGGCTACCGCCCCAACACCATCAACACTTCATGCATTAAAATCTCTGCTTTTCGTTCATTCGTAAACTTAGCTATCTCTATTTTCTTTTGGTTGATTAATAGCATACTCACTTCTATGTTTGTAAAGAAAAAATTATGTGTGTTTTTTATGGCAGTAAAATTCGAAAACGCTTCAAATAAATACGTTTGTTTTTTAATGTCGAATAGATAAGCCACAGAAAAGGTGCCGTTTTCAGTATCAAAAGTAAGTTTTAGGGTGTTCTTGAAAAACACAAAAAAACTCAATGGAATGAACACGAGCGAATACACATCAAAAAGCCCATGCACCCCGGTATCAAGCATTTTCACAAATAATATAATACCAACAACGAGTAGAAAAACAGACGATAATATAGGCGCAATACCAAAATTGGAATACGTGTATATGCCATTGCCTTGATGTTTTAGTAGCAAAAGCGTTTTGTTTTGCGCTGTTTGTTGCTGGTAGGAGTCAATACAATCTTGCAATCTGGGCAATGTTTCGTTATAGAATGTTTCATACTCCTTGCTCCGCGTATCCAGATTACTAATAATCGGAATGCCCAATCCAAAAGGGTTTAACTTTCTTCGAATCATACAAAAACAAATATGCTTACCGTTAAACAGGGCATTAAATCCACTGGGTTGTAGCACTTCTATGCTGTAAATAGCACTGAAGTCTATAATTTTAAACTGCCCCAAAAGCGGCAGTCTGCGGTAAACCACGTGGTTTTCAAGGTCAAAAACCACCGCCATATTGTGCAACAAATAAAAACCAAACGGGAAAACAAGTAAGGAAACAAAAACCAGGAAAGGAAAATCTATACCGAAGAGCCAATACGTAAAAATGGGAGTAACGACCGTTAATATAGCAGCGTCTTTATAGGTATAGGTTTCGTGTTGGTAGAGGACAATTTCGAGGTTTGTAGTTTCGCTCAGTTCCATAGATACCAATATAATAATGGGTTTGAAGGTTTAACGACTATTGTTTTTCAGCGGTCGCATCCTTCGAAGACTCTTCCATTTCCATTACTCCGCCCGATACAATATATTTCATCACATCGGCCGATCCGTTGGTGGTGGGCAACTCTTTTACTTGGTCGGCATTCACAATAAATAAATTGCCCGAAAAGTTGTAGGAATGCGGAAAGTAAACCGCTACTTTATCGGATATACCAAACTCGGTTAAATTGGCATCCGTAATAAATCCCAATTTGTAAATCCCAAGGCCTTTGCCCATTTCAACAATCACCGGTTTGTTGAATTTTTTCTTGTTACTCAAAAAGGCGGAAACAAAATCGCGGATAGAGGAATAAATATCTTTCACTAAAGGGGTTCGCTCCAACAAACTTTCCAAACCATCCATAATAGGTTGAATAAAAATGGTTGAACCTACAGCACCAATAAAAGTAACCACTACAAACATGACCAACAAGCCTACGCCCGGAAAACGGAATTTGAAGATGGCCTCAAACACATCGTTAGCGCTCGAATCGAGCATATTGAAGAGCGCAAAAATCGAGTAAAGTGTTACGAAAATAGGGGCAATAAGCAATAAACCTTGAAGAAAGTAGCGTATTATACGGTTGGTAAGATCCCTAAAGCTTTGCTTTGTCTTCGACATGAGAAAAATTTGACCTCAAAAATAGCTTTTGTTTTTAGATTGAACGACTATCGATACTATTTTGCTGCTCAGAGATTTCCGCTTGCCGAAAGAATTTTTTCGATCATCGAAAATATACTACATTAGAAATTGTGAAACAGCCTATTGCCTTACTTTTTGCCCTGCTCTCTTTTTCGCTTCTGGCGCAAGAAGTGAATGTGGGTAAATGGAATATCGAAGGCAATTATCAAGTGTGTTCATTTATCAAGCATACGGCCAAAATCAACAATGTGCCCAAAGGCCTTACGCATTCTTTTGAATTGGCTGCGTCACGCAAAACATTCGGAGAAAAACCTTGGCATAAAGCGCTTAACTTTCCCGAAACAGGATTCTCTTTTACTTACTACCATTTTGGCGACAATAAAATTTTTGGCGATGCTTATGCCCTTACTCATTTTGTAAAGTTTTACTTGTTCCGCACTAAAGTGGTGAACAGCTACGCCCGTATTGGCGTTGGTTTGGGTTTCCTTACTCGGCACTACGATTACATCAGCAATCCCAACAACAACATTGTGGGTTCAACCGTTAATCTAACCTTTTCGTTTCGTTTGGGTTTTGAATGGAAAATCAGCAAACAAGTATTGTTGAATACAGCTTTTACATTTGCTCACTTTTCAAATGGTTCAGCCAAATTGCCCAACTACGGCATTAATTTGGCCATGGGTACAGTAGGGCTCAAAGTCTATCCTAAATTGGGAACATACAACTATAACTGCACTAAAGTTCGACCTAAAAAGCACGATGAAGTAATTGTTCGTTATGGATTGGGGCTCTATCAAAAAAACGGATTAAATGGACCAACCTATTTTGCCCATGTAGCCTCTATTGCCTATGCACGTTATACCAGCACCGCTAATAAGGTTTTTGCCGGGGTAGCATTGGAGTATTTTCCGGGTCTATCCGACTTTCTGTATGTAAACGATTTAACCTCCAAAAAGGACGCTAAAAAAAGTGCTTTTGTAACTTCTCTATTTTGGGGCGATGAAGTGCTTGTGGGTAGAATCGGCTATTTTATTGGCTTAGGGGTATATGTGCCCGGGTCAAAGATTATGACTAAGCCAATTTATTTTAAAACAGGTTGTAACTATTACCTCGCAGAATTTGGCAAACGCAAAGGCTTCAAATGCTTTGTTGGTATGAATGTGAAATCGCATACTTCCGTTGCACAATATTGGGAAGTGGCTACCGGTATGTGTTTTTAATTAGCGCGTTAGAATCAACTGCTCTTTTTGATTGTCGATTTTCCAGTCGCTGAATTTATCTAGCAACGATTTGCCGAGTAGCAACATGCCGTTGGAGTTTTCTGTAATCGCAACAATTACATTGTTGATCGTGAATCCTCCGATTTTGATATTGCTTAATTTCAATCGTCTGCACTCTACTTGATTACCATCGGCCATTCTATAGGAGCGTGCAGAGAGGTAGTCTGATTTTTTAATCAATCCTTCCAACAACAAATCGCGCTCAAAATCACTGCTGATAAATACATCGTTTGCCCCTGAATCTAAGGTGAAATATTTTTCAATACTGCCGAAGGTCACTTTCAGTTTGTATACGTTCATCAACTTTGTCAAACTCACCGTTTCCGATGGGTTTGCGCCTTTGATATCGTCAGGGTTTCTCAGAAATGTAGTGCTGCCTTGTGGCTCGTCTTTTTTGCCTTTTATAGCCGACATAATACACGGAGTAATTATTTCATTAAACAATGGCGAATTGGGATCACTTAAGTCGCCCAACTTATCCATCGACAAACCTTTTTCTTTAATCTTATCCCATGTACATTGGCAATAGCTGTTAACATCAACATTCATTTGCTTATATTCTTTCGATTTTGTTGCTGCTTGAACGCATGCATCAACAAAAAACTTTTCCATAGCATCTCCGGTTGGTTCCGGGGTAGAAGAGGTACTTACAGATTGTGTTTTAGTTTTTTTTCTCTCCGTTGTTATTTGCACCAGACCCCATGTTTTCAAATACACAACTCAGCATTTCTTTGTAGGCTTCCGGGTTTTCATTTTGTGAGCGTGTAAACAAATTTCCTCCATTTTTGCTACCTTCTCCAATAAACTCAGCATAGGTATAGTGTTTCGCAATTTTCTCCATCATACAAGTACATGCCGATTCAGCATCTACATTCAAATCATCTTTTTTCTTTTTCTTTTTTCCCATTCCGCTCACACATTCTTGTACTAAAGCCCCTTTTCCGGCAATCACTGTGCCGTCTTTAAAATATAGGCTATCGTTAGAAGGCGGAGTTGAAGCTGTTGTTGTCAGCATCGCATCATTTATCTCCTCTACTTTACTTTCGGTGACTACTACTGTAATTTCTTCAGATGCATATGTTTTACCGCTGTCAACTAAAGTGGCTTTGCCTATTTTAAATGTGCCGGCTTGAACCGGTTTTAGTGTATAGGAAACCGTCCCTGATGTGCTAGAAATACCGTTTTGTACAGTCGTTGTTTCTGCACTTGAAGGACCGTTAACAATTTCAAATCCAACAAATAGTGGTGTAGTAAGTGAATTGGCATTGTGGTTAATTACTGTGTATTTGAGCTGAATCTTCTCGCCAACACCTACAGGGTTTTTATCTACTGAAGCTACAATGGTAACTTGTGCCAGAATTTTGGATGCCAATAAAACGGGGATACAAAGCGCAATTAATCTTTTCATTTTGAAAGGTCTTTTTTAGATAAGAAATGGTTAGTCAAATAATAGGCTACTGCACCGAGGGCCACTATGCCAATGCCAATAAGCGATTCGAAGGGTTTGCCTTTAATTACAAAATACAAAAACCAGCAATTCACAAGTATGTAAACAATTGGTGTTACCGGATAACCCCATGTTTTATATGGGCGTTCTACATCAGGTTGTTTCATGCGATAAACAATAACGCCTAATACGGTAAGTGTAGAAAATAAGGTGAGCGTAAAAGAAATGTATGTGATAATGGTATCAAAGCCCGAAGAAAATAATAATACAATAGCAATCAACGATTGCAGAATGATAGCATAAACCGGAATGCCGTGACTATTCTTTTTGGTGATAATGGCAAATAACGGATAATCTTCACCCATAGCGTTAATTACCCGCGGACCAACAATTACCATTGAACTAATAGTAGACACCAACAAAAGCGAAATCATTACCGAGATAACCTTACTGCCGTAATCACCGAAAATATATTTGGCCGAAACAAACGCTACTTCCGCAACGCCTTTCATTTCCTCTACCGGTGCAGTGCGTAGAAAAACGTAGTTCAGCAAAATGTATAATACTGACACCAAAACAGTTCCACTTAAAATGGAAAGTGGAATATTTTTTTTCGGATTCTCCATCTCTCCTGCAATGTAGGATGATGCGTTCCAACCCGAATAGGCATAGGATACATACACCAACGAAATGGCAAAAGAAGCACTGGTTACTTCTTTCCAAGTGGCTGCAGTTGGAGCAAAAGTGATGTTCAAAGCGGGAGCACTATACAAGCCAAAGCCAACCAATACCAAAATTAATATGATTTTAAGTGTAGTTGCTATTGACTGGAAACGGCCGCCAACATTGTGATTCAACGATTGAACCAACGTTACTAAAACAATCACCAGTGCACCTAATAGTTGTGGAGAAACACTCGGAAAAATGGTTGCTGCATATTTTCCTAATGCCCATGACGCTGCAGCAATAGGGGCTGCAAAGCCAATGGTGGCAGAAATCCAGCCGGAAAGGAATCCAACAAACGGATGATAAATTTCACTAAGAAACCGATACTCCCCTCCGGAACGCGGAATAGCAGCACCTAATTCGCTATAGGCAAAAGAACCAAACAAGGCAATTAGTCCACCTACACTCCACAATAGAATAATCGCAGCAAAATCATTCAGTCCAAGGAGTTGATAGCCAAGACTGGTGAACACTCCGGTACCTACCATGTTGGCCACTACAATGGATAGTGCAGTATAAAATCCTATTTTATGTTTCATCAACTAATGATTTGTTTGTTAATTGCTTATGTCAAATGAAGCGAATATTCATCTTTGCGCATTCTAGCATTTTGGAAAGGGTATTTCATTTATGTTTCACAAGCAATAAAGGACGCAATTTATTTATTTTTGAATCGTAAAATAACAATGACACAAAATAACACACAATCAACGGCTACATTTGGTGCATTACAAATCAAGGCGTTCCGCGAATTCCAGTTGGCGAATTTATTTTTTGTGGCAGCACTATTAATGCAGTCTACCATTATTGGGTGGCAAGTATATGTGTTAACGGGTGATAAGTTAGCCTTGGGTTTAATTGGCTTGTCGGAGGCTGTACCCTTTATTTTAACGACATTCTATTCCGGGTATATTGCTGATGTTTTCAGTCGCAGGAAAATAATTGTTCGTGCGCGTATAGCCATTTTTCTTTGTTCATTGGCTTTGTTAGCGGTTACCCGAAGTACGCATTTATTGGAGCACACCGGGCCATTTCCAATCTATTGCATTATTGCTGTGGTAGGGATAAGCAGAGCTTTTATTGCACCTGCGGCTACCGCATTTCAAGCGCAAGTCCTTCCTCGTGATCTTTATGCCAATGGATCTTCGTGGGGAAGCTTAACTTGGAATTTGGCAGCTATTCTAGGCCCCATCAGTATCGGATTTATTTATGAACTAACGAGCATTCACATCGCCTACATGGTAGTGGTGTGCTTAATGTTTGTAGCTGTGTTTTTTACACTTCGTTTGCCCGAAATGGAAGTGGTGCGAAAAGAAACGGGTAATACTTTTTTTCAAGATTTATCAGTTGGATTGAAGTTCGCTTGGAGAACGGAGGCTATTATGGGCTCTATAACACTCGATTTACTCGTAGTGCTCTTCGGTAGTGTTATTGCTTTGTTGCCGGCTTTCGCCAAAGATGTTTTACATGTTGGTCAATCGGGATTAGGATTTTTGCGTGCAGCACAGTTTATGGGTTCTGCCATGATTGCGATGGTGCTTACTGCCTACCCACCTACTAAATATGGAGGCCGAAACTTATTGATTGCCGTTGGCGGCTTTTCTGTGTGTATGATAGCCTTTTCCTTTTCAACTAATTTTTATTTGTCGCTGGGTATTTTGATTCTAAGCGGTGTGTTCGATGGTGTGAGTGTGGTGATTCGCTCCACTATTATTCAGTTATTCACCCCCGATGATATGCGTGGACGTGTGGCGGCTGTCAATTCTATTTTCATTAAGTCATCAAACGAAATTGGCGACTTCGAGTCGGGACTTGCAGCTCAATGCTTTGGATTACAAAATGCCGTGCTGTTTGGTGGGGTATTTTCGCTCTCCATTGTATTTATAGTTCTGTTGTTCTTCCGGAAGATTCGAAACCTAACGATATAAAAAAACCGCTACACCAAAGCGCAGCGGTCTTCCTTCATTTGAGCAATTCGATTACTTCAAATAAACATCTTTAACCTGTGCTGTAGATTTTTGTAATCGCACAGCAAAAGTATTTGGATCAAGAATTTTTGTTCCTGCCGGATATTGTTGAAAATGTTTAATCATCATCTTTTTCAGTTCAGGATTAGTAATAGCCAAAGTGCTCTTTGAAATACCGTGGAAGGTTTCAACAATAGCATCTTTAATGCCTTTATAATATTCTATCAAAATGTTTTCGTCTTTCACTGCAGGTCGTTGTTTGCCGGTTTCAGGATCCGATTCCATAGTTACAAACGGTTGATTTTGCACGAAATCATTTAACACCATTACGTTGTTTTTGATGTTGTCCAGGTTTTTCATGTTTGTTTCAATGGCTTTCACTAAATCAAGTTCACCCACTTCGGTAAGCAACATTTTGGCGCTATCCAAGTCTAACTCCATGAATTTGTGATAGGCTAAATATTTTTTCGACTTGTTCATGTTGCCGGCCTTGTCGTAGATACGAGAAGCTAAACTGAAGTTCATGGCTTTTACATTCTCTGTTCCTAGTTTCTCAACAGCATCGGTATTAGCCGTTTTCATATAGTTTTCAGCGATTTTTACATAGATGTTTCCTGCTTCTGTAGTTCTGCCTACTTCATTGTATTTATCGGCAATTTTCTCTAAGCCTGCAGTAATATCGCCATTCGAATAGCACTCATAGGCTCGGTCGAATTGTTTTCTATCGTAGCAAATATTACCGGCTTTCTCTAATGCAGTCTTGCTGCCAATTCTTTTTAAAATATCAATTGACTTAAAAGCGGCTTCTCCTCCTTTCTCCACATAGGTGTCGGCCACTTTCTCCACAGAAGCAGAGTCTTGTGCCATGAAATAGTAATCAATAGCGCTTGGGTAATACTGTTCTCCTTTTTCAAAATATTTATCGCCAATTGATTTTGCGCCCTCTTTTGCTTTACCGCTCTTGGTGTAAAAACTCATAGCGCTTCTTAGTAGTTTCGCTTCATTCTTTGCATCACCAAACGCCTGGTCTTGATAAGCCTGTGCTACCCTTTCCAATCCGTTGGCTTTCTCGCCTTTATCGCAACGGTTGTAATAGCTAGAAGCTTGAGTTAAATCGTTGTGCTCTAAAAATTCATCCCCGATAATAAGGTTCATTTCCTTTTTCAATCCACCTTTGGTGAAGAGTTCAATAGACTTTTGGATCATCTCATTTTTCTTCGCTGCATCTTTTTGCTCGAATGCTTTTTTCAATACATCTTTTCCTTTATCGATGTCTTTGTTTTGCGCAAAAACGAAAGTGAAGCAACAACTAAAAATGGCTAGTGTAACGAATCGCTGAAAATATCTGTTCATGGTATTAGTTTTTCGGTAACCAAATATTCACATTTTAATATGGAAAAGACAATTTTTGACCCAAAAAAAGTACTAACACTGGGAGAATTTCAGCCAGGAACAATTTAAATACACACAAACGCTCGGAATATCGTAATTGTCCGTATAACCTATTATTTTCACCGATATGAAAAAAGGTATTTTTATTACACTCATAAGTGTCCAATTGGCGTGCTTTTCTCAATCCTTACCTGCTAAATTTGTTGCAACCGATCAACCCCCGGCACCCGATTACAGCCTCGAGAAGAATTGGAGTGCTTTGCCCTTTCACCCCGATAAAGCCGATGCCATACCCAAAGCCGAAAAATGGGTGAGCGATTCGTTGAAAGACGTGGATGTTTTTTATATCTACCCTACACTCTACAGCAAAGGCAAAACCTGGTGTGCCGATGTGAACGATAAGAAATTAAATAAGCGCTTAGATAAATTACCGGTGCAGTTTCAGGCTTCTCCGTTCAATCAGGTGGCACGTGTTTATGCTCCACGCTACCGACAAGGCATCATCAAATGTTTTTACGACAATACGGGCACAGGTGAGGAAGCACTCAATTTCGCTTACGGTGATGTAAAGCGCGCCTTTGAATATTACATGGAGCATTACAATCACGGACGACCTGTCATTATTGCCTCCCATAGTCAAGGTACGCGCCATGCCCGCCAGTTAATAAAAGATTTTTTCGACACGCCTGAAATGAAAAAGAAGCTCGTTTGCGCTTATATCATCGGCTACGGAATTTTTCCGGAATGGTATTCGGTGCTCACTCCATGTAAGGAAGCCACGGAAACGAACTGCTACATCACATGGGCTTCCTTCAAACGGGGCTATGTGCCTGAACAGGGATCTTTGCTTGTAGGTAAAACTTGTGTGAATCCAATATCGTGGACAATCGATACCCTACCGGCTAGCACTTCGGGTGGAATGTTGTTGAGTGTGAAAGCCAAAAAACGCTTTAAGTCTACTGCACAAATACACAACAATTATTTGTGGGTGAAGACCAATACTCCTTTTGTCCAAACATGGAACGTATTGCACCTGATGGACTACAATTTGTATTGGATGGATATCCGAAAAAACGTGGCATTGCGTGTTGCAGAATATCTGAAGAAGAAATAGTACTAAGGCTTTATGCTGATGCTTCTTCTTTCCCAAACACAAAGGCGCCAATATTTTCTAGTTGCTCTTTGGCTTCTTTCATGGAAGTAACGCCTTCAATGTTTAGTACCAAATATTTTTCAGTTTCGCGCAAGTAAATCCCTTTTTTGTGTTGTTGTACATAGGTCAGAATTTTCCCGAAAACCGGTGAGTTATAAAACGAAGATTCTTGGTTCGATATAAAGTAGCAGCGCAGGTGTCGGCCTTTTATAATCATTTGTTCCATGCCCAGTTGTGTGGCAATCCACTTCAAACGAACACCATTAAACAACTCGAAAATCTGCTTCGGAATTTTTCCGAAACGATCGGCTAAATTGGATTCGAATTTTTTCAACTCTTCTTCGTTTTTCGTTTCGTTGAGTTGCTTGTAAAGAATCATCCGTTCGGCTGTGTTTTTCACATAAGCATCCGGAATCAGCATCTCTAAGTCGGTTTCAATGGCACAGTCTTTCACATAATCGTTCGTGCGATTCATTTCGTCTTGATACAACTCTTTGAAATCGGTTTGTTTCAATTCGCGAATGGCTTCTTCCAAAATTTTGTGATAGACATCGTAACCTATATCGGCAATAAAACCGCTTTGTTCAGCGCCTAATAAATTTCCCGCACCACGAATATCCATGTCACGCATGGCAATGTTGAAGCCGCTTCCCAGTTCAGCAAATTCTTCCAAAGTTTTTAAACGCTGCTTCGCTTCTTGTGTAAGCGTAGATTGCGGAGGTGCCAATAAATAACAGAAAGCTTTTTTGTTGGAACGTCCCACCCTGCCGCGCAACTGGTGCAAATCGCTCATCCCAAAATGATGTGCATTGTTTACAATGATCGTATTTGCATTCGGAATGTCGATGCCGGCTTCGATGATGTTCGTAGACAATAACACCTCGAACTCGCGATTCATAAACCGCACTAAAATATTCTCGAGTTCTTCTCCCTCTAATTGTCCGTGCGCAACCCCAATCTCGATGTCCGGCACTATTTTTTTTAGCATCAATTTTACTTCTGCAATATCCTTTACGCGGTTGTGCACGAAGAATACTTGTCCGCCACGGTACACCTCATATTCAATGGCTTCCCGAATCACATCCGGATTGAGTGTTTGCACCTCTGTGGTTACAGGCAATCGGTTCGGTGGTGGCGTATTAATGATACTTAAATCGCGCGCTCCCATCATTGAAAACTGCAAGGTTCGAGGGATAGGTGTGGCTGTGAGCGTGAGGGAATCGACAGTGGCGCGTAATTCTTTTAGGGTCTCTTTTACACCTACTCCAAACTTCTGTTCTTCGTCAATCACCATCAAGCCCAAATCCTTGAATTTGACTGATTTTCCAACAATACCATGTGTGCCAATCAGAATATCCACTTTGCCTTCTGCCAACGCTTTTAATGTTTCTTTTTTCTCCTTTGCCGTTTTAAAACGATTGATGTAGTCAACGGTAACCGGAAATTCAGCCAAACGCTCTTTGAACGTTTTAAAATGCTGCATGGCTAGAATAGTAGTAGGCACCAAAACGGCTACCTGCTTGCCATCCAGCACAGCTTTGAAAGCCGCTCGGATGGCTACTTCTGTTTTGCCGAAGCCCACATCGCCACATACCAAACGGTCCATGGGCGACATCTTTTCCATATCGCGTTTCACATCTTCTGTAGCTTTCGCTTGATCGGGTGTATCTTCATACATAAACGAAGCCTCCAACTCTGTTTGCATGTAGTTATCTGGTGCAAAGGCAAACCCTCGTTGTGCTTTACGTTTCGCGTACAACTGAATCAAATCGAAAGCCAATTCCTTGATTCGTTTTTTCGTTTTTTTCTTGAGGTTATTCCATGTATCGGTGCCGAGTTTATTGACGCGCGGTTCGGTACCATCTTTGCCTACATACTTCGAAATTTTGTGGAGCGATTGGATGCCCACATACAGCACATCGTTACCGGAATAAATCAAACGAACGGCCTCTTGCATTTGTCCGCCTACCTCAATTTTTTCTAAGCCTGAAAACACCCCAACCCCATGATCGATGTGGGTAACAAAATCTCCCGGTTTCAATTCCTTCAAGGTTTTCAGCACCAGTTGCGAATCTTTAGAAAAGCCCTGACGAAGATTGTATTTGTGATAGCGATTAAAAATTTGATGATCGGTGTAGCAAGCCATTTTTAGGTCATCGTCAATGAAACCCTGATGAATAGCGTGATACACAGGGGTAAATTTCACATCTGCTTTTAAATCTTCAAAAATAGCGTAGAAGCGTTCAATTTGTTTTGCGTTTTCCGAAAAGATGAAATTCTCGTAGCCTTTTTCCGTGTTGGTTTTCAGGTCGGTAATCAACAATTCGAAATTTTTGTTGAACGAAGGTTGCGGACGAGTATGAAACGATATTGTTTCTGTGTTTTTCAAAAACGATTTATTGCCAAACTCAATGATGCGGAACTTTTTGAGCTCTTGGAGGGTATCGTGTGAAGTAACAAAAACTTCTTCTGGTGTACCGTCTTGAAATGGATGTTTGGTATCGAACACCTTTTCTTTATTGGCTTCGTAGCTTTGCTTAGCTTTCTCCAAGGCCTGTTCCATCACTTCCATCATCAGCCCCATATCTTTCACCCAGAACACCGTATTAGCGGGAAGAATTTGCGTAAACGGAATTTTAAATTCGTTGCCAAAGTATGTTTGCGCATTGGGTACAATAGAGATGCTTTGAATTTTCTTTTGCGACAACTGCGAGTTTGGATCGAAGGTTCTAATTGATTCAATGGTGTCGTCATCTAACTCGATACGATAAGGAAATTCATTCCCGTAGGAAAAAATATCGATAATT
>Ga0208695_1002384_pt1 | contig 13803 bp, 24 predicted proteins | sample AD_UKC111_MetaG_FD_184449 | JGI IMG/M metagenome (GOLD analysis project Ga0208695, IMG submission 184449) | Active sludge microbial communities of municipal wastewater-treating anaerobic digesters from Hong Kong - AD_UKC111_MetaG (SPAdes)... | ecosystem: Engineered > Bioreactor > Anaerobic >... | reverse complement strand
TTATCAAAGTATTCCACAAAGGTCTTAATAAGAGCTTCTATCAATATTTGCTGTCCATAAAAGGCAACTTGTCTCAGAAGCGGTTCTTCGGGAGGGGCCATCATATCCCCCTCATCTGAATCAAGCCATTTTCTTGAAATAAAAAATCTACAACAAATGTGATTGAGTAACAATTCTGAGGGTAAACCTTTGCCCTTTTCAATTTTTGATATATGAGCATGATCTACCCCAAGAATCTTAGCGAATCTTTCCTGTGTAAGATTTAGCTTTTTTCTGATTTTAAATATTCTTTCACCTACGGGCATAAAAATCAACTCTTTCGATTAATACAATTGACAGTTTGCCTCAGTCACATTATTATATTGCCTAAGGACTGTTATATTTTTGACAACGCAATGTCAACTTAGAAAGGAGTGTCTGGCCGTGGCCAAGGCTAAAGTTAAAAAGGATGCGACCGGTCTAAAAATAAGAGCCATGTTGTACGAACGGGGCGTCAGGTTTACCCAGGTAGCCATCCGCGCCGGCGTGACATCAAGCGCGGTGAGCCGGGCTTTAAACGACAATACCCCCTATATTGGCCGGCGTATCAGGCCGGTCATCGCCGAGATACTGGGAATGCCGGAAGAAAAACTATGGCCCGAAACTACTATGCCCAAAAAGATAGCTCAATAAAACAATGGTGTTTACCACTGTTAAATAATTAACAGTGGTTTAGTTGATTTTACCAAATATATAAGGGGGTGGCAATGGCTATTAATTGGTAGGTTTTAGGCGGTTAATAGGAAATTATGGGTTTGTAAAAGTGAGGCCCGGCGATTATTTAAAAAGGTGGTGAATAACGTGGGTCAAGATTTGTTACCGGTGCTGGCGCAGAAGAATGACATGCGGATCGTAGAGGTTGAAGGGCAACCGGTGGTGACGGCCAGGGACCTGGCAAAAGCATTGGAGTATCGTAAAGATAATGCAGTTACGAAAATATATGATCGGGATAGAAATAGTTTTACTGATAAGGATTCCTTTGTTGTAGACATGAGAAGGTTTATACCCAAGGTGGGTATGAACCTCCGGGGCGGCGATCCCCATGTTCGGGTCTTCACCAAGCGCGGCGCGTTGAAAATCTGCATGAAGTCCAACCAGCCCAGGGCGGTGGCGGTGCAGGAAATGCTGATCGACCTGTATGAGGCGGTGGAGGGCCGGCGCATGATTCCGGTGGAAGCCCTCCAAGGGGTACAGCAGCGGCTGGATGAATTGGCCACAGAGGTACGCCGTCTGGTGGTTGCCCAGGAGGCAAAGATCGTCTACCTGCCCAGGTCCTGCCGTCCACGGTCAACGGATAACGAAGCGGTGGAATTCTTCAAGCGGTTGTTTGAGGAAAACCCTGGCCGAAAGGTTTCGGACGCCATCCGTGTGGTCAAGAAGACCGCTAATGAATGCGGCTGGCGGGTAGGAAGCGATAAAGCATTCTACCGGATGGCCAGGAAATTGAGGTAAATTACACTATGGCAGGGTAAAGAGGTGATAATGCCGGTGCCTGACCTAGTGGAAGCGATGGAATATGATAAGGCGGCGATATGGAGATCAATCGACCGAAGTAAAGAGGTTTTTGAGGGAGGTGTTGTCGTTACGACAATACCTTCAGCAGGCGGCCCGCAGAAGACCACCTGTCTCACCCGTGACGGAGTAATAGGGCTATTGATGAAGCTCTCCACGGGGCGGATTAAGGACCCGGCCAAAAGGCAGATGATAGTGAACTTCCAGCGGTGGGTGATGAGGACAATCAGCGAAATACTGCAGGAGGCGGCCGGGCCGGCGCAGGCCGTACAGGAGCAGCAGCGCAACGCCTGGACGGAGGATAGCGGGGATAAAACCAAGGTCTTTATGACTATGACGGGCCTGGCGCAGCAATACCTGAGCCTGTGCGAGGCGGCCATGAAGTCAAGCGGCATCGACGCCCAGGCAATGGGCGCGGCGGGCGAGCTTTTGCAAGGATGCCTCAACCTGGGCATGTCTTTACTGAAAGGAGATATGTATTCTCCCGCTACCGTCTCCCAGTGTAAAATTACGAAGCTCAAAGCTGAAGAGATGGTCATGTCAATGCGCCAAAATGGATATACACTGCGGCAAATAGCTGGAGAGGTAAGCGAGGCTACAGGTGTGCAGGTAACGCCGATGAGTGTCAGCCGCTTTCTCCGGCAAGTAAGAAAAGGTTAAAAATAATGCCCGGCTGGGCCGGGCGGGAAAAGGGGGTGTTTCCGATTATTTGTCCAGGTTCACCAAAAAGTCAATTCGGATGCTGGGATGGCGAATTCCCCTGGGATTTAAAAAGAGAAGAGTTGGAGGTAAAAGTAACTGAGATCATGGCCGTTCTGCAAGGGATGAGCGTTGCTTCTGCCAGGAGGATTTTGTTTAACGCGATACGGATTGTTGAAGGGATTAAGTTAGATCTTGTCAAGTTTCCGGAATAGGTCGGTTATTTCACGGTTTTGTATTACTCTACCATCTGTTATGCCTACCTTTGGTTCAGCAATGTTTCCAGGTGTGAATGGCAGCAACTGGCTACAGCTTGGGCAAACAAACAGCATTTTGGGAAGTATAGCCTGATAAGTTGCTCTAATCTCTTCTGGCTGTTCTTCTATGGCAGCAATCTGTAAAACATGGCCACAATTACATTTAAGTGAAGGACGCAGCATTTAATATCACCTCCTCCCTCTTTGGAATTGTTTGGTGGTTCTTGCAATATTCGACGCGGGAGGAGGAAAATCCTACTAAATTGGGAGGGCCGGAGATGGCGAAAACTAGAAAAACCAGCCCGGCCACGGATACAGGAGTCCAACAGTTATCAATATTTGACATCATTAAGGAGCAGCATATGAAGGCTCCTGAACAAGTGGAAGCGGGAAGCATGAATATAGCCAACAGGCTGCGGGAGGATCTCTCGCGGGGGCTAAAGCAGGCAAATAACATGTCGCGGTATGAAGTGGCGGCGAAGATGAGCGAATTGGTGGGCGTGGAGATATCAAAATGCCAGCTGGACAGCTGGACGGCGGAGTCCAAAGAGGCGCACCGGTTTCCGGCGGAATACCTGCCGGCGTTCTGCGCGGCGACTGGGTACAAACAGCCGCTGCGGATGATGGCGGAAATGATCCAGTGTTACCTGCTGGAAAGCGAGGAAGCGCTCATGGCTGAACTGGGCAAGATCGATCAGACAAAGCGGGAGCTTTCTAAAAAGGAAAAAGCAATCAGAGAGTTTTTAGGCCAGTTGACCAGGTAACAAATATTCTCACCTTATCCGGCTGGAAGGAGGTGGCGGGGACTGAAAACGTGGCTATCGACATCCGAAGCGGCGGCGGCGCTGGATACGACTGAACGAACTGTTCGGCGACAAGCCATGGCCGGCAAAATGGTTTGTAAGATTAATGATGGTCGTGGTGGTCTAAACGGCCAGGTATATCTGGTCGCGCTGGAGTCCCTGCCGCCAGAGGCGCAGCGGCGCTACCTGGAAAGAACGCTGGCCACGAGTCTGCCCATCACCGGGCCGGCCGAGGAAACCAAAGCTGTGGCGCCGGCTCCCTCCCCCGCCCCGGCCAGAATCCGGACGGTGGCGGAACTGGTGGCGAAGCACGGTCGGGAAAAGGCGGAGCAAATCCTGGCACAGGCGGAAAAATGGGAGCCAGTAGTCAAGGAAGCTTTAGCTATAATTGATGGCCGGGGAAAGGACAAAATGTCCCGGATAAACGCGCTGGCCATGAAGCGCAAGGTGAGCGCTAAAACACTGTACCGGAAAGCGGGCAGCTATAAGGAAGACGGGATTTTGGGCCTGGTAGATGACCGGTACCGGTCCTGCGGGGAGGGATTGGATGGGAAAGAGCGGCGGGCGGTGACGCCCGAGGTAAGAAACTTTATCAGGTCCATGGCGTTGCAATACCCGCCGCCGAAGGGCAGCAAGATTTACAAAGATCTGGAGAAGGCGGCGGAGATCAAGGACTGGCCGATGCCATCCAGGGCAACGGTGTACCGGGTAATCGAGGAGATTTTACATAGTGAAAAAGTGATGGGCCAGCGGGGAGACAAGGAATACGAGGCCACCTGCATGCCAAAGGTGAAGCGGGACTACTCTCACCTGCTTGCTATGGAGGAAATCGTGGGAGATGGCCACCCCTTCGACCTGTTTGTGGAATGGGCGGGCCGGGCGGTACGGCCGCAGCTGTCGGCCTGGGAGGACATGAGGTCACGGAAGATCGTTGGCTGGTGCGTAACGGTGCAGTGTAACAGTGAGACCATAGGCTTGGCCTTGCGTCACGCGATCCTGACTCACGGGTTGCCGGCCCGGATCTACACCGACAACGGCAAGGACTATCTCTCAAAATATATCAAGGACGTCTGCCAGCGGCTGGACATCAGGACGCGGGAATGCATACCCAAGACGCCCAGGGCAAAGATGATCGAGCGGCTGTTCCGGACGGTGCATGACCAGTTTACACTCTACTTGCCTGGGTACTGTGGTAATAAACCGGAGAACAGGCCACCCGGCTTTAACGAGAAAAAACTCTTAGAGCAAGGTAAGCTCCTTCCAATGGAAGAGTTTGTAGAGCGCTGGGCGGCCTACGTGGAGCAATACAACAGCCAGGTACACAGCGAAATCAAGGACACGCCGACCAACGCCTTCGCCAACACGCCGCATGTCCGGCCGGGCCGGGTGAATCAAGCGGACCTGGATATATTGATGATGAAGCGGGAGCAGGTAAAGGTAAACGCCGGCTACATCACTCTGCTGGGCCGGGAATACTGGTCGCATAACATTGAACTGGGGCGCCTGGTCGGTGAGTGGGTCCAGGTATGGTACGACTTCAACCGCATGGGCGAGGTGCTAATCTGGTACAAGGGCAAATGCCTCGGTACCGCAGTTAACCGTAAAGCTCTTGAACACGGTGAATCCAGGGCCGATCTGACAGCTGAACTGAGAGCCAACCGCCAGGTGGCGAAGGCCGTGAAACGGCAGATCGCGAGTTATACAGAGGGTCTGGAGGATGTGCTGCCTGAGAACGTGGTTAAACGGTCTCGCCGCGCGAAGCGGAACTTTGAGGGCCAGGCCGTGGCTGATACCAGTGAAGCAAAGGTAATGAGATTGACCGGTTATGAGAAGGAAACCCGCGAGGCCCAGAAGGTTATAGATAGCGAGGCCGCCGACGCCGGGGGGGATGCGCCGGTTAAAGTAAGCCGGGCGCAGCGTATGCTGATGAAAGCCGGCGCAAAGGTACTGGCGAGGTGAAATTTTAGCTGAATTTATTCTTTAATAAGATTTCGGGAGGTAATCTAAATGTCCGGAGCTGCGGAAGTGCTTGATTTCCAGGTAAATGATACTAATAAGGATGAACAGGAACTGCGCTTGTGGTTGACCAACCAGGTTAAGGAACAGGGGGTAATGATATCTTTCCTGGCCCGCGAGATCGGATATTCACACAGTATGTTGAGTCAGTTCATAGCCGGGAATAAATGCAGTAAAAACCTGTTGAAAAAGATTCGAAGACTGAAAGAAAAGGCGGACCAGGCGTCAGGCGGCGATATTCTGCAAAGGGCGGATTTACCGGTCTCTTTAGATGGCATTTCGGACAGTGATAAACCTTTCAAAGACCTGATTGAAACTGCTGACCTGGCGAGCGTGCTGGGACTGTGCAGCTTATGCCGTGCTGACGGCGAGATCGGGGTTATAACGGGGGCGCCCGGCACCGGCAAAACAACGGCGCTGGAAGAGTTCCGGGGCAGGGAGCCTTTTACGGTCTACATCCGGGCGGATGTTACGATGTCAGGGCGTGAACTGGTAAAAGAACTGGGCGACAAGCTGGGTGTGGACATCCAGGAAGGCACCCAGAGAAGCAAGATCAAGCAGATCATTAAGCACCTGAGAGATGATCCGGTTCTGGTCATTGTGGACGAAGCGGATCTCCTGGTATCCAGGGACTCCGTAAAGAAACTGGAGATCCTGCGGACTATTTGGGACGAAGCGCATTGCGGGCTGATCCTGGCCGGCCTTCCCCGCCTGGCTACCTTCCTGGTAAAAGGTCCGGGCGGGCGTGAGAATTTGTCACAATTTTATTCCAGGGTGCGCCGGGCCTACGCAATGAAAGGGGTAAAACGCAGCGAGATACTGCCGGCGCTGGCCGGCTATAACATGACGGACGCGGCCAGAAACTACCTGGTGACGGCAGCCACCAGCAAGGCACAGGGTGGGCTGCGGCGTTACCATAGGCTCTTGCAAAACGCGCTGGACCTGGTTGAACAGGGAGAGACTATTACGCTTGAAGTAGTCCAAGAGGCGGACAGCATGTTGGTATCTCCCAAAACACTGGGGCTGGCGTTCTAATTAAATTGTTAAGAGGTGAGTAAATATTACTCCGCAAGATTGGAAAGAGATCGAGGAGCGCCTGGACTCGTTTTATACGACCGTCAAACTAAGGTGTGATGGTTACGAGGTCACCCTTCGCCTTGGGCGTATCAGTCAGTTTAAGAATGCCATATTAGTCTATATAAACGGGGAAGTCAGAGGGGAATGGCTGCTTAAGGATTGCGAGGAGCGGCGCCGGTTCTTTCAGCCGGTTAAAAGGTCGGTTTTGTCCCGGAAAACGTGCTCCGGGCTAAGGAAAATCTCTAAGAAATTACGCCAGAAAGCCGGACTGCCTGATCCAGATGCTAAGTACACTTACTATTGCCCGTACTGGACTTCGTTTAAATCCCTAAAGCGGCACTTAATTAAGAATAACGATTCTATTGAACTGATTAAAAAATAAATGCCGAAATCCCCGGAGTGTGCCGGGGTTCGTGGGGGAATGGCCTACCCCACCTGATGACCGTGAAAGCGGGCCGGGTATAGCCCGGCGGCAGGCTGAAGAGAGGGGGTGAATAATGATACCACCAAATGGTGGAAGTCAAAAAGATACCCGGACCGATGATGTGTCAGCATCTTAATAGCCCGGGGCTAGTAAAAATCACTGAAATATTATAACACACAGAAAACCGGAGGTGATACCGGTGCCAAATTTCATGGACAACCAGTTTGAAAACCCTATCGTTAAAATTGATATCGCTACGGGCAGGGGTTTTTGTAAAATCTTCGAGGTATGGGATCGCGACGCGAGTTATAGAAGTCCCTGGACAAAAGCCCAGGAAAACATGACCGTAGAGGACGTACCGGCTAAAGCAGAGGAAGTAGTATCCACAACGACGGTGGCCACACCAATCGAGAGTGAAAAGTCGCCCGGCGGCGCCAAGAAAAAACAAAAAAGAGGTATTCGAGCCGAAAGGAATCTGAGAGGGTTATTCGGCGCAAGGAGGGTTGGATAAGATGGCGAGGGTTCGGATTGAAAACGAGCCGGCTTTAAAAAGCTGGGATGAGGTTGACCTCCATATGAAGGAGATCGGTGAGTGCGAACTGGCTATTGAGCGCATCGAGGCGGATATGAATGAAATAATTCAGGAGGTCAAGCTTGCAGCGGAGTTTAACGCCAAGCCAATAAAGGAAAGAATTGAGAAATTAGGGGCGGAAGTAAAAGCCTTTGTAGAGTTAAACCGGGGTGACATAAAAGGGAAAACTAAGATCCTAAACTTCGGGAAGACCGGATTCCGGAAGAGCACGAAGATCATTATCCGCAGTGTCCAGGCGGTGCTTAAAGCGCTGCGGGCGCAGAAAATGGATGACTGCATAATCGTAAAGGAGTCGGTCAATAAAGAGCGGCTGGGAGAGTACCCGGATGAGGTCATAGCAGCAGTCGGCGCCGGCAAGAAGGTCGAAGATGTGTTCTGGTACGAGGTGGACCGGGAGCGTCTAAAGGGAGCTTAAAGGCGTGGCAAAGCGTAAGACGGTATTTACGGAAGATGAAAAAAGCCTGGTAGAATACCTCAAAGAAAAGCTGTCAGTCCGGGGGGTTAAAAAGCTCCCCCGCGACTGGCATCTTAAACAGCTCTCCACCGCCAGGGGCATGCTGGCCGGCGAGAACGCCCCCACCGTGGCCCAGTGGCAGGCATGTATGGATTGGGCCTTTGCGGATGAATTCTGGTGCGATAAGGTCGACCACCTGGCGCGGGTGGAAGGACTGTGGGCGAAATATGTCCTGCAGCAAAACAAGAAATTGATGGGTAAGACACCCGAGGAGATTGCTCGTAAAGAAAAGGAAAAGGCATTTATCAGGAGCCTTTACATTCGTTAGATAGTGAGTTGGAAAGCGAGGCGCTAGTTTATGCAAACACAAAAGATTCTGGGCGCCGGTCAGGGCGCCTTATCATCCAAAGAGCTGGAGATTTTACTGGCTCCGCCGAAGCAAAAGTCAAGGAGACACTTGTTGCGCCAGGCTAAAAACATTATGAGCACTTACTGGGCGCATTGGTTTCTCGGCTTTGTGGCCGGCTACCTGGCAGCCGCCCTGTTGGCTGCTCCGCACTGGAGGCAGATTCAGTGATTATCGGGAAACATCCCCGCAAACGTTGGATAGAAAGGGTTAACCCCGGTGCGGCCAGCATGGTCCCGGAAGAGTTAGACACTGAAATACAAGCGGCCTTTGACAAGGCGGCTGTCGTGCACGAGGAAGAAGAAAACGGCGAGCAGATACAGTACCGGGTGCTGGATGATATTTTCTTTATTTATAACATCGCCGCAGACAAGCTGATCACTCTGGTCGATATTGACTTCGGGTTCAGCCCGGAGGTTAACCTGACTATTTGCAGGGTCCAGACGGAGCGTGTCTTGGGACTCAAAGAAAGGATTGCAGCCGAAACGAAGCAGGTGGAGCTGTCGTGTGCGGATATCGACCATAAGCTGCTCGCGGTGGATGATGAGATCGCTGAGCTGGACGCGAGACTTGCGGCAGCCAGGGCAACACGGGGCCGCCTTGAACTGCAGAAGGCTGAAAAGTCAAAGGGGCTTGAGGCGCTGAAAGCGGAGTTTGCCAGTGACTTTAACCGGCTGAAATACTCCATCCGCTACCGGGTGGAGAGCCAGAAGGGAAAAAAGGTTAGTTAATATGACGGAACCGATTAATATGACGATTCCGGGGGTTAACTTACCGGTCGGTTTCAGGGGAAAAATGATAAGTTGCCGCTGCCGGTTTCGCGTTGGTGAGCCGTGTAAATTCAGATGTGACAAAAGAGCCGAGAGCTGCGAGGCCTGCGGCCTTGGTGGGGGCAAGACGCTGCCCGCCCCGAAAAAGAAAAGACGTTAGCTGTGAGGTGGAGCTGATGGTATCTAAGACCTTATTCTCATCTTAGGCAAAGCCGAGGTTAGATTCATTAAAGGCCGGCTAAAATTTGGGAGAGCTAAACACGGTGCGCCATAGTGGCGCGTTAACGGCGGAGAAGATCTGGAGAACAAGGAGGGTTAATAATATGGCGCACATTGAAACCTGGTATAGGTGCCCTACATGCAATAAGCTTTACGATAATTTAAAAGACGCCTTATCCTGTAAAAATCAGCATCAAATAACACTGAAAAGGTGGGCTGTCGGGAAAGGCGGTAAGGCAGTCAAGGTCCAGGAAAACTGTGTAAACGGGGTTGAAAAAGCTTTGACGGAAGCAGATTTAAGCGACTTTACACACGAAAGAGCAAAGCAACTACGGGAGATTAAAAATAAGCGAAAGTGAGGTAAAAATGAAATACAGAATCACAGTAGATATAGACTCAAGTATTAAATTAAATCCCAAAAACTTGCAACAAGTAAAATCACTGGTTGAAGAAACCGTAATCGAGAATATGAAAATGCCAAACGGTGCGAGCGTTTTTATTAACTCAAGAGTCACAAAAGAAAGTGAATAACTGCACATTCGATAGTTGTTGTGTTTGGTAATAGTGCGAAGGAGTGAAGATGATGACCAACTATGAATTAATCAAAAATATGAGCATAGAAGAAATGGCAGTAACTCTTATGTGCCCAAACGATATGGGAATGGCTGAGATTGAGTGCGACTGGTCAGACCGTTGACATGCACCCTGGAATGGCTTAAGCAAGAGTCGGGCACCTAATTCGTAAGGAGTGAATGGTTCCTATGAAAGAAATTTCTTGTCCGATTTGCGGGCGCTCACTTCATGAGGTATATTTTGCCGATGACATACGCCGGTGGCGGTGTATGGGCTGTGAGCGAATTTTTTCTGAGGTGGAATACCATATTGGTGACGGAGAACTTGTCAGAAAACGAGTGAGATAAAGAAAATGCGCATCATATATTACCTTGCCCTGAATCCTGAAACCGGCAATTGGTGTGTTAGTAAAACAAAAGATATTGCGTGGAGCACTGGAGACAACGTAGTGCTTGACACAGGCACTATTCTTGTCAGCAAGGCTGTTGAGATAGCCAGAGAATATGCAAATGAAAACAATGTTGTAGTTCTTTATTGAAAGGAGATGAAACAATGTCGATCATACAAAAACTATCAATCGAAATAGCGCTGGAAACACTGCTTATTGAAACAGTCAGGAACGGGATTGCCTATGCTGAGTTGAAAAGAAAAGCGAATACAAATTATGAAAGACATACAGCCCATGAAGGAATGGCCGCTGCGTCGGATATTCTCGCTTCCATACTCCCAGCTGTCTGTCCGGCCCAGGCCCAAAAAGCTTTCGAGAGCATAGAAGCGTTGCAAAAATATACCCCCTATGGCCACATAGGTATGGAAGCGGTTGAAGAAGTTATCGACATCGCTAAAACTGTTTTCGACCGGACTGGAACGAAACTCAAGTAGGAAAGGCTGGTTATGAAATGGCCCAATTAATTACGCAGCCGCAAATAAAGAAGCTCTGGGTGATGGCCAGAGAACTGGGTATGGACGAAGTTGATCTGCGCGGCGTGGTATATAACATTACAGGTTCCGACCATATCTCCACTCTTACAGTTGCCCAGGCTGCCAGGGTGATCGACTACCTGCAGGACCGGCTGGACAGGCAGTACAGGCCGGAGATGGCGTCGAAGGCGCAGGTCTGGAAAATAAATAAGCTGGCTGGAGAGCTGGGTTGGGCCGATAATCCAAAGCGACTGAAGGGCTTTGTCAAGAAATACGCCAAGGTGGAGGATCTGCGGTGGCTTACCGCCAGAGCCGCCTGGCAGATAATCGAAGGATTAAAAAAACTGCTGGAACGCCAGGCTAAAGTCAAAACGGCAAAGGCTTCGCCTGAAGTATAAATCTTAATCAAGGTGGTGGTTAACCGGTGAATGACCTGCTGAACAAAGAGGTAACTTTGGAGGACCTGCCGGAGTCATATAAGAGAATAGCGTCCATCATTGGGCCTGAGAACGCGATCCAGCTGGCCATGGAACTGGGCGGATCATATCTGTATATTCCGAAGTACGACTCGGTAATAAAGAATGTCCGTGACCGGATGATCAGAAAGGAATTCACCGGTTTTAACGTCCGGGACCTGGCGAAAAAATACTGCCTGTCAGAGTCATGGATAAGGGATATCCTTCAGGACACTATCGGCTCCGAGCGGGGTGAGCAGCTAAAAATGTTTTGAACCCCTCTGGTGTTTTCTACAAGTAATTTCTTCAAGTGCTTGATATGGACAGTTTAATACCACAGGTATAAAATCCCAGTTGTATAGCGGCTGGGATTTTACTATAGCACGGCAGGCGCAACAAAGGAGGTAATTATAGTGGAAGGGCAGTTGATGGCAAAAGGGACGGAAGTTTTGGTGGAGGTACTGATCGCAATCCTCTCTCTCGCGAGTACGTATGCGGTATATTACCTGCATCAAGCGGCTAAACACATCAAAGAGAAGACAGCGCAGATGCAGGATCAGGAGCAAGCGAGCATACTTTGGAGGGCAACTAAACAACTGGATGACGTCGCGACCAGGACGGTGGAAAAGTTTGAACAGACCATCGCGGCCAGCCTGCGGCAAAAAGTTAAGGCTGGAATCGCTGACCGGGCGGAATTGCTTAAAATCGGCCAGGAAGCTTATGACGAGGTAATTAAGACTGTCGGGCCTGAAGTGCTGGCTGTTCTGCAGGAAAACTTTGGCGACTATGTGACACATATCAAAAACACTATTGAGTCCAAAGTATTCCAGGTCAAGCAAGTTCCGGTCGCGGGTTAGGAGAGTGGCGTAGTGAGCGAAGCGGTACAGGTAATGCCTTCAAGCCTATACTTCCCCGCTCTTCTGATAGCGGTAAGCCTGCTGGGTTCGGCGGTGCTTATAATCGGCTTTTTCGTCAGGTACTGGATGACCAACCAGGAGAAGAAAGATGAAGCCCAAGACAAGGAAATAAAAGACCTGCGGGGTGACCTCGCGGACTTTAAGGCGTCTTTACCCCTTGAGTATGCCTTAAGGGATGATTTTATCAGGGCTGTGGCAAGTCTTGACCTGAAGGTGGACCGCATAGCAAGGGATGTCGGTGAAATATCGAAGGGGCTGGCCCGCCTGCTAGGAGGTAACGAAAAAGATGTTTGTAAATGAGGCGAGGAATGAAGCCAGGGAATTGAGGGGCTTTATACTTTCCATATGCATGCATAATTACCCGCATGGCTGCAGTGAAAAATTGATTGCCACGACGGTGGGAGAAAACCAGTTTGATTCCTCCCCCGCCCTGCTCCGGGGTCATATAGAGTACCTTTTGGAAAAAGGGTATGTACGCACGGAGGTGGCTGAAGCGAAGCATCTGGGTATTTCCCGCACTCTCGTTTATATAACAGCCAAGGGCATCGACCTCCTGGAGGGAAACATCCAGCCAGACCCAGGCGTGCTTCTTTTTCAGAGGTGACGCGGGTGGTTGTGAGAAGGAAGCACCACAAGGTCGCTATGCTACCCCCGGTCCTGCTTGAACTGGTTAACGAGAAGCTGGTTGCCGGGCATACATACGAAGAGATCTCCGCCTGGCTGAAACAAATGGGTGAAGAGGTCAGTAAGTCCGCTGTCGGCCGCTACGGGAAGGATTTCAATACCAGGCTTGAACGGCTGAAACTGGTCAGAGAGCAGGCAAAGGCAATCATTGACAGCAACCAGGGCGAGCCTGCCACACACCTGGCCGAAGCAACAAACGAGCTTGCCCTTTCCATGATTATGGAGACACTGCAGAATTTAGATAACCTGCAGGGGCAAAAAGTAACAGAACTTCTCAAGGTGCTGCCAAAACTGGCGGACGCGTCGACCAGGCGTGAGGCGCTGAAGCTGCAGTTTAATAAGGGCGTGGAAACTGCGGCAGCGAGAATTAAGGAAAGTCTTAAGGGAGAGCTGGCGGCAAACCCGGAGCTGCAGCAGCGAATGATGGAGCTGGTGGAAAAAGCCAAGGCGGAGATTGCCGGCTAAGAGGTGCCAAGTGAGTATTTTAGGGGAACTGGTTGGGGAAAGCCAAAAGGGTCTTTCCTTTAGGGAATACTGTTATAAACACATCATCCTGGATGACAAGACGCCATATAACGTTCTGAACAGGGCGTTTATGGGTGATATTGTTGAAGATATTTTCTCCCATCCCCATATTACCATTTCCAAAGGCGCTCAGACCGGTTTCAGCACCCTATTCCTGGCCCATTCCTTTTATCTGGTGGATTTATGGGGAGCGAACGTAATTTATTATCTTCCCACAGATAAAATGGCCACAAGATTTGGCCAGACACGTTTTGACCCTTATGTGCAGCGCAGCAAATACCTGCATTCAAGGCTTATGGGTACCGACCAGGCCGGGCTGAAGCAAATCGGAACGCACTTTTTCTATATGCTCGGGCTGGTCTCAAAGACCGGCGCGATATCAATCCCGGCTGATGAGGTGTTGTTTGATGAAGTAGCTTTAATCAACCGGGAAAATATGGACCTGGCTCAGGACAGGATT
>Ga0208695_1002383_pt1 | contig 13806 bp, 10 predicted proteins | sample AD_UKC111_MetaG_FD_184449 | JGI IMG/M metagenome (GOLD analysis project Ga0208695, IMG submission 184449) | Active sludge microbial communities of municipal wastewater-treating anaerobic digesters from Hong Kong - AD_UKC111_MetaG (SPAdes)... | ecosystem: Engineered > Bioreactor > Anaerobic >... | reverse complement strand
ACAACGCCACTGGCCAGCTCCTCAAAGCCAGCACCCCCCAAGGCGGCAGTATCAGCTACAGCTACGATGCCGCCCATCGCTTAATCGGCATCAGCGACCCCTTTGGCAACAGCATCAGCTACACCCTAGACGCCATGGGTAACCGGCTGCAAGAACACACCAAAGACCCCAATGCCGTGCTAGCCCGGCAAATCACCCGCATCCTTGACGCTCTGAATCGCGTCCAGCAAACCGTGGGGAGTGCGCAATGAAGCATTTGCCTCCTACTAAGATTGCTGCAGCTACCTTAAGCCTATTCACACTCTGCGCTTATGCTGAGGTTAACCCTCCCGTTACCCCTCCCGGGGTCATGACTTGGAAATACGAATACGACGCTGCTGGCAAGCTCACCAAAACCATCGATCCCAACGGCAACGTCACCACCCACAGCTACGATCTGTTAAAGCGTCCCCGCCAGCTCATCCAACCCCAGCCCAAACCCAACCAATCCTCTCCCCTCATCAAAACCGAATACGATGGCCGCGATCAAGTGCTGACCGTCACCGACCCCCGTTCCTTAATAACGAAATACACCCCCGATGGCCTAGGCAACGTTACGACCCAGATCTCTCCCGACAGCGGCAGCCAGACCTTCACCCAGGACGCCGCCGGTAATATCACCAGCCGTACCGATGCACGCGGACAAACCACCACCTATACCTATGATGCCTTAAACCGCCTCACCAAAGCCCACTACGCCAGTGGCATTCCCACCGTCTATGAATATGATGGAGGCCCCAATCCAGACCCCCAAACCCCCAACGCCGTCGGCAAGCTCACCAAAATCACAGATGAGTCAGGCACCACCACCTATACCTATGATGGTTTCAGCCGTCTGCGCACTAAAACCCAAACCCTTCAACCGGGGAATAATCTGCCGCCTAAAGTCCAAAGCAGCACCCTCACTTACGGCAGCTTTACACCGGCAACCTTCTCTTCAGGACATGTCACCAGCCTCACTTACCCTTCCGGCGGACGATTAAACCTCCTCTACGGACAACCCGGACGCGTCACCGGCTTAAGCTGGAGTCCTGTCAACCCCAATGGCACGGGAACCAATAATGACCCCGCCAGCGCCATCCCTTTACTCAACAACATCCAATACACCGCCTTTGGAGCGATAAAGAGCTGGAGCTGGGGAAACGGTACCCCTAATGCACCAGCACCCCATGATCCTACGCGACACTACTTACGCAGTTATGACCTGAATGCTCGGATGACCGGCTATCCGCTGGGAAGAGTAGGAACGCCACAAAACCCCATTGATTCCCCAAGCCAACAAGGTTTATATCGCACCGTCGGCTATGACAATGCAGGCCGCATCACCACCTATCTGCATCTAGGCGGCCCCACCGGCAGCACCGCTCAAACCAACACCCTGGATCAAACCTTTGCTTATGATGGCTTAGACCGGCTCATCTGGGCCAATATCGGGGGATCCCCCACCTATGGGTATGAATACGATGCCACGGGCAATCGCACGCTCTTCCATCTAAACGGTAACCCTTACCTGCACACGGTCTCGCCTACCAGCAACCGACTGGCCAGTGTTCAGATTGCCGGAGAAGGCAATACGCCGATAACGCAAGCGATCGCTTATGATGCGGCAGGCAATACGATCAGTACCACCAGTGGCAGCCCCAGCACCTCCCCACTCAGCTTAAGCTATTCGGCCCGAGGCAGACTCAGCTCCGCTCAGATTCCCAATCCCCAGAACCCCAATACTCCGCACACCGTTACCTATCTGACCAATGGGCTAGAGCAACGCGTACACAAAAGCGGGCCCACCCCCTTCATTCCTACGGGATCCATTAGTTATTTCTATGATGAAGCGGGACATTTACTGGGGGAATATGACAATAAGCAAATTCCGATCTATGAGACGGTGTACTTAAACGATACGCCGGTGGCGGTGATTAAGCAGACAAGAACAGGAAATCCGAACACCCAACCCCCTACACTGAACGTAACGACCGAAGTCTTTAACGTTTACGCAGACCATATTGACACCCCCAGGCTCATCACCAAAGCGACGGATCAGTCTATCGTTTGGAGCTGGATGACGGCTGAGCCGTTTGGGGCGACGCCGCCTAATCAAAACCCCCATAATCTGGGCAGCTTTACCTTCAACCAACGGTTTCCGGGGCAGGTGTATGACGCAGAAACGAATCTGCATCAGAACCACCACAGAGAGTACCAGGGCTTAGGAGGGCGCTATCTGCAGAGTGATCCGATTGGGCTGGCGGGAGGAATGAATACGTATGCTTATGTGGAGGGGCAGCCTACGAGAATGGTGGATCCGGAGGGGTTAAAAGGAGGCGACAAACCTTCCGAGAGTTTGTGTCTGGCTGCGGGTAATAATCCTGCTTCTTGTAAGCAAAGAGTGCCGGATACCAAAGTATGTGAGCCGGATACTTGTACTACGCCTGTGTCAACATGCATCAAAATTTGTATTGGCGAACTAAACCCTTGGTGGACAACACCTCCACTTGCAGCAATTGGTATAGGTGGTGGTGCTGCACGAGCTGGAAGCAGACTAGCGGCAGGAATGAATGGGGTTGGAGCCGTATCTGCTTCTTGGGCTGGCGGCAGTTCTGTAGGATGTGCGATGGTTTGCGCTAATAATCCTTGTGCTGTTAACGAACTATGACTCCAAACACACACAAACTAATCGCCATTATGACGGCGATAAATGGAATTGTCTGGTTCTTTATTGAACGGCCCTGGGGAGCGGTGCTTTGGTGGGTAGCTACCGTATTTGCCCTGATTGGGTGGAAGAGAGCTGTTGACTCTACAAAGCCAAACGCTTCCGAATCTAAGCAAGAAGAAACAGAATAACAACGGGAAAAGCCTTTGTACTAGGGGCAAAGGGGTCAGGTCAGGGCAAACACACGAAGCAAAGGGGTCAGAAGCAAAGGGGTCATATCAGGCAAAGGGGTCATCAGGCAAAGGGGTCATCAGGCAAAGGGGTCATCAGGCAAAGCAAAACGGGCTTTCCAAAAAAAGGCTTTCCAAATCTGACGAGATAGGAAAAAGCCATGCACAAAGTTTGCAAATTTCTCTGTATTTTTAATTTAGCATTGGCAGTGGGAGTGCTGCTGCCCATTATGTTTACGTCCTACCCTAATACTTTTAAAGAGTTATCGGGCGTTACCTTCTCCGATGCCTTTGCCCCTGGAAAACTTGGCTTTATTCTGATTCAGCTTGTGCTGATTGCTATCTCTGCGATCGGCTCTTTTTGTCTTTTAAACGGTTGGGGTGGAAAGCTTGCAGAGCTTTTTGTTATTGTCCTCGTGATACTTGCGCTGATTGCCAGCGTCTTTAATCCTTACGCCCTTGGATATTTAACCGTGTTTCAGAATATTTTGTTTTTGTATCTGGAGGGGGAAAGGTTTTTCGGAAACAAAAAAGAGTGAGCATGATTTGCACACATAACCCTTGTGCGTTTCGCTAGCCATGAGTGCTCCTACATTCAAAGTAATTGCTCTTTTGATGGTAATTAACGGAATTACTTGGTTTTTCTTAGGTCATGTTTTTGAAGGGGTTATGTGTTGGATTGGAGCCGTATTTACATTGATTGGATTGAAAAAACATATTTCCTCTCAATCCTCTACAAAGTCAGACTCTTCTCAAGCTAAACAAGAAGAAAGGGAATAAAAGAACAAAAAGCAACCAAAGGTTTCCAGGACAGGTGTATGACGCAGAAACGAATCTGCATCAGAATCATCATAGAGAGAACAAACAAAGGGGTCACAAACAAAGGGGTCAGTCACAAACAAAGCACAAACAAAGGGGTCACAAACAAAGGGGTCACAAAGGGGTCAGGTCACAAAGGGGTCAGGTCTTTCATTATCAAGGGGTCACAAAGGGGTCAGGTCTTTCATTATCACATTCTCTTTTCAACCCTATAGCCCTTACAATTGACCCATGTTTCCTGTCAGCGAATACCCCACCACCTAAAGTTAACTGTTATGTCAGGTTTGAGGCCAGGTAGAGAGTCTGAGAAAAAGCGAAATCAACAAAATTGGGTTCCTAATCCCAACAAAAGAAAATGAATAAATCAGTATTTCCCCCGAGATTGCCTGCCAGCGTACGTGTTGCGCTCGAGGAAATGAATTTGCTGAAAATTAGGGCTTTAGCTAAGCAGTATTCTGAAGGTATAGGTGTGCGGAAGAACTTGCGCGTCGCCTTTGCTTTATTTCAAGCCGGAGCACAGCTTCGAGATGCAGAATTGGCGTGGTACGCCGCTGACGCGCTTGAATACGGTGAAGGCACTCCTAAATCCCCCGCGCAGGCTGAACATTATCTTAAGTTAGCCTCAAAACTAGGATCTGCAGGCGCTACCACAGCTTTAGGAGAGCTACGGTGGAGTCACGCGAAGTCGGACGCTGAGCGACGTGAAGCTATTGCACTGTATAAACGTGCCGCAAAGCAAGAAGAACCTCATGCTTTGCATAACCTGGGAGTATGCATGTCCACGGGATCTGGATTACGCAAGAATCTCCCTGGAGCATTTCGCTACTTCCTACGCGCTGCAGAGCAAGGTCACATTGAAGCTGCGTTTAAGGTAGGTTGGTGTCTGCACTATGGAGAAGGTGTACTTGCGAATCAAAGGACAGCAAAGAAATGGTTTCGACGGGCAGCCCAGTCGGGTCATCAGTATGCTATTAAGCTGCTCAACTCCTCTGCCTGAATTTCAAGGTGGTATCAATTTCCAGAGGGGTCAGGGGTCACACACAAGGAAAAGGGGTCAAGTCTTTCATTTGAACTAGTCTAGACTTAATCTGACATTTCAATAGGATTGGCGAATACAAGCCAGAAAGGAAATGCAGAGGAACACGAGTCAACAGAGCAAAGAAAGAAAACAACAAAAAGAAAAGGGGTCAAGTCTCAACAAAAAGAAAAGGGGTCAAGTCTTGCATTATCGCATTTCCATTCAGCCCTACACCTCCTACAATCTCCCGATGCTCCCTGTCAGCACCGCTCAGACCAACACCCTAGATCAAACCTTTGCTTATGATGGGCTAGACCGACTCATCTGGGCCAATGCAAAACACCGGTACCAAACACCAGGCTGTACATCTTTCCCCCAGTGCCTAGGTTAAAGAGCTCTTCCGCTTTTGGCTATCCGGTCCATACGGCTGTCTATCAACACCGCGGCTTACTCTTCCCAAATCAGGGCAGCAGTTTTTGAACGCAGCTTTACTTTTTGGAGAGCGCCCCATGGATTGTATTTAGAGCAATTTTAAAAAGTGAGTATGCTTTTACAGTAGGATGGCTTACTTAAGCCTACATAAAAAATGCTCTAAAGTTCACCCACGATGACTACACCTTTATTTGTGCATTTGCGCGTGCACTCTGAATTTTCTATTTCTGATGGCTTAACGCGCATTGAGGAATTAATCCGTATTGCCAAGGCCGATGGGCAGGGGGCGATTGCGTTGACGGATGCTCATAATTTGTTTGGCTTGATTAAGTTTTACACAAAAAGAAAAAGCAAAAAGAAAAAGAAAAAGGGTCAAGAAAAAGCAAGAAAAAAGCAAGAAAAAGGGTCAGGTCTTTCATCATCGCATTAAACCAGAACTTTTCCCTGTCCACCTACTACCCCTAGCCGCTTGATCTCTTTAATTTTTAGAAAACAAAAAGCAGCAAAGGGGTCAAGGTCTTTCATTATCACATTACCCTCTTAGACCTCCCCTCCCTTAGAGCGCCTTGCATTATCAAATTACCTTAGTATTGTAGACATCAACCTTTTCATCAGAAGGTGAAGTAATGGAAAGGGGTTGTGGCGGATGAAGCTGTTGAGATTTAAGTGTTACTTATCAATTAAAATATGAATCCGATCGCGCCGATTCCTATCTTTCAAACACCTATTTGATTTTATGCACTTACCTTTATTGCATTCTTTTACTTTTATTGTTGGATTTTGTTTATCTTTCGGTCTGCAGGCGGCTGAGCTGTTCGCGGGCACTTATGTGCGTGAGTACAACTCTGGCTCCTTAGTGATTAAGGACTCAAAAAATGGCCAAGAGTTTCAGATTGAATCCGTAGGCTCTAACTGCCACTCCTGCTCTGTCTCCGGCATTATCAAGGGAGGGATTGGATATACAGAGCCCGGCAAACCTGATGATTCAAACTGCCGTATTGCGTTTAAAGGTGACTCTTCTTCTGTAAACGTAGAACCGGCTCTGTCAGAAGCTTGCCGACAGTATTGCGGAATGCGCGCCCATTTTAATGGCGTCTATAAAGCGCTTTCCGCGGAATGTACAGTCAAGAGCTTGCAAGCGCGGCGCAACAAGTATTTAGGGCTTTATAAAAAGCGACAGTTTTCTGAAGCTGCAGCAGCTATTGAATCGCTGCTTAAGGAATGTAGTAACGCTTTTATGGATGGTGTGCAAACCGATCGCATTCGAAATGATTTAGCAGTTGCGCAATATCATTCGGGAGATAGCCTGGCCTGCCAAAAAACGCTTTCTTTAACGCGTGCCAGCGAATTTGAAGATGAGACAGCGCTGCGCAGTCAACTTCCTCCCTGCGATTTTGATAATTACATCAGCGTCGCAAAGGCGACCTGGCATAACCAAGCGCTGTGTGAAAAACCTGCTAGAAATAAGGCATATTGATAATTTAAATATTAAATAGACTTTATTAAAATTACACAAAAATATCGAAGCAGAAAACCATGGTGCTTGAAATTATTCTAGTATTACTCTTCGTTAGCGGAACGCTAGCAATCATTAGTGTTCGCCACATTAAAGCAGACAGGCGGCTGGTAATTTTTAGATTGGGCAAGTTTTCCCGTATCGCTCGTCCTGGTTTTAGCTTTCGTATCCCTTTTGTTGAGTCGGGTCTTCTTGTTAATGTGAAAGAAGTCGTTCCAGAATACTACGAAGGTTTTCCCGAGCAATTATTAGAAGAAAGAATCAAAACTTACGTGCTGCACGAAGGCTCTCCCGCTGTCTCAGAGAATAAAGCTGTGGTGCAGGTTGATCCTGAACTGCAAGCTTGGGTGGATTGGCTTACCGCTGAAGCAATTTCTCAGACGGGCGTTCCTTTACAAGAAGATAAAACAGCACTACAGCGTATTTCAGAAGCTGCAATAGCTGCTCGGGAAGCTCTTGCTAACGTTGACAAGTACTCTATATCTTTACCTTATTTAACAGTGAATGATTCGGGGCCAAAGCATTTTGTTATAGAGCTTTCCAAAGAAGATTTAATTTCACGTCAGAGGAACAGCTCGTTAGCTTAAAAGGTCTTTTTTAGCCATTGAATAACATTCAGCTGACTTTTTAATCTTAAGTATTTTTCTTAAAGTTGAGCTGCCTCAGGCAAAAGTAAATACTTACTAAATCTGTTGTAATCCTAAACAAACCAATACTCGTTTAGTCCACTGTCGCTAGCACTTCGCGAAGAGTGTCCGTAATACGTTCTATTTGCTCTTTTTCTACAATCAAAGAAGGAGTCAATGCAATGATGTCGCCCGTAGTGCGTATCAGTACTCCTTTTTCATAGCATTTCAGAAATACTTCGAATGCACGGGCGGTAGGAGCGCCAGCACGGGAAGCCAGTTCGATAGCGCCCATCAAGCCTACATTGCGGCAATCCATCACATGGGGAGCGCCTTTAAGGGAATGGACCGCGGCTTCAAAAGAGAGGGCCATTTGTGCAGCCCGATCAAATAAGCCTTCTTGTTGATAGACTTCTTGCACAGCTATAGCAGCTGCACAGGCTAAGGGATGGCCAGAATAGGTATAACCATGAAAAAGCTCGACTAGATGAGCAGGTCCGGTCATAAAGGTATCGTAAATTTGATTGCTGGCAAACACGGCGCCCATGGGGACGGTGCCCGAGGTGATTCCTTTAGCTACCGTCATTAAATCGGGTTGCACATCAAAATACTCTGCAGCAAAAGCGGTGCCTAAACGCCCAAAGCCGGTAATAACCTCATCAAAGATCAGCAAGATGCCGTGCTTGGTGCATAGTTCGCGTAAGCGCTTTAAATAACCCACCGGGGGAATAATGACGCCACAAGAGCCTGCCACGGGCTCTACAATCACGGCAGCGATAGTGCTGGCATCATGCAGGGCTACGAGGCGCTCTAACTCATCTGCCAGATGGGCGCCCCATTGTGGCTGGCCTTTGCTGTAGGCTTGTTCTTTCAGGTTATGGGTATGGGGAAGATGATCTACACCGCCCAGCATGCTGCCAAACATTTTGCGGTTAGCGACCATGCCACCGACGCTAATACCGCCAAAGCCTACGCCGTGATAGCCTTTTTCCCGGCCAATCAAGCGGGTGCGGGCGCCTTCTCCACGCGCGCGGTGGTAAGCAATCGCAATCTTTAAAGCAGTATCTACACTTTCACTACCGCTGTTGGTATAAAAAACCTTTTGAAGATTAGGTGGAGTAATTTTTGTTAAACGGTTGGCTAATTCAAACTGTAGAGGATTCCCCATCTGAAAGGGAGGAGAGTAATCCAAAACGCTGGCTTGTTTTTGAATGGCTTCTACCACCTTAGGGTGGTTATGCCCGACGTTGCAGCACCATAAGCCGGCAATAGCATCCAGCACTTTGTTGCCTTTATCGTCCCAGTAGTACATGCCTTGCGCTCTAGCCAGCAAACGAGGAGCCTGCTTGAACTGGCGGTTAGCCGTAAAAGGCATCCAATAGCTTTGCAGATCCTGGGGTTTAAGATTGAGCTGATCAGACAGTAAGGTCATTAGCATTCTCCAAAAAAATTCTGATACCCGGGCTATTTCAGGGTAGGCATAAAAAATTGTGCGCCGTCTTTCACATCGCCCGGCCAGCGCTGCATTACGGCTTTAAGTTTGGTGTAAAAGCGGATGCCTTCCGGGCCGTAAACATGATGGTCCCCAAACAAGCTTTTTTTCCAACCGCCAAAACTGTGAAAAGCCATCGGGACGGGAATAGGCACATTAACGCCAACCATGCCTACTTCAATACGCTGTACGAATTCCCGGGCTGTGTTTCCATTACGGGTAAAAATGGCAGTGCCGTTTCCAAAAGTGTGTTGATTAATTAAAGCTAGGGCTTGCTCAAAGGTATCGACCCGCAACACAACTAGCACAGGACCAAAAATTTCTTCCTGGTAAATGCGCATTTCAGGAGTGACATGATCAAACAAACAGCCTCCCATAAAGAAGCCTTCTGTGGGTACACCTGCTGGGCGATTACGCCCATCCACTACTAGTGTGGCTCCTTGTGCCACGCCGCTATCTACATATTCTTTGACTTTTGCCAAATGCGTGGCGGTAACTAGCGGACCCATGTCCATGCCGCTGTCAGCAACATTCTCACCACTGCCCATCAAACCCGTACCAATTTTCAGAGCGCGGGCGCGTTGTGCTAATTGAGCTACCAACGTATCAGCAATCTCGCCTACCGCAACCGCAACAGAGATAGCCATACAACGCTCTCCTGCAGAGCCAAAGGCCGCACCGGTTAGCGCATCTACAGCTTGCTGCAGATCTGCATCGGGCATGACGACTAAATGGTTTTTTGCCCCGCCCAGTGCCTGCACACGCTTGCCGGCCGCGGTTCCCGTCGTGTAAAGGTATTGGGCAATCGGGGTAGAGCCTACAAAACTGATGGCTTGCACATCGGGGTGCTGCAGCAAGGCATCTACGGCAATTTTCCCGCCTTGCACCACGTTAAACACGCCATCGGGTAAGCCCGCTTCTTTAAGGAGCTGGGCAAGCAGTAGCGAGCAGCTTGGGTCTCGTTCCGAGGGTTTCAGCACAAAAGTATTACCACAGACCAGCGCTAAAGGAATCATCCATAAGGGCACCATAAAAGGAAAATTAAAAGGCGTAATGCCCGCCACGACCCCCAGCGGCTGCCGGAAGGAATAGGCGTCAATGCCAGTCCCTACCTGTTCGCTAAACTCTCCTTTCAGAAGCTGCGGTGCGCCGCAGGCGAACTCCACGACTTCTAGGCCACGAGTAAATTCACCCATAGCGTCAGAAAAAACCTTGCCATGTTCTGAGCTGATGCAAGCTGCGATTTTTTTCGCGTCCCGCTCCAGCAGCTCCTTGAATTTGAACGTAACCCGTGCGCGTCGCAACGGTGTGGTACTAGACCAAGCCGGAAAAGCCGCCTTCGCGGCAGCCACAGCAGCAGCCACATCCTTGGGATGACCTATGCTCACCCGGGCTGTAATACGGCCTGTAGCGGGATTAAATACAGGGCTCGTCTCAGTAGCATGAGAACTTGCCGCTTCTCCGGTAATCCAGTTGTGAATTTGAGGAGTAGAAGAGGAAGAAGTCATCACTTATCCAGTACCCGCTAAAGAAAATAAAACGTTTGAAAATTTTTGCTGTATGAGAGTGCTTTAACCATGATTAATGGGCATTTTGAGGCACTTATGCTTTAAAAAGCGCATGGAATAAGCACAGGAGCGGTTTCTACCGAAAAGTTTTTCTAAAACGGAATATCATCGTCCATATCAGCAAAATTGGGAGCGGGTTTACCAGCCGCTGGCCGGGCCGCTGCAGGACGAGAAGCGGGCGCTGTTTTGGGTGAAGCAGCTGAAAAACCATCTTCCTCCGGCATGCCAGGAGCTCCCATCCCTTCACGGCTGCCTAACATCTGCATCTCGCTAGCAATAATATCGGTAGCATATTTTTCTACTCCATCCTTATCCGTGTATTTACGAGTTTTTAGACGGCCTTCCACATACACTGCACGGCCTTTTTTAAGATATTCACCCGCTATTTCAGCCAGGCGCCCAAAAAATGTGACACGGTGCCATTCGGTTTCTTCCACCATTTCACCGGTTTTATTTTTATATTTGCTGGTCGTAGCAATGGAAATACTTGCAATGGCTGCCCCATCCGGGGTGTAGCGCACTTCTGGATCACGGCCCAGGTTGCCGACAAGAATGACTTTATTGACAGAGGCCATAAGATTGCCCTTTTGATGGATAGGTTAATAAAAAGCTAATCGCTGTGCAAAATACCACTGATTATTCGCCAAAACATCTAGATTAACGCAGAAAGCGGTCTATTTATAAAACTTTGAGGGTACAAAACTCCTGCAATAAATAGATAGACAACTGATTCCATTTCTAAATCACCTGTGTCTAGAGGCTAAGCCCAGCGCCCGGTTTGGGCGGAGAAAGCTAAAGCAGCAATGCCACACATGCTTGAGCAAGGTAATGAGATAATACCCGGTTGCATTTGGCCTAAGCATTGGCACATCCTATTTTTGAAAGCCGTATGGAAACCATCAAAATACGGGGCGCCCGCACCCATAATTTAAAAAACATTTCGCTGACGATTCCCCGCAATCAGTTAGTCGTTATTACCGGCTTATCCGGCTCAGGCAAAAGCTCACTGGCGTTTGATACTTTATATGCAGAGGGTCAACGCCGTTATGTGGAGTCTTTATCGGCCTACGCACGGCAGTTTTTGCAGCTTATGGAAAAGCCGGATGTAGATTTAATTGAAGGCTTGTCTCCCGCTATTTCCATTGAGCAAAAAGCGACCAGCCATAACCCCAGATCGACGGTTGGAACCGTAACAGAAATCCACGATTATCTACGCTTACTGTTTGCCCGAGTAGGTACCCCCTACTGCCCGGATCACCCTGCTCATGCTTTACAGGCCCAAAGCGTCAGCCAAATGGTAGACCATGTGCTAGCGCTGCCTCAAGACAGTAAAGTCATGATTCTGGCCCCGGTTGTGCTTAACCGCAAAGGAGAGCATGCAGAACTTTTTACCCAAATGCGAGGCCAAGGCTTTGTGCGTTTTCGCATCAGCACCAATGAAGGGCCCGCCAGCATTTATACGCTGGAAGAGCTGCCGGCTCTGGATAAAAAGCTTAAACATTCGATTGATGTGGTGATTGACAGGCTAAAAGTCCGGCCAGAGGCTAAACAAAGGCTGGCAGAAAGTTTTGAAACCGCCCTACGCTTGGCCGATGGTCGCGCACTGCTGCTAGACATGGACAGCCAGGCAGAAACGGTATTTTCCAGCAAGTTTGCTTGTCCCGTCTGCGGCTGGTCGCTTACAGAGTTAGAACCCCGTCTGTTCTCCTTTAATAATCCGGTAGGAGCTTGTGAAAAATGCGATGGCTTGGGTCATGTGCAATATTTTGATGAAAAGCGTGTGGTCGCTTTCCCCAGTTTGTCTTTAGCCAGCGGAGCCATTAAAGGTTGGGATAAACGCAATAATTTTTATTTTCAAATGCTCAACAGCCTGGGGGCACATTATGGGTTTAGCCCAGACACCCCCTTTGAAGAACTGCCAGAAAAAATTCAAAATATCATTTTGTACGGCAGCGGCCAAGAAGATATTTCTTTCACCCATACGGATGAAAAAGGCCGTCCTCGCCTCACCACACACCCGTTTGAAGGCATTATCAACAACATGGAGCGCCGGTATCGGGAGACTGATTCCCCCGCTGTCCGAGAAGAGCTTGCCAAATATGTAAATCAGAAAAACTGTCCAGCCTGCCAAGGAACACGGCTTAATAAAGCCGCCCGTTTTGTAAAAGTAGGCCCTAAAAAAAATGAGCGGGCTATTTATGAATTATCTTCCCTCACTTTATCGGCTTGTCATCAATGGTTTGAAGGCCTAAAACTGAGCGGTGCTAAAAAAGAGGTAGCAGAGCGCATCATCAAGGAAATTGCTACCCGGCTAAAGTTTTTAGTAAACGTCGGCCTCAACTATCTTTGCCTGGACCGTAGCGCAGATACCTTATCTGGCGGGGAGGCCCAGCGCATCCGGCTTGCCAGCCAGATTGGCAGTGGATTAACGGGAGTAATGTACGTGCTTGATGAGCCTAGTATTGGCTTGCATCAACGCGATAACGACCGCTTAATCAGTACGCTGAAACATCTGCGGGATCTGGGCAATAGCGTCATTGTGGTAGAACACGATGAAGACATGATTCGCCAGGCCGATTATGTGGTAGACATGGGTCCAGGCGCGGGGGTGCATGGGGGTCGCGTGTTGGTGGAAGGCCCTCCCCAGGCTATTGAAAAAGATCCGAACTCTATTACCGGGCAATATTTAGCCAAAGTATTAAAGATAGAAATTCCTTCCCAACGCCAGCTGCCTGGCGATCAATGGCTACGCATTATTGGAGCCAAAGGGAATAATTTAAAAAACGTAACTCTGGAATTACCGGTAGGCAAGCTCATCTGTGTGACAGGTGTGTCCGGTGGAGGAAAATCCACATTAATTAACGAAACCTTATACCGTGCCGTGGCGCAGAAAATCTATGGCAGCCATGATGAACCCGCACCCCATGAGGCCATTGAAGGTTTAGAGTATTTTGATAAAGTGGTCAGCGTAGATCAAGGGCCCATTGGTCGCACGCCGCGCTCTAACCCCGCCACCTACACGGGCTTGTTTGCACCGATACGCGAGCTATTTGCAGGGGTACCCCAGGCGCGGGAACGCGGTTATGGTGCCGGCCGTTTCAGCTTCAACGTAAAAGGTGGCCGTTGCGAAGCCTGCCAGGGCGATGGTGTCGTTAAAGTTGAAATGCATTTTTTGCCAGACATGTATGTGCCCTGCGATGTATGCCACGGCAAACGCTACAACCGCGAAACCCTGGAGGTTTTTTACCGCGGCAAAAATATCGCGGACGTGCTGGATATGACGGTCAGTAGCGCTTTGGAGTATTTCAGTGCCGTGCCCACCATTAACCGCAAGCTGCAAACTTTAATGGATGTAGGGCTGGGCTATATCCGCTTAGGCCAAAGTGCCACTACGCTTTCCGGAGGAGAGGCGCAGCGGG
>Ga0208695_1002381_pt1 | contig 13810 bp, 10 predicted proteins | sample AD_UKC111_MetaG_FD_184449 | JGI IMG/M metagenome (GOLD analysis project Ga0208695, IMG submission 184449) | Active sludge microbial communities of municipal wastewater-treating anaerobic digesters from Hong Kong - AD_UKC111_MetaG (SPAdes)... | ecosystem: Engineered > Bioreactor > Anaerobic >... | reverse complement strand
GTGTATTATTATTTTCAGAATGATTCATGGTGATTTCCTTTCTATAGAGTTTTGTGGTGATTACACTATAGCAGAAATCTTCCTCTGAATCATTCTTTTTTTCGGTCATTTTATTTTACAACTTTGCGTCAATAAATTGAAGGCCTTACATATGGTACCATAATAATTAACCTTTTATTAAGTATTTTTGAAAAAAGACCTTGTAACTGTAATAATTTTGTATTTATTTCTTTTGTTTGCAAAAATGTGTAATATTATTGCCACATTTGGAAATTTAGAAAGTTATTGTGGGTTTTTCAGACAGGGTATATGATGCTATAATTTTAGCATGACGGAGCTCATTAACAAGTTCTATAGTTTCTAAGAAACAGGTCTTACCTGTCTCGAAAAAATCTAAGACTATATAGGAGTGAATTACGAAATGAAAAAAAGAATTATTGCATTAACCTTAGCTGTATTAGTGGCATTGTCATCAACGTCAGCTTTTGCGGCAACAACAAATTGTACAAGCGTAAATTATAAGTATAATCTCAATGATTTATTAAGAAACGTCAAAAAGGTTACCATCAACGGTAAAGTAGTTGATTTAAAAACAGTTGACTTGCAAGCGTTATTAAAACAATATGCGTCGGCTGAAAAACCGGCAGCACAAACACAAAAACCGGCAGCACCGGCTCAGAAACCGGCTGCTCCAGTTGAAAAACCGGCAACTCCGGTTGAGAAACCGGCTGCTACAACGCAAAAACCTGCTGCACCTGTTGAAAAACCGGCTTCTACGACACAAAACAACACAACTCTTCCTTCGTCAAATTTAACATATGAACAAAAAGTAGTAGAACTTGTAAATATTGAAAGACAAAAAGCAGGTTTGCCTGCATTAAAACTGGATGCAGCAATTTCTAACGTAGCAAGAACAAAATCAAAGGACATGGCAACTAACAATTACTTTGCCCACCAGTCACCTACCTACGGAAGTGCCGGAGATATGTTAAGACAATTCGGAATCAGCTGGCGTGCATGGGGTGAAAACATCGCAGCAGGACAAGCTACACCTGAGATTGTTGTAAATGCCTGGATGAATTCATCAGGACACAGGGCAAATATCCTTTCACCTAATTTTAATAAGATTGGTGTAGGTTATGCGACAAATGCAAGCGGAAGACCATATTGGACACAAATATTCACAGATTAAGCATAATTACTCATAAAGAAAGGATCTCAAATTTTGAGATCCTTTTTTGCATTTGTGCTGCATAGGGTGCCAGCTGCTTATACTGTTTTATAGAGCACGATTAGTGGCTGGAACCGTGGACTTGCCTATTGAAAAATAATAAAAATATCAAGCGAACATTTGCAGGACACAATTTAATTCTTAGCGAATGCAGGTTAAAAATCCGTTAAACAGCTTGCGTTGTTTGAGCGAAGCGAGTTCGCAAGCTGTAGGATTTTTAGCCGGAATGAGCTTTAGAATTATTCGTGTCCGAAACCGTGAGCGGATATTTTTATTATTTTTCTTTATGTTACCTTAGACATAAGATATAATTAATTATTTATGAATTATTTTTTATTTTTTGCCAATTAAATTTGATATATTACGAACATTAAATATATTTTTTTGTTGCACTTTTGTATATTTTCTTTTATAATACAGAATGTAATCATATCTTGGTTCTTATGTTCTTGTTAAGGGAATAATTTAATTTCGATGGGACATATTGAACATAATAAAACATAAAAAAGGAGTTATTATGGAAGGATTTTTTAAACTGAAAGAAAACGGAACTAATGTATCTACCGAAATCATGGCAGGGTTCACCACATTCTTTACAATGTCTTATATTATTTTTGTAAACCCTGCAATCCTGTCAGCAACAGGAATGCCTTCACAAGCAGTATTTTTGGCTACAATCATAGCGGCAGCAATCGGAACCTTGGTAATGGGATTGTTCGCCAACGTTCCTTATGCCCAGGCACCTGGCATGGGCCTTAATGCATTTTTTACTTACACGGTAGTATTTGCTTTGGGCTTTTCATGGGAACAGGCTTTGGCACTGGTATTCATATGCGGAATGATAAATATATTCATCACCGTTACTAAAATCCGAAAAAGCATAATAAAAGCCATTCCTGAAAGTTTGCAGAATGCAATCAGCGGAGGAATCGGAATATTCATAGCTTATATAGGCATCAAGGGTGCCAATATCATTGAATTCCTTTCAGACAATACGAACATTGTATCCATAAACAACCAGCCCTTTGCGGCAGATGGAACTTACAGCAACATATTTTCAATAGTAACAAACGGAGGAATTGTTCCTGCAGTTGTTGATTTCACCAATCCGGCAACTCAATTGTCAATAATAGGCCTGGTAATCCTGGTTATCCTCATTGTTCTTAAAGTAAAAGGAGCTATCCTTCTCAGCATTATATTGACCACATTAATAGGAATACCCTACGGAATTGTTGACCTTTCAAACGTATCAATAAATACAGCAGGCTTATCTTCCGCATTTGCTGATCTTGGGATTACCTTCGGAGCAGCTTTCGGACCAAAGGGAATTCAGTCTCTCTTTAACGACCCGTCACGTATACCCCTGGTTTTAATAACAATATTTGCCTTCAGCTTGTCAGATACCTTTGACACCATCGGAACCTTCATAGGAACAGGCAGAAGAAGCGGAATATTCAGCGAAGAAGACATAAAAGCCCTTGAAACAAGCACCGGATTTAAATCAAAGATGGATAAGGCCTTGTTCGCAGACGCCATCGCAACCTCAATCGGAGCAGTCTTCGGAACATCAAATACCACAACTTACATTGAAAGCGCAGCAGGGATCGGGGTAGGCGGACGTACGGGCTTAACAAGCCTTGTAGTGGCAATCTTGTTCCTGGCATGCATACTGCTTGCACCTGTTGCAGGAATCGTACCTGCAGCAGCAACTTCACCGGTTTTAATAATTGTCGGTGTTATGATGATGGCATCCTTCATAAAAATAGATTGGGAAGATATTGAAGAAGCTATACCTGCATTCTTTGCATCGGTCTTCATGGGATTCGGATACAGCATATCATACGGAATAGCAGGCGGTTTCATATTCTACTGCCTGGTAAAAGTATGCAAAAAAGAACTTAACCAGGTACATCCCATCTTGCTGGTTTCAACCATATTGTTCATCCTGAACTTCGTTGTATTGGCCTTAATATAAGAAGCAAGCGACATCTAAGGGATACCCGTCGGGTATCCCTTTTTTATATTGCATCTTGCATCTTTTTATACACATTCTTTCATTTTTCGATATCATGTATATAAAGAACTCTCTATATATATCTTGCAAAAAACCGTTTCTTGCATTTTTAATATTTTTGCAAGTTATTCTTGCAAGTTTCAAAGCATTGAAATCATAACATTATGCGAGATCGCCAAAAGAAATCTTGCAATTTCGTTGGTAATATCGGGAATTATTCGAAAATTTTTTTATTTTTTTGAAAGTTTTTGTTTACAAATTGCATTTTCGATGATATAATAAAGTGAACTCAGTTTAGGGAGGTTTTAATATGAGCGTAGCTGTGAAAGATATCAGAGATGTAGTTGCAAAATTAAACTTCAGAAAATGCGGTGCTATCACCTGTATATATAATGTTGACGGAAAATGCAGCCAAAAAGAATGCGAACTTCATGAGAGAGGATTAAGGCAAGAAGAAGACTAATCCGGGTGGTATGAGATGAAAAAATTTAATATAAAAATTTAAAGCGAAAGAAGCTGTTAAGTTGTCTTTCGCTTTTTAATTTACAAATAATTATGTCCGGAGGATCGGCTCTATCCGGACATATTGTGTTATTGTCTATAAAATAATTTTGTCCCTTGTTATGTCACTTATATTTTTGCAGCCTGTCATTATCATTGTCTCTCTCAATTCAGCCCCGATTTTTTCAGTATAGAGCTCAACCCCTTCAATTCCGCCTCCAAAGGCTGCAATGGCATAGGGCCTTCCGATTAAGACTGCATCCGCCCCTAAGGCAAGGGCCTTGAAGACATCTGCTCCTGAGCGGATTCCTCCGTCCACGAAAATCTTAAGCTTATCTCCAACGGCTGCTCTTATTTCGGGCAGCATGGCGCATGTAGCCGGTGCATCAGCCAGTACTCTTCCTCCGTGGGAAGAAACCACGATTCCGTAGGCTCCGGCTTCGTAAGCCTTTATGGCTCCCTTTGCAGTCATTACCCCTTTAACTATGAAAGGAATTTTTGTCGCAGAAGTTAATTCTTTAAGTTCCTCAACGCTTTTGGGGGAAACCGGCTTGCCGGCCAGGGCTAAATTTATGAGTCCGGCTGAATCTATATCCATTGCAAATGCCATGGCATTTACTTCTTCAATCATCTTGATTTTTTCCAAAACCTTGTCATTCTTCCAGGGTTTAAGGGTAGGCACCGCCCTTCCTTCTACTTCTTTTATTATGGGAAGGCTGTCCAGGAAGAGGTTATCCGCAGGTCCGTCACCTGTAAATCCTGCGCTTCCTGCTTTTATGGTCCCCTTAACTATGGATTCTATATATTCCGCTTCCGTTATGGACCCATTGTAATTTAAGCTCATGCCTCCTATGGGGGCTGCAAAGAAAGGATATTTGAATTCTCTCCCGAACAAGGATATGGAAGTGTCCTGTCCTTCATCCTTATAAATGGTATCCATGTTTATTTTTACGGAAGCCAAAAAGTCAACGCATATTTTAAATGCATTCCCGTTTCCCTTTCCTCCGGTTCCGGGAATTTCTCCCTTGCAGACCACCCCGTTGCATTCCTTGCATACCCTGCAGTTAGGTGCCATTTTTTCTCTTGCCCTGTCTAATAATTCCTTGTAATCCATGTAAAATTCTCCTTTTAAGTAATTAGATTGTTCGTATTCTTATCGTCACGTCATCTCATGGGATTCTTCGGGCCAAAGGCCCTCAGAATGACAGGTCAGTGTCATCCTGAGCCTATGCGAAGAATCTTATTTTTTGTTTTGCATCTGGTCCAGTCTTTCGAGGACCTTTTCCATCATTGACTGGTATTTTTGAAGTTTTTCTTTTTCTTCCTCAACAACACTTTCCGGTGCCTTGCTCAGGAATTTTTCATTGCTTAATTTGCCGTTAACCCTTTTCAGCTCATCTTCAAGCCTTGCTTTTTCTTTATTGAGCCTTTCGATTTCCTTTTCATAGTCGATCAAGTCAGCCAAGGGCAGGTATATTTCTGTTCCGTAGATAACGGAAGATGCCGTATCTTCACCTATCTCGGACTTATCCCCGACAATGGATACTTCAGTAATATTTGCCAGTGTTGAAAAATACTTGGCACCTGTTTCAATATACTGCTTTGTTTTCGAGCTTGAAGGAATAAATATTGCTCTTGCTTTTCTTGAAGGCAGTACGTTCATTTCCGCCCTTATGTTTCGGATGCTTCTAACCGCTTCCATTATAAATTCAAGGTTTTTTTCCGCTTCTTCAAAGATTTCTTCCTCCGAGCACAGGGGCCAGTCTGCTCTTACCAGCCTGGTTGAAGTATCCGGCAGGTATGACCAGATTTCTTCCGTTATGAAGGGCATGTAGGGGTGCAAGAGCTTGAGCACGTCTTTTAAGACCTTTATCAGAACAAACTTGGCAGTTTCCTTGTCATCACCATCAGGCCCGTATAGTCTGGGTTTAACAATTTCAATATACCAATCGCAGTACTCGCTCCATATAAAGTCATAAATCCTCTGGGCAGCCAAACCAAGTTCAAATTTTTCCAAATATTCGGTAACATCCCTGGCTGCCTTATTGGACCTTGAAATTATCCATTTATCTTCCGGCTTGTAGTTTTTCTCCGCTGTTTCTTTATCCGTCAATTTTTTGTCTGTATTCATCAGGACAAATCTTGAAGCATTCCACAGCTTATTTGCAAAGTTACGGCTTGATTCCAGCCTGTCGAAATTAAAGCGGGTATCGTTTCCTGGAGTAATCCCCGTCATCAGCATGAAACGCAAGGCATCTGCTCCGTAGTTTTCGATTACCTCCAGGGGGTCTATGCCGTTGCCCAGGGACTTGCTCATTTTTCTTCCTTCGGCATCTCTCACCAGGCCATGAATGAAGGTATATCTGAAGGGTGTCTCGCCCATAACCTCCATAGCTGAAAATACCATCCTGATAACCCAGAAGAATATGATATCGTATCCGGTTACCAAGACATCCGTAGGATAAAAGTATTTTAAGTCTTCTGTTTCATGAGGCCATCCCAGGGTTGAAAAAGGCCAGAGTCCCGATGAAAACCATGTGTCCAGAACATCCTCGTCCTGGATTATGTTGGTGCTTCCGCACTTCCTGCATTTGTCCGGCGCATGTCTTTCAACCATCATTTCGCCGCAGTCCTGGCAGTAGTAGGCAGGAATCCTGTGTCCCCACCACAATTGCCTTGATATACACCAGTCTCTTATATTTTCAAGCCAATGGTTGTAAATCTTCGTGAAGCGGTCCGGTACCAGCTGCATTTCTTTATCTTCAACAACTTTCAGGGCAGGGCCTGCCAGGGGCTTCATCTTTACGAACCACTGGTCGGAGATTCGAGGCTCGATTATGTTGTGGCACCTGTAGCAGGTTCCTACATTGTGGTCGGTATCCTCTATCTTGCTCAGATATCCCTTTTCTTCAAGTTCCTTTACGAAGGCTTTCCTGCATTCAAAACGGTCCATTCCCTGGTATTTGCCGGCAACCTCGTTCATGGTTCCGTCTTCGTTCATGCAGCTTATCTGGTCCAAATTGTGACGAAGGCCTATTTCAAAGTCGTTGGGGTCATGGGATGGAGTTATTTTCAAGGCTCCCGTACCCTTTTCCATATCCGGATATTCATCCGCAATGATGGGGATTTCCCTTCCAACCAAGGGAACGATAACCTTTCTCCCTATTAAGTGTTTATATCTTTCATCATCAGGGTGAACAGCTATGGCAACGTCTCCAAAGATCGTTTCCGGCCTGGTGGTTGCAATTACGAAGTATTCATCATTATTGTCAACATAGGGATATTTTACATAATAATACTTGCCGGGAATATCTTCATGCTCAACTTCTATGTCCGAAAGGGTGGTCAAGCAGTCGGGACACCAGTTTATGATTCTTTTTCCCTTATAAATAAGTCCTTTTTCATAGAGCCTGATGAAGAACTCGGTAACGGCTTCATTGCATCCTTCATCCATGGTGAATCTCTCTCTTGACCAGTCACAGGAGTTGCCTAGTTTTTTAACCTGTTCAACTATCCTGCCCCCGAACTCTTCCTTCCACTTCCAGGCTCTTTTAAGGAATTCTTCCCTTCCTATTTCTTCCTTGGTCTTTCCTTCTTCTTTTTTGATTCTTTCAACCACTTTTACTTCGGTTGCGATGCTTGCATGGTCTGAGCCGGGAAGCCATAAGGCCTCGTAGCCCATCATTCTTTTCCACCGGATGAGTACATCCTGCAGGGTTTGGTCCAATGCATGACCCATGTGTAGCTGCCCCGTAATATTGGGGGGTGGCATCACAATGGTAAAAGGTTTCTTGTCCTTGTTGATTTCTGCCCTGAAGCAATCTTCATCCATCCAGATTTTATAAATTTTATCTTCAAATTCTTTTGGATTGTACTTGCTTGGTATGTTCGTCGACATAATATCATTCCTTTCTAAAAAATTTCGCTGACTTCTTTGCTAATTTACTAATAAAAAAGCGGGTTTTTCACATCAAAAGGACGAGAAAACCCGCGGTACCACCTAATTTCCATTACGGCTCTTTGATTATATAACGGTAAAACCCGTTTAATCCTACTCTTAGTTCGGATTAAATGCTCAAAAGCTACCTTCGGCACACATTGACCTATGAAACCTTTCATCCGGTGGATTTCACTCTCTGGAAGGTTTATGCGCTTACTCCTCTTTCTCATCGCAGCTGTTCAATTTACATATCATATTATTAAAAATAGATGTTCTTGTCAATAACTTTTTATTATTTTTAATGGAATTTTTAGGCTTGTTCGATTATAATAATATCAGTGATTATGACGGAGGGATTTATGAGTACCATAAAATTATTTTCAGACAGTACCTGTGATTTGCCCAAAGAAGAAACAGAGCGCATGGATGTCGGAATCGTACCGCTTATAGTGACCTTTGACGGAGATGTTTATTATGACGGTGTCGACATCACACCATCAGACTTGTTCAATATTGTCGGTGAAAGAAATATGCTGCCTAAAACGTCAGCCCCTTCACCTGTTGATTTTTATAAAGCTTTCAAACCCTATACGGATGAAGGCAAAACTATCATATACATAGGTCTTTCATCAAAGATATCAACAACCATACAAAATGCCCGGCTTGCCGCCGACCAACTCGGAAGGGATAAGGTATACGTGGTAGACTCATTGAACCTTTGCGGGGCAATCGGGGGTTTGGTAAGAAATGCTTATAATTTTATAAACGAAGGCATGTCAGCCCAGGAAACGGTAAAAAAAATAAATGAAATTATTCCTAATTATAAATTGTTTTTTACCATGGATCAACTGGATTACTTGCGGATGGGAGGCCGCTGCAGCAGTGTTGAATCAATAGTCGGCTCCATATTGGATATAAAACCCATTATAAGTATGTCCACTTCCGGAATGCAATTATGGAAAAAGTTCAGAGGCAAGGGGAAGGCTATTAAAATAATGGTTCAGGAAGCTGCCCGGGATAAGGACCGGATCCTCTTTAAGGAAATCCATCTTGCCCATTCCGTGGGAAGTGAAGAAGAAGCTCAGAGAATTAAAGAGATGCTGATTGAAGAAACCGGCATTACCAAGTATCACGAATATACTATCGGCTGTGTCATATCCAGCCACTGCGGACCCGGTACGGTCGGTTTTGGTTATTTTCTGGAGTAATTATGGAATTAGCAATAGGTTTTGGGTCAATTCCACAGATTGTAAATATACCCGACAATCAAATTATAGGTATTCTAAAAGCTAACAATATAGAAATTGGTTTAACAGGCGTTGACGAAGTCAAAAGATCACTGAAAAATCCCATAGATACAGCAAGATTAAGGGATATTGTAAAACCGGGTGAAAAGGTTGTTATAATAACAAGTGATATAACAAGACCCGTCCCCAGCCATAAAATTATACCGACTATATTGGATGAATTATATGAAGCAGGAGTCAAAAAAGAAGATATATCAGTTGTACTTGCCTTGGGAAGCCATAGGAGACATACTGAAGAAGAAAAAATAAGGCTCCTGGGCGAAAGGGTTTACAATGAGGTAAAGTGCATAGATTCTGATGCTGATGACTGCGTGCGAATGGGAGTAACTTCATCAGGAACGCCTGTAGATATTTTCAGGCTGGTAGCTGAAGCTGACAGAAGAATTTGTGTTGGGAACATTGAGTATCATTATTTTGCAGGATACAGCGGAGGAGCAAAGGCTATAATGCCCGGGGTATCAACTCCAAGTGCAATCCAGGCAAACCACAGCAAAATGATACTTGATGATGCTAAAGCAGGAAAACTGGAAGGTAATCCTGTCAGAGAGGATTTAGAAGAAGCAATAAAATATTGTCCGATTGATTTTATTGTTAACGTTGTTTTGGATGAAAAAAAAGAAATTATTTATTCAGTTGCAGGAGATTATATTAAAGCTCACAGAGAAGGCTGCAAGTTTTTAGATAAAATTTACAAAATTAGGCTTAAGGAAAAAGCAGATATTATTATAGTATCTCAAGGTGGAGCCCCAAAAGACCTGAATTTGTATCAAACTCAAAAAGCCCTTGATAATGCTAAGCATGCTGTTAAAGATGGTGGTATTATCATTTTGGCAGGGTCATGTAAAGAAGGCCTGGGAAGCCAAATTTTTGAAGAATGGATGACCCAAGCCAATACACCGGACGATTTAATCAGCAGAATCAGAGAAAACTTTAAGCTTGGAGGGCATAAAGCTGCTGCCATAGCTTTAGTACTGAAAAAAGCTAAAATATTTTTGGTGTCAGAATTGGAACATGAATTGGTTAAATCCATATTTATGGAACCTTATGATACTGTTCAAGAAGCGTATAATGATGCGATTAAAGAATTGGGTGATGATGCGAAGGTATTAATTATGCCGTATGGCGGTTCTACATTGCCTGTCGTAAATGAATAACAAAGGAGGAAGCTAGCCCAAAGCATTATTTAAGGCTGTTTCTGAAGCTGCTGTAAAAACCGGCGCGAACAGAATTTAAAGCAAAATAATTTTTAGCATAAGTATCCATATAATTTGGGCTATTTCTTAATTGACAATAGTAATATAATGTAATATACTTAACTCAACTGAAGACTTTCGATATTGGTGCGCAGTAATGCGATAATAGGGAATCAGGTTGGAATCCTGAACAGTCCTGCTGCCGTATTGAGTGAGCGGTTTTTATGCTTTAAGCAACCACTGGAATTTCCGGGAAGGTAAAAACTTGCGATGAACTCTGAGTCGGAAAACCTGCCAATATTATTTGCGTAGATACCGCAAATGCTATGCATTACAGAGGATAATAGCGATAGCATATTAAATTAAATTATCCAAAACATTTGTGGAATTTACGTTTCGGAAACGAGACGTTTTTTTATGTCCTGACCCAAAACCCGGGACCGGATGTTCGGATATGCGCTATTCCTCTAAAATTCAATACAAAACGGAGGATGAAATGAAAAGAAAGAGTATCTTAGTTTTAACCCTTATTTGCATCATGGCGGTCCTTGCCGCCTGCGCCCCTAAAGCCGGGGAAGACCCCGTGGCAGGAGACCAAAATTCAGACTTGCCGGTAAAAGACCGGGCCGGCATTGATATATCCATACCGGATGAAATCAACAAAATAATCTCCATATCTCCTGCCAATACGGAAATATTAATAGAATTGGGTTTTGGTGATAAGATTATTGCAGTGGATGAGTATTCGAAAGATATTGAAGGGCTGCCCCAGGGTATACCCTTATTCGATATGATGGCCCCGGATGCGGAAAAGATTGTTGCTTTAGAACCGGATATTATCTATACCACCGGAATGGCCATGGCGGAAGGAAATGACCCCTACAAGCCCATAAGGGACATGGGCATATGCGTGGCTTACATACCTGCCTCTTTAAGCATAGAGGAAATATATGAAGACATACTTTTTATAGCCTCTTCTCTTAAAGTTCAAGATAAAGGCCTCGACCTGGTAAACAGGATGAAGAACAAAATCGAAGAATTTAAAAAAGTCGGGGCAACCATTGAGGACAAGAAGACCGTTTATTTTGAAATTTCCGCAGCCCCTTATCTTTACAGCTTCGGAAAAGGGGTATTCTTAAATGAAATGATTGAAATAATAGGAGCCGAAAATGTATTGTCAGACCATGAATGGTGGATTTCTGTTTCGGAAGAAACCGTTATTGCAGCTGACCCTGATGTTATCATAACCAATGTTGATTATATTGAAAATCCCGTGGAAGAAATCAAATCCCGCCCCGGCTGGGAGAATATGAAGGCTATTAAGAACAATGACGTTTATTATGTGGACAATTACGCAACCTCCCATAACAACCACAACATAATTACAGGCCTGGAGCAAATGGCAAGGGCCATATACCCGGATATATACCGATGAAAGTAAAATATAAAATAATATTATCAGTAATATTCAGCTTTCTGGCGATAATGGCGGGAGTGGGATTAGGGAGCATAAAGGTTCCCCCTTCACATATAATCAATATAATAGCAAACAAAATATTTTCTTTACCTCTTCACCCCGATTTGCAAAGTTCTACTGCCCTGGCCATAATCTGGAAACTAAGGCTTCCCAGAACCCTTTTGGCTTTCCTGGTGGGCGGGGCCGTGGCCGTTAGCGGGTCCGTAATGCAGTCGGTATTGAAGAATCCTTTGGCGTCCTCCTATACCTTGGGAGTGTCATCAGGTGCTTCCCTGGGGGCGGCCTTGGTTATTGTTACAGGGTTCAACATACCCTTTTTGGGGGTCTTCACCCTGCCCGTTACAGGCCTGGTATTTGGCATGGCTACGGTTTTTTCGGCAGTAAAATTTGCAGCCATGATGGATAAAAGTTTGGAAACAAATACGATTATTCTGGTAGGGATGGTTTTTTCATTGTTTGTCAATGCCATTCTGACCCTGGTAACGGCAATGGCAAGAGACCATCTGGCCCAGCTTACTTTTTGGCAAATGGGAAGTTTTTCACTGAAGGACTGGTCTAATGTTATAATACTCTTTCCCATAGTACTGATAGGGGTAATACTGATCCAAAGTTTTTCAAAAGAAATGGATATAATGACTTTCGGAGAAGACCAGGCCTTCACAATGGGCGTGGATGTTCACAAAGTCAAGTGGAGCCTCTTAAGCCTTTCGGCAGGCCTAACGGGCAGTGCCATTTCATTTGTGGGAGTAATAGGATTCATTGATTTGATAGCCCCCCATGTGGTAAGAAAAATATTCGGCTCCAGCCACAAAATCGTCATCCCCATGTCCATGTTTTTCGGCGGTTCATTCATGGTCATCTGCGACCTGATTGCCAGGACCATCGTGTCTCCTTCGGAACTGCCGGTTGGGGCAATTACGGCTTTAATAGGGGCGCCCTTTTTTGCCTATGTATACTTTTCAAGAAGAAGGTGGTTATAAATGTTAAGCTTACAAAACGTAAATGCCGGTTACAAGGGAATCGATGTAATATACAATATATCCTTCAGCCTTAAGGAAGGTGAAAACCTGTGCATCCTGGGCCCCAACGGATGCGGGAAGACCACCCTTATCAGGGCAATTTCAGGCCTCATCCCCCATGAAGGTTCCATAAAGATAGACGGAATAGATATAAATAAGATGAAAAGGGCGGATGTGGCCGCGAAAATAGCTGTTTTGAGCCAGATTTCAACCATATACTTCTCTTACAGCATTTATGAGACAGTCCTTTTGGGAAGATACCTGCACATGAAGGGGAGGACCTTTAAGGAGCCCTCTTCAAAAGATAAGGAATATACGGATAAATGCCTGAAGGCTGTGGGTTTATACAGTATTAGAAATAAGCAGATAAACGAATTGTCGGGAGGCCAGCTCCAGAGGGTTTACCTGGCAAGGACCCTGGCCCAGGAACCTGATATAATACTCCTGGATGAACCCACAAATCATTTGGATCTTAAGCATCAGGCAGAGCTTATAGATTTTTTGAGGGACTGGTCAAAATACGAGGGCCATTCGGTAATTGGAGTGATGCATGATTTAAACTTAGCAATAAAACTATCCGACAAGGTATTGGTTCTGGACAAGGGAAGGATGGCTGCCTATGGCAAGGCAACTGATGTATTTTCTTCCAATCTCTTGAACCAGGTCTACGATATGAACATAACCGAATACATGGTGGATTCCCTTAGAATTTGGGAAAACTTTGACCATCATTTGAAAATGGGCAAATTGCGTAAAGTGAATTAACAGACTCCTGTATGTCATCCTGAGCGAAGGGAAGGATCTCATTAAATTATGGGATTCTTCACTGCGTTCAGAGTGACACGAGCTCATAAGATGCTTAGGGCTTTAGCCCGAAGGATGACTCTATGGTGTATTCATAGCAATGGCACTGACCTATATAAATAACCGAATCCGGTTATTTTTTTAATACCTGTAATTAAGATGGATAAATCCGGGTATAATAAATTAACATTATTATGGGCTCTGTAAACTAAAAATGAAATAAAAGCACAATGTTTCGTAGAATTAAGTAAAATTGCTTTAAATTTCGCCTTGATGATGATAAAGCTTCGCCTGTGAAATTATCAAGGGTAAAATGAACGTGCT